>Ga0163219_100331_pt1 | contig 12871 bp, 9 predicted proteins | sample MSEWel2016_04_06_FD_113150 | JGI IMG/M metagenome (GOLD analysis project Ga0163219, IMG submission 113150) | Subsurface microbial communities from deep shales in West Virginia, USA - MSEEL Well Study Marcellus 3H_2016_04_06 ...
AAACTTTTCTACCATAAAAATCACCTTTTCCTTCGCTTTACTCCTATTTTGCCCTATTTACCATTAAAAATTAGCTTATTATTAAAAATAAAAATTGCCCCCATGAAATCTGAGGACAATTTTAAAGAATTAATACTTAATTATCTATTACCTTATTAAAGACATCTAAAGAAGGTAATGCATTACCTTTAAAATCAAACAGTGCTTGATTTTCATATCCATTACCATATTCTTCACCAGCTTTCCAAGTGGCACCTTCGGAAGGAATTAATTCTCCCCCCCAATAAAAGATTCCAAGACCCTTATTATCAGGGACTTCATTGACTACTTCCATTACTTCTCTAACCAGATCAGCTTGGCCTTGAATACTTGGAGTTGGTAGATATCGACCATCATCAAGTGCAGCAATTGTATCAAGTCTCTCTTGATCCAGATGATTTGGCTCATCATCAGCTCCTTCTAATGTAAAGCCATAAGATGTCTCTACAACTGCAACTTCATAACCTCTATTCGCTAAGGCTGTCATCTCCTGTAAAAGGTTAGTCCACCCCGTATAATTATCACGAAGCCCTCCATGCTTCTCCCAATAAGGATAATAAGAAATTCCTACTACATCAAACCCTATAACGCCGGCTTTCTCTTCAAGATCTTTAATGAACCAGTCAACTCCTTCTCCAGCATCTGCTTTATGAATGACTGATTTTATTTCTTCCCCTGTCTCTGCTTCTATCTGATCAATAGCATCTAAACCCTCTTGTAATAATGCACCAAATCCACTCCAGCCCCCGATAACATCTTCAGTATAATCAGGAAACTCATCTAGATATGGCCATAACATTCCATCAGGCCACAACATACCGTTATTCACTTCATTTCCAATCTGCACCATATCAGGCAGAGCACCTGCAGTATTTAATTCATTAAGAGAATTATAGGTAAAATCATAAATTGCTTGCTTTAATTCTTCAAAGCTTAGCTCTTCCCACGCAGCAGGTTTATTTTGCTTTCCTGGATCTGCCCAGAAGTCACTATAATGAAAATCTAAGAATACTTTCATCTCTAAATCCTTTGCTCGCTTGGCTAATTCTTTTACTGTTTCCAGATCAGTCTCTCCTCCACCTTTTCCAGATGGATCATTCCATAATCTTAACCTAATGTAGTTAACACCACGACCTTTTAATATTTCTAGTAAATCTTTTTCTTCTCCATTTTCATAATACTTTCCGCCACTCTCCTCAATTGCTTTTAGTGCAGAAACATCCATCCCTCTAATAAAATCATCACTTACACCACTAATCGGTTCAATTTGAACCCTTTCTGTTACTGTAAAGCTTATCTCCTCTGAATTTGAAGTCAGCACTACTTTTGAGGGAATAAAGGTATATTGATTACTATCATCTACTGGAGTTACTGTTACTTCTCCTTTTAATCCAGTTGCCGACCACATATCTTCTTCATCTAATTCAGAAGTACTATCTTCTATCTCATTTCCTGATATCTTCACTTTTATTTTACTTAGATCTATATCATTAGTTTCTGCTATAACTTGACCGTTAATATTATAGCTGCTATTTTCTGCAGCACTAACATCATCTTTGTCTGAAGAACAAGCAACTGATATTACAAGTAATCCCGCTACTAACAATAATACTAATAATTTTTTCATCCTCTTACCTCCACAATATTATTTTAGCAAAATTATAATATTATAGTCTTATAAGGCTGATAAAAGATTTAGTCTTCTTTGCATTAAAGGCTTTAATTATATACTTATATAACATATCACTACTAGTTACCAATTAACTTAGATAATTTAATATTAAAGGGAAGCCTATAATAAAATAAGATATCTAACCTTATTATTTTAAGCTTCCCCTAATATCACCTAATTTCCTGTCTTATTAAACAACTTCTAGCTTATTACCACCATAGCTCTGTTTGAAAACCATAAGTCATACCACTCTCGCCTGCTTTATACTCAGCACTTCCACCATCCAAATCAACATCATCACTAACAGTAGCATAAGTAACAAATGCACGTAATTGTGGACGTGACCAGAAATCACTCTCCCAAGTAATCGTTGGAGCTACTGTAAACTTATTAATTGTTTGGGCATCATCCCAAGTATCTTGATCTTGATATTCAAAACCATATTCATATTGCATTGCAAAAGTATCATTATAGAAGTGCTCCAATCTAGCACCTACTGAAATAGTATTAATATCATTATCATCTCTATCATCCATTTGATAGATAAATTCAGGCATAATCTGTGTCTTATCACTTATATTACCGACACCATAAGTTAATAATCTAATACTTTGAGGATCATCAGTATCTAACCATGTTCCATCAGGACCGCCTAAACTAGCCCCTAATCTATTTCCATACTGAATTGCAAACTTACTAAATCCTGGTAATAAGTTATAGAAGTCACCTTTATTATATACTGCTGCTAAGCCTAAACCATACTCATCATAGTCATTATCCTTAGCCCAAGATGGAGTAACTGCAAAATCCATAGTACCATTTAATACCTTAACACCTTTTAATCTAATATCAATATTCTGCTGTGAAATTTCTCCTAGGTCATATCTAACATCTGAATCATGTCCACGACCAATAAAGGCAATATCAAAAGTTCCTAAATCAGTTTTAAGATTTTCAATTCCTGCTCCATATCCATCCATTGCCCGCCATTTGAAATCTATAATATGGATGTCATCACGACCATAAAATCTCTGTCCTACCCAAATGCTAGAATTTTCTGGAAGATAGCTAAGATTACCAGCCTCTACATAAGCATTACTAAGTAATCCAGTAGCACCATCAGTCTCCCAAGTTGAGTCTCCATGATTTTGATTAGTAAGTAAGAATTGTGCTCTCATCCAAGAACCATTTTCTTTAGTCCACTTCTTAGAAAATGTCTGCTCTACATAAGTATCTACTTCATTTCCCAATCTAAAATGCCCTAACCCAAAATCAGAATCAAAATTACTATTTGCTGCACCACCATTGATAGACATTGTATACCCTGCTCGAGCATAACCATTATATTCAAATCCATCTTCTAGGATAGATAGTTTTTCCTCAACTTGAGTCAGTCTCTGCTCAACAGATTCATCTGCATAAGCTCCTCCACTTAATAGTAACAGAACCAAGCTTAGTAACATAAGATTAAAAAGAGAACTTCCTATTTTTTTCTTTGCCAACATTACTTATCTCCTCCTTAAAATTAATCATCGACTCTTAATATAATCGAAACTTATATTATTAGCTTATTAATTCTCAATTAAGCACTAATAAGCTAATAAATCAAAAGTTTAATCCTGTAAAAATATCAATATTAAAATAATATTGATTAATTTATTGAATCATGGGGAATTGATTCTAATAAAAGATTTCTTAAGTCTAGTATTTGCTTTAGCACCTTACTTAATTTATTAAAGAAAGTTATAAACTTATAAAAGGATGATTCTAACCAATAAGTGTTACACCCCCTTTCTATTAATGGTTTAATTATATTATTATAAACTTTATATAAACTTATAGCCTTATAAAGTTGATTATCTCGTTAATTTATCTTTAAACTACATCAATCTCAATCTGCTTAATATGGTCTTCTACCTTTACTTTAAGTTCTATCTTTCCAGCTGCTCCAGAAGTCTTAAGCCAAGTCGATAGACTTCCACCATGAAGAGTGGTCAACTTCGGTCCAATGATCTCACCAACACCTGTTATTTCCAACTCTACTATACCATTATAGAACTTCAACTGATTATTCTGATTATCGACAGCTTTAATCACAACTCTTGTTGCATCCCAATCACCACTATTTAACTGATAGTCATCTGCAACTACTTCTATATCAGCCAAATAGGATTCACAAGACAATTTCTTATTAATGACTTCAACACCATTGTAATAGCCAATGAATTTAGCATCTTGCCAAGTTTTACCCCATTGACTACCAAAATCCTCAATAATAATTGGTGGATACTCTAAAGCTTTAAATTTCTGATCATCTGGATAATAGGTTCCATAGAGTTCATCACCATAATAAAAATTAACCTTATCACAATTGGTAGCAATCACCAACGGATTAATAATTGCTTCACTTCTCTCTCCTCTAGTCCAAACTGTAATTGGTTCTAATACTGTTTCTACTTCTGGTGAGACTTGAGAATGATAGACATAGGCAGCAAACTTAGGTATTCTAAATATATCCATTACACCATGATAACAGATTCTATCTTCTGAACCAAAATCTCTGTGAGTATTATAGTCAAAGGCACACCAACCAATCACACCAGAGATATAATCATCTAAATTACCTTGGTTTAAGATCTTATAATGCCTTAAAGTATGCTCTGTCTGCCTCTCCTCTGTATCATATCTTCTAGTTGGATACATATGTCCAGAGTACTCTGTAACTAAATAAGGTACCTTCTTAGATAAGCCAGTTACCTCTTCTTGCTCTCTTAAAATAGTCTCTCCATTACCCAAGATAAAATCATTGAAGGTATATACATCCTCTAGTAATTCACTATCAGTAATACACCTCACCCCTCCGGTCTGTCTAGTAGGGTCTAACTCTTTAGCAATCCTATTTGTATCTATATAAAAATCATGGTCATCAGCTGATTCATTAATTCTTACTCCCCATAGAATAATTGATGGTCTATTAAAATCTCTCTTTATCATCTCTCTTATGTTCTCTTTAGCTACCTCTTTCCACTCATCATCACCGATATGCTGCCAGCCTGGTAATTCTTCAAAAACCAATAATCCAATCTCATCACATCTATCTAGAAAATGTTTTGATTGGGGATAATGGGAGGTTCTGACTAAATTCAATCTTAAAAAATCCTTTAAAATATCGGCATCCTTCTTCTGGATTCTTTCAGGCATTGCATAGCCAACATAAGGATAGGATTGATGCCTGTTCATTCCTTTGATCTTTACTTTTTCTCCATTTAGATAAAATCCTTCTGCCTTAAACTCCGCTGTTCTAAAACCAATTCTTCTCTGATCTTTATCTAGACTCCTTAACTCAACCTCTAATTGATATAACTTAGGATTATCTATATCCCACAGTTCTATATCCTCTAAATTTTCTAATTCTAGTGAAATAACTTCCTCCAGTTTACCACTTAAGCTATAGTCTATGCTCTTCTCTTCAATAACCCTGTCACCATCTTTGAGGGTTACAGCTATAGGAATTACTGCTGTAGCTGCTTCACTATTGGCTATAGCTATATCTACATCAACCCTCTTCTTATCCTCTAATACATCAGTAGGCTTAGCAAAGATATTCTCGATAAACACCTTATCAACTACCTTCAGCTCAACCTCTCTATAGATTCCACCATAGGTCAAATAATCTATCTTGTCCCCAAAAGGGGGAATATCTGCTCTCTCTGTAGAATCAACTACAACTGACAAAGTATTATTAGCCTCAAATTTCACAGCTGAATTCAATAATATTTCAAAGCCTGTATATCCTCCCTTATGCTCTCCTAGATATTCTCCATTTAAGAAGACCTTAGCATAAGTCATAACACCTTCAAATTTGATGAAGATATTCTGATCTCTATACTCTTTGGGAATAAAGATATCTTTTTGATAAAAGGAGACAAATTGATAATCCTTCTCCTTGGTGTAATTAAAAGGAAGCGTTTTATTAGCATGTGGGATATTTACAATCTCACATATCTCATCATTATATTCAGTCCTTAGATACTCTTGCTTATAATCACTGATATATCTCCAATCTCTATTTAATGAAATTATTCTCCTCATATGTTTACCTCCAGCTCAGTTTATAACTACTAAAGACTATACTTAATCTAAATTAAACCTCTCTACTATATTATTTAAGTTACTTGCCATAACTGACAATTCATCCATAGAAGTAGATATCTGCTGTATAGTTGCCGATTGCTCTTCTGTCATTACAGATACTCCTGCACTTTTAGAGTAAATTTCTTTCCCTAAATTAGCCACTTCTCTTATCTGGTTGGCAATTAACTTAATTTTGCTATCTATTTTATTAAAGGTCTCTTTAGCTTGAACCAAGCTTTGAGCACCTGCTTCAACCTCTAAATTATTCTTTTGAATACTAGTTACTACGTTGTCTGTATTAGCAGTAACCCTATCTATGATACTTCTAATGTCACCAACTGAATTTTTAGTTCTAGCAGCCAACCCTCTAATCTCATCTGCTACAACAGCAAAACCAGAACCATGCTTCCCCCTACGGGTTCCGCTAGAACCCTCCGTAATAAAATTTGCCCTAGCAGCTTCTATAGATGCATTTAAAGCCAATAAATTGGTCTGCTCAGCAATTTCAGAGATCACCTCTACTATCTTAACCACCTCTTCAGTCTCAGCATTAAGCTCAACCATCCTGCTTGTTGATTTTTGTGAAGAGTTAATTATTTTATTCATCTTACCTTCTGTATCTTGTATCTCTTGGAATCCAGTTCCAACAAGCTCAACACTCTTGTCTATAAGATTACTTATATCAGTTGATACTTTTGCTAACTTATTGCTAGTTAAAACAAAGTCTTTAACTACATCTGCAACATCCTCTATTGAAGCACTATTCTCTTCAGTAGCAGCAGATATTTCTTCGGTAGTTACTAAAGTATTATTAGAAGCATTTAATGTCTTATAGATAACCTCTTTTAAGTTATCTATCATCATATTAATTGACTTAGCCAGTAATCCAATTTCATCTTTGCCCTTATAATTTAACTTTTCCACAGCTAGATTGCCCTTAGCTATTTCATTACTGACTTTTATAACTTTTTTCAAATTATTTTTAATTCGGGTACTTATTATTAAAATTAGTACAAACCCCAGTACCGAAGAGATGATAATAGCAGATATTAAAGTTATGATTGTCATTTTTATCTTTTCTTTAGAACCTTTAGCAATAACCTCTCTATCTTCTATTAAAATTTCTTTAGCTGTCTCTAATAAGAATATATTTTGATTTGCATTTTCAAATCCTTTTGATAGATTTGAGTTTACACTCCAGCTATTTAACTTAGAATTCTCTTTAAATAAGGGGACAATCTTTTTTAAAAAAACCTCATTAAAATTCTCATCATACTCTTGAATAGTATTAAAAAGTCTTTTTAATTTTTCATTATTTACTTCCCTGTTGAGTTTGTCTTTCAAGCCGTCATACTCTGTCTTAATCTTATTAAACTCTAGCAAATTGGCCTGACGATTGTTATAATTCTCTCCACTTGAATTTTGCTCATTAAAATCATTAATATAATTTATTACTATTGTTTTCTTCTGCATCATCAAACTTTCCATTTTAGAGATAGTAATTAATTCATTTCCTATCTCCTTAACCTTGTTATTTTCAGCTTTAATATCCAATAATAAGGTAAGGATAATTGTAAATGAAACGAAAAATAATAAGATTACGAAAAATAATGAAGCCATATATTTGCTCATAATAGTCCAATCATTAATTCTAAAAATTTTCAGAAAATAATTAGAAATTTTATCTTTATTCATCTTCTCACTCCTTTTAGCAATTTTGGAGTTCGAATATCAAACTCTATCCCTTAACTGAACCATTAAACATCCCTGATACAAACTGCTTCTGGAAGAAGATAAATAGTATTGCTATTGGAATAATTCCAATAACTGACCCTACCATGATCGGTCCGTACTTGGTAACCTGACCTGGTGCTACTAACATTGACAGCATCAAAGGCATAGTAAATTTCTCTTGAGTATTCATAACTATTAATGGCCACATAAAATTACCCCATTGCTGTAAAAAGGTTATTATTGCTAAAGCTGCACAGGCAGGTAACATATTGGGTAATACAATTTTAAAGAATATTCCTAACTCACTACAGCCATCTACACGAGCTGACTCAATCAGCTCCTCTGGAAAAGCAAACATCTGCTGTCTCATTAAAAACACACCAAAAGGAGTAACTAAGTATGGAATTATCAGAGCTTTATAACTATTAATCCATCCTAACTTCATCATAATAATAAATAGTGGAACGATTGTAACTTGATATGGAATCATCATCGTTAATAAGATAATCGCAAATAAAATTTTGCTACCTTTAAAATGAAATTTTGAAAAGGCATAGCCTGCTAAAGCAGATAATAAAACTATACTTGCGGTAGTAACTGTTGAAACAAATAAGCTATTGAAAAGACCATTCCAGATAGGCATCTGATCCAATAACATTGAAAGATTATCTAGGAAATTACCAGCTGGTATCATCTTGGGAGGCGTTTTAAATATCTGAGCTTCATTTAAGGTTGAAGCTGTCAACATCCAATAAAAGGGATAGATCGAGATAACTAAACCTAAGCCAAGAAAAATATATACTAATATTTTTGTAAATTCTTTTTTATTATTCATTTAAATCTCCCCTCCGTCAGATACTTTTAATTGTATATATGATAGGATACCTATTATCGTTGTAACAATATAAGCTCCAGCAGAAGCTAAACCAAACTTAAATGATCCAAAAGCCCGATCATAAATATAATATATAGCTGTTAAAGTTTCATTATTGGGACCACCTTTAGTTAACATATAAGGCTCTGTAAACAATTGAAGTGTCCCAATAGTAGATAAGATCATACAAAAGAGTAATACAGGCTTTAACATCGGTATGGTAATCTTAAAGAAGGTATCTATTTTATTGGCTCCATCAATAGTAGCTGCTTCATAGATAGTCCCTGGTATCGACTGTAATCCTGATAATATGATGATGCTATTGTAGCCAGTCCACCTCCAGGTCATAGCTATAGCTATCATTACCTTAGCCCAAATACCATTACTAAACCATGGTATCCCCTTCATTCCAATAGAAGTAAGGAATTGATTGATTATCCCATAACGTTCATTGAACATTAAAGAGAATACAAGAGAATAAGTAACAAGATCTATAATAACTGGAACAAAAAAACCTAAGCGAAATAATGCTTTATACTTGGTATGTTTAGAATTAATTAAAACAGCAACAACACAGGCTAACAACAGCATAATAGGAACCTGAATAACTAATATCTGTCCTGTATTCAATAATGATTTCCAAAACACCGGATCAGTCAATAAATAAAGATAATTTTGAATACCTACAAACTCTAAACCGCCTGATGTCCATTTACTAAAACTAAGAACCAATGAATAAAAGATTGGGTATAGAAAAAAGACTATAAATAACATAAAAAATGGTGCTATGAATAAATAAGGGCTTATATTCTTCATATTCTTACGAAAAAAATCTTTCATATTCTTTTCCTCCTAGTTTGGATTCTATAATATTTTTAAGTCCCCCTCTTGAAAATTCAAGAGGGGAGTAAAAATATTATTTGCTAACTGGTAAACCACTCGCTTTAGAAGCAGCCTTTTCAGCATCTTTAAAAGCCTCTTTAATATCTTTTTTCCCATTTAATATCTGCCCAAAAGCAGTTTCTAATGGTCGAGAGACATCATAAAAGTGCTCTCCAAATTTCATAGCCGGAATATCAGTAGCTAATTCACTGAACCTTTTAGCTAAAGAGAAGCCAAAGTACTTATCTACAGTAGCAAAGGATTCTGATTTATAGAATGGTTTCCAAGCTGGGAATAGTCCATAGTCCATCTGAATTTTCTGCCCTTCTTCTGTTAACAATAAGTATTTTAAGAATTTCCACGCAGCCTCTGGATGCTCAGATTGTGTTGTTACTGCAAAAACCGATCCACCAAGATTGGCTTGATTTGGTCCACCTTCAGTAAATGCAGGTAATGGCATAATACCCCACTTGCCAGCTTGGTCAGCTGCTTGGGTCTTAACAGTACCAGCCCACCAGATTGGATAAACTATTGTAGCAGTCTCACCATTAACTACTGCACGAACTCTATCATTCCATGATGGTGAATCAACAACTAAATCTTTCTCTTTTAACTCTTTGACTAATTTCATTGCTTTAATATTAGCCTCATTGGTAAAATCAATCTTACCTTGCTCATCATAAAAACGTCCACCTAATTGATTAGCTATCATCTGCCAGAAATCATAGGTCTCATTACTTGTTAAAGAGAACGTAGTCATTTTTACTCCATCTAACTTACTTTGCAATTTCTTTCCGGCTTTCATGAATTTGTCCCAAGTTGTTAAATTATCTGGATTAATTCCAGCTTCTTCAAAATAATCTTTACGATAATAAACTGCAGTTGGAGCAATATCAACTGGGATAGCATATATTTTACCATCTTTAGTTGAAGCACCCCATCCAGCATCAGAAAATTCATCTTTTCTAGGCATTAATTCATCACTTAAGTCAACGAATTGATCAGGAAATTTACCCATGAAGTTCGCAAAATCTCTCATTTGAACCGCAACAATATCAGGTGCTCCTATCCCAGCAGTTAGTGCTGGAACAATTGAGTCATAACTATTAGAAACTCTTCGCACATTAACTTTAACCTCTGATTGACTTTTATTAAACTTTTCTGCAGCTTCCTCTAAAGCATCAGCTTGCAAGTTCCAAGATGCAATAGAAATCTCAGCAGGTTTACCCTTTTCATTATCATTAGCACCTGTGTTACTAGCACCTTTATTACCACACCCACTTACAATGATACTTAACGCTAACAATCCAACTAGAATCATTATTGAATATCTTTTCATTCTCTCACTCTCCTAATTAAGTTATTTAGATTCCAAAACCTTATAAACTTATAGGATTAAATTGGTTGTATCTATTCTTTAAAATTAAGCCATATGTTTTCTTATAGTCTTATGATCTCTTATACTCCCTTATGATCTTATAATCTCTTATTTAAACCGGTTTAATTAAACCGGTTTAAATAAGAGATTATTCTAATTTAGAACTGGAATCCCGTTCAATTAATTTTACTTGATAATTGATGAAATAATCTTCTTTTTCCACTTCTTTGCCAGCTATTAATTTCAATAATATTTCAGCTGCTTTCTTACCCATCTTCTTTTTAGGAATATCTATAGTTGTTAAAGAAGGACTATAATATTTGGCTACATCTATATTATCAATACCACATACTGAGAAATCCTTTGGAATATTAAAATCAAATTTTATTAGAGTCTGCATTAATCCAATAGCTGTTTCATCATTAAAACAGATAATACCTGTTGGCTTATCTTCTAAATTATTTAACATAAAACCTGCTTTGACCCCAGATTCAAATGCATGATATTTATCAAAAATATAATCTTTATTAATCTCACAGCCAAACTCTAACATCGCATCTTTAAAACCAGCATATCTCTCTTCATCTTTTCTACCAATATAAGCAATCTTTTTATGACCCAACTTTATCAAATGGCGAGTTATTTGATAACCACCATCCTTTAAATTAGATTTTACTATAGGTATAATTCCACCATCATCACCTATTCTATCAATATAAACAACAGGTATATGGTTAGATGCAAGTTCAGTTATAAAACTATTATTTACTTCTGTTAAACATGTAAAGATAGCCCCATCAACCATTCCACTTCTAAACATATCTATATATTTTTTCTCTTCTTTGGGATCATTTTGTGTTCCACATAAAATAATACTATAATCTGATTCATTTAATTTCATCTTTATAGCTTGTGCCAAATCAGCAAAAAAAGGATTATTTATCTCTGGTACAACTAAACCAATAATCTTAGTTGACTTTTTGGTTAATGCTTTTGCCCTAGCATCTGGAATGTAATTAAGTTCTCTAGCTATCTTCTGAACCTTCTTTAGTGTATCGATATTAACTTTATCACTATTATTAAGTGCTAACGAAGCTGTAGCAGCAGAAACCCCTGCTTCCTTAGCCACATCTCTTAAAGTTACCATATTATCATATTCCTTTCACTTAAACCGGTTTAGTTATTATTAAAAATAAAAGATACCATTATATGTTAATCAGCAATCTTCTTAGACACTAATTTTAAATGAGAATTGACAAATCAGCTATTTTTTCATCTGATTTCTATTTTGCCCTATTTGTCATTCAAAATTAGCTTTATTAGAATAAAAGCGACTAATCCATCAATTATATCCTATCTATTATTTAACATATAATTATAATCTTATATTTTATTTCTGACATTCTCTTATCTTCTCAACCTAATAAGCCTCTTGTAAGGTAAAGTAACTTACATTTTCAGAGAAACTTAATTAATTAAATAAAGTAAGAAATCTAAAAAAAACAATACAATTGCTTATGTTATTAATTACATTTATTAGATATATTATAGTATACATTGATGGTGTTGTCAAATATTATTTTACATCTATAGATTCAATGTATTATTTAACATCAATTTGCCTTCATCCCTAAATACAATTTATAAGTAGTTGACTTATTTTGACTAAGGTTAAGCATCATTGCTACTTTGATACTATCCCTAATAAATAGATCATCTTTATCATTATAAGCATACTTTTCTTTTATCTCTGCTAACAACTCTTCCAAATCATCATTAATCAATAGCTTACCATTTTACTATTAAAAATTAGCTTATTATTGAAAATAAAATTCCTTCAGGAATTCCAGAAGGAATTTTATAATATTCTTATTTTTTTATTTTAAAATTAATACATTCTTTATAAAATTACACATATCTAAAAATCTATTTATTAAAATAATTCACCTATCAGTTCTATACCTTAAAAAGTTAAACGCTAATCACTTCATGGGCTCCATCTTCTATATTACAAATATAGATATCAGTCTCAATCCCTGTCTTCTCTTGATAATTCTTAGCTACTCTCTCTTTAAATTCAGCTACTGCATCCTTTTTAACTAAACTTACCACACATCCTCCAAAACCTGCTCCTGTCATCCTTGCACCTAAGACACCC
>Ga0163219_100332_pt1 | contig 12867 bp, 13 predicted proteins | sample MSEWel2016_04_06_FD_113150 | JGI IMG/M metagenome (GOLD analysis project Ga0163219, IMG submission 113150) | Subsurface microbial communities from deep shales in West Virginia, USA - MSEEL Well Study Marcellus 3H_2016_04_06 ...
AAATAACCATAAAAAACTATTTTCCGGAAAATTTGATATGAAACTGAAGACCGAACAGGGTCGCTATATAATACTTGGCAGCATAGACGGTATTCTTGCTGTTCTGGGAGTCGTTATCGGAACAACCCATGTATCGGACGACCCGTCAATCGTTATTAATGCCGCGCTGGGAGGTGCCGTAGCACTTGCACTGACTAACGGGGTAGGCTCCTATCTTGCGGAAAGTGCCGTTGAGTATGGCAGACTTGCAGAACTGGAAAAGCCCCTTATGAGAAGTCTGGGACGCACCAGACTTGAGCAGGAAACCAAAAGTAAGATATGGAGTGATTCATTCTTCCACGGCGGTGCCAGCTTTGCAGGTTCACTTGTACCTATTCTGCCCTTTGTATTCCTGGATGCCTACCAGCTTGAAACTGCTATCATCTTCAGTATAATTGTGCTTTCTGTGCTGGGTGTGTTCTCGGGAAAGCTTGCAAGGCAGAGTCTTATCGTTCACTCGGTCCGCATGGTGGGTCTTGGGATCCTGATCGTTGCAGCGGTTACCTTACTCGGACTGGAATAAGCCTGAATGCATTCCGGGAGCTGACTCTTACCTTTAAATGCAATGGTGCAGTATAGGCAGTCTCAATGATACTCGAAACAATTGCATTACTGGTAGCAGGTGTTCTTATGATCACCAAGGGTGCGGACTGGTTCGTTGAGTCTGCGGTGGTCATATCCGAAAAAAGTGGTATACCTAAGATTATAGTAGGTGCCACGATCGTGAGCTTTGCCACCACCTCACCTGAGTTTGCCGTATCCGTGACCGCTGCGTATATCGGTCATACGGATCTCTCAGTTGGTAATGCAGTTGGCTCCGCAATATGTAATATAGGGCTTGCACTCGGGCTTGTTATTCTTATCAAGGCAGTTCCGGTGAACAGACACAGTTTTATACGCAAGAGTGCGTTTATGCTGGTATCCGGTGTACTGCTTGTGCTTACAACCCTGGACCGGCAACTATCATCACTTGACGGCCTGATCCTTCTGGCAGTATTTGTGGCTTTCATGTACTACAATTACAAGCTCCAGCGAACCATCTTTAAAGAATCGGATGAGGATTTCGTAAGGGCTTCTGCAAAGGATATGAAAAAGGAGATTCTGCTTTTCATCGTGGGTGCCAGTCTGGTTGTGATCGGTAGCCGGATACTCGTGGACTCGGGTATCACGCTGGCAGAGTGGCTTGGTGTGCCTGAGATGCTTATAGGTCTTACACTTGTGGCCTTTGGTACATCCCTGCCTGAGGTTATAACAGCACTCTCGTCGACCTTGAAAGGACATCAGGATATTTCAATTGGTAATATTCTGGGTGCAAACATCATGGATATCACTCTGATCCTAGGTGTGTCTTCCCAGATAAGGAACCTTGACATACTGGAACAGTCCGTTGTGTATGATTTTCCTGTGATGTTGCTTATCATGCTGTTACTGGTAATTTTCGGTATTACGGGAAGAAAACTGGAAAAATGGGAAGGTGCTGTGATTTTTGTGACATACGCAGCCTATATTGCCGGACTTTTCATCTATTTCAGGTGAATTTGGAGAACGACAGCCTTAAATCCTCAAATGTTGAAACAGTAAACGATCTTTATGATAAAAAAACTGTTATTAATACTACTTCTGTTTGTAGTCGTACTTGCTGCATCCGGATGTACTGAAGATGAGGAAGGAACAGACGAAGGTTTCGCAGGTATGGAAGATGAAAATTCAGTTGAGGAGGCTGTTTTTTCTGAGAATGCAGAAGGGCAGTGGTGTCCCGTAGGTTCCACCATCCAGACCACCGACCCACAGACAGGCCAGACCTACACTGTAGATATTGTTGGCAAGGAAAACGTTGAAGGAATTGAGATGTGCCATGCAACGGCAGAGCTCGATGAGCCTGAAAATGGTGTTTCCAGCCTTGAATATTTCTGGTCCGAAGATGAGGAGAATATGATCATGAAGTTCTATGATGATAAGAACACCGTCATCTCGGAAATGAGAGTTGTGGACGGCAAGGTCTCAATCAACGCTGCCAATGGATTTTCCATGGAATTTGATGAGAATTCTGAAATGTAATTCTCTTTACTTCTCCTTTATTACCCTGTTATCCGTTTTTAATCTTCCAGCTGGTTTTGAAAGAGAAGGTATGTCTTATATATGATAATTACCTTGGGTAATATTATGCAGCTTCCAACACCCGAGGAATTGAAGGATAAGAGAACGGAACTTGGACTCACACAAAACGATCTTGCAAAACGTGCAGGTGTCAGCCAGCCTCTGATAGCCAGGATAGAATCAGGAGATGTCGATCCACGGTTATCGACGCTCCGTAAGATCATCAGCGTTTTTGAGGATGTTGAAAGGGAAGATATACACGTCGTAAATATCATGCATACGAATGTGATCTCTGCCGCACCGGAAGACCATATTGATGTTGCAGTTCAGATCATGGAAAAACATAATATTTCCCAGATCCCCGTACTTTCAAATGGTGTACCGGTGGGAAGCATATCCGAGGAAATGATAGTAAGGTCCATGGCTGATAAGAAAAAGGCAGCAGTATCGCATATGCTGATAAGGGAATTGATGGGTGATTCCTTCCCCACGGTCTCTCCGAACACGGATATAAACATGGTCTCACACATGCTGGAAAGAAATCCTGCTGTACTTGTGCTGGAACAGGGACAGGTTGTCGGGGTTGTGACAAAGTACGATGTTTTAAAACTACTAAGTTAATAAAAATGTTCAGATTTCAGTTATTGGTGTGGAGTTCTCTAAGTAGTAAGCAAAGAGGTCTTTACCCCACTCAATTGCGGAATCACTGAAGGATATAAGTTCTTTGTTATCATACCATCCTTCTTTTGTGAGCATTGTCATCAGGATACAATAGTCGTTCAATGCGAAATAGACAAAATTGAATGGTCTGTCATACAGATAGAATTTGATGTATTCATTATCCAGTAAGTTCTGGAAATCATCTTGATCATGTGTTCGGAGCTTCTCATAAAGTTCTGCGGAGATGACCATCGTAATTTCTGTTTTATTGTCGGTCCACAATGCGAACAGGTCCACGAAGTTAGGATGGAATATGGTGGTAACGGCGCACATTCTGCTTGATCTTGCAGACTCTTCTGTAAAATCCCGGTTCAACTCATGTATGTTGGATATGGATGGCTCATTTATGTGATAATCGCCCAGTTCTCTGATCCTGCTCAGCAGCTCAGGCGGAATGAAGTCAAGATCACGTTCTCCCCAGAAATCGCTGTTTGTATCCAGTACATTCACCGTATCCAGCAGAGGTACCATCTCATCGACAACCCTCTCTCCTATGGTTGTCAACTGGTAACTGTCATCGATCTGGGAAACAAGGTGATGATCTTCCAGTATTACTTATCTGCGGAAGTAATGCCTGTCGTGTTGTATTCAGGGACTTAAGGATATTTTTCATCTCCCGGGGGCCGTTTTGCAGCATCAGAAGTACGTTCTTTCTTTTGTCTGATGCAAATATCACGTCAAGTAAGGTTTTCTTTGGCGCCATACAATTTCCACGAAAAAGATTCTTCTTCACATTCAGGTATGTGTGAAGTATTACTTAAATTCAATGTAAACCATTTAATCAATGGTGATCATTATAGCTCCGTCACAGGTATGGCATCTTTCTGATAATATTCAAAGAGCTCTTTTGCCCACTGAAGTGCATCTGAATCCGAGCATAAGATATACTTGCTGTCGTACTCTCTTTTTGAGTTCAGCAGGCGCATGAGAAAGTAAGAATTGGTATACGCAAATGAAAGAAAACCTGTTTTTTTGCTTGAAATGTAAAAGTGGAACCGCGGATTCTTGAGGAATTCTGTAAAAGGTGTGCGGAACTCAGCAAGTATTTTGTCCATTAGATTTTCGGCAATGATGAAATTAACATTTACTTGATTGTCAAGCATTTCAGCTATTATCTGATCGGTATTTGGATAAAGGAACGTGGTAACTGCAGCATAATATTTAGATTTGATCGATGCTTCAGTAAATTTGTCAATTGTCCGAGATGTTTCCTGCGTAACCGAATAGATTGCCTGAGGGACATTATACAATTCCGTGAGACTGGGACTAATAACATCACACTTTCCTATCTTTTCGATCGTTTTCAGGAATCCGGGAGGAATTTTGTCAAGATTGCGAGTCCCCCAGTAATCGATGTTTCTGTCAAAAAGATCTATAGTAGCTATAAGAGGGTACATTTTTCTGACAATAACTTTGCCTATAGTTGTCAGTTCGTAGCTGTCATCCAGCTGGGAAATAAGATGATGATCTTCCAGTACTCTGATCTGAGGGAGTAGTGACTGTCTTCTTGTATCCAGTAAATCCAGAAGTATTTCCATCTCCTGGGGACCATCCTGCAATAGCAGGAGTACTTTCTTCCTTTTGTCTGATGCAAATATCACGTCAAGTAAGGTTTTCTTCATGCGGACACTATTCCCAAAACCAGTCGTTCCCCAATTTTTAGTATGTTCGCAGTGTTAATTAAATTTATGCAAGTTTTCCAATATAATTTGGTGTGAACACCTGAAATCTTTTCTATGTATATTCAATATTCGATCCTGTATTGGATGAACAATCATTCTATCATCTTTGAATACAGGCGTTCTGTGTCTTCCTTTCTGCACAGTTCCGTGCCCGGGGTCATGACAGCGGCAGAGCCGGCAGCCAGCCCGTAGAGTACTGCTTCTCGAAGTGGTTTACCCCTAGACAGTGCCAGAACTATGCCTGCGACCATGCTGTCACCTGCACCCACTTTGCTGCTGATGGGCACAGCAGGTGGGATCATGCGCTCGACAAGTTCATCAGAAAGAAGCAATGCGCCTCCGGCTCCCAGGGAAACGACAATTATCTCACATTTGCAGGCACTGACTATCTTCTTGCCCTTGTCCAGTATTTCCGACTCCCCGATCTTTTCCTGGCCAAGGAGCCTGCTGAATTCGCGTATATTGGGCTTGATAAGATAGACTCCTTCCTCAAGCGCCATCTTCAGAGCATCGCCGGAAGCATCTACAATGACCTGCGACCCGATCTCTTTCCCGATTCGTGCCACGCGTGCATAGAAATCAACGGGCACGCCGGGAGGCAGGCTTCCGCTTGCAACAATGTAATCAGGCACCGGATCCAGTGAGGACAGTTCTTTAAGACAGCTCTCCCATTCGTTCTCTTTAAGCTTAGGTCCCGGCATACCGAAACGGTATTGCCTTTCGGTGGACCTTTCAAAAACTACGAAGTTCTCCCTTGTCATACCTTCAATGAGCAGGGGTTGCTGAAGTATATCTTCCTGATCCAGAAGATTGTGCAGTCTCTGTCCTGCCATACCACCTGAAGTGTACATCAGCAATGATTCTCCGCCAAGCTTCTTTATTGCCCTTGAAACATTAACACCACCTCCCCCCGGTTCAAAGCTCGGGGGATCGCAACGTATCTTGTGCTCGGCCATTACGTTATCCGTACTTGTACTCTTGTCGATGGTCGGGTTCATTGTCAGTGTGACGATAGTGCTCATAGAATTCTCCTGCTGTATTAGTATGGGCTTGGTGTTTATATATGGGTCAGGGATGGGCTTCTATTTCTCTCCTATCACTGATACATTCATATACATATCATAATAGTGTGATACATATCACTGATAATTTTAAATAGTTATCACCATATAGTGATAGGTGTACATGACAAAACCGGACTCATTTGAATATGAACGGATACTGGACTATGTAAGTGACTCTCTTGGGATCTCTTCTGAAGTATCTGATAATGGAATTGATGTTCTGCGTGAAAACCCCTCTGGCGATTTTTGTTTTAAGCCGGATGCTGTACTTGAAGATAACAATACAATATATCTCATTGAGATAAATCCCAAGGCAACCCTTGATGCAATTGCATGGCTGAATCTGCTCAGGGATATCTGGTCAGAGAACGAGGATCTGAAAAAGGACATTCGCACCGTTTTTGCCGCAAAATCATTTCCTGAAAGGGAAAAGAAGATCCTGCAACAGCTGGACATCACCATGCTCAAACTTCCATGGTCTTTCAAAACTTCATCTAAGAGGAGTTTGAGATCCGGAACCCACAGGATCACATCCGAGAAGTCCTGGAAAATCGTATCCCGATTACTTAAGGAAAAAAGAACTTCCATTCGGCAACTATCACTACTTGAAGATGTCTCCTACGGCTGGGCTCACAAGACCGTACAGGCGCTGGTCGGGCAGAATATCATAAAACAGGATTATGGAAGCGTGAGTATCTCAAACACTGATAAACTGCTCAATGGGGTTGCATGGGAAAGACCTCTGGCGAATCTCAAGATAGATGAGATAAATATTTCATTCAGTGAATCAATGAGTGCGGCAAAGGAGATTACACAGGCCTTTGCAATGCAGGATGACCTGGATATTGGATTTACCTCATACACTGCTGCCGCGCTTTACACAGGCTATGGAGTAAGACATGATGCAGTGTACTTGTACCTTAAAGATGAGCATGTAGGCTACTTCCGTGAACTGTTCGAGACTTCTTCTGAGGAGAGCATCAAAGCAATGATCTACAGGCCTGACAGGGAACTATTCAAAGGAACCCTGGAAAAAGAGGGTATCAGGATAGTATCCCCTTCACAGACACTTCTGGATCTTGCAGGAATGGGATATTCTGCAATGGACATCACAAAAGATATGGTATCAAAATATGGCAGGCTATGAACTGAACAGTAGCAGTGCTATCATCAGATATTCCCTGGAAGAGCTGCAGGAGATCAGTCACTATCTCCTGGAAAAAGAAGACTTCAAACATCCTGTTACGGTGCTCGTCGGGGGCTGGGCAGTTGATTCTTATAATCCATGGTTCGGATCTGTGGACATAGATCTCATAACAAACAGCAGTACAAGACAAAGCCTCAGTTATTATCTCAGGGATCAACGCGGTTTTATGCCTTACAGGTTGACAGGACTGCCAACGAGTGTGAAAAAGGAAACAGAGGCTGGTGCTATAATTATTGATTTTGCAACGAAGCAGAAGCCGTTTCCCTTTGAAGGAACTGATGCAGATCTGGATTTTAATATTCTTGAAGGGAACACCGAACTAAGAGAGATCAGGGGAGGTACTGAGATCGCAGTTCCCAACAGAGCAACACTTCTGGTTTTGAAACTGAAGGCCATCTGGGATAGAAGTTATCGAATTGAAAAGCAACTATCTGCTGATCTTGAATGGGAAACCGGGAAACTGATAAAAGATCATGCAGACATTCTGGCTTTGATCGACCCTGAGCATGGTGGAAATCAGATTGATATTTCCGTTTTGGGTAAATTAATGGAAAAATATCCGTTTCTCAAAGAGTCCTTAATATCTGTATATAATTCCAATGAAGGGGTAGAAAAATACAATAGAATATCATATGGTGATGCCAGAATTATCATTGACCGCACAATTTCTCTTATAAGCTGATAAAATACCTGTTCAACAGTGGATAGAAGAAAAGACGGCTATTTCCCAAAAGTCCTCATATACGTGCCATCCTAATACATTTAAATAATAATGTTACATATGGGGCACGAATCCTAATAGTTAAAATGGCCCGCAACACAATATACATATCAGTTATCTGTTCAGTCGTCAAAGATTTTAATTATGAGAGATTCTGTCATTCACATATATTATCAGAGGATTAGGAGATTTGCATGGAAATTGAAGATACACTTCTTATGATGCCGGGACCGGTTCCTGTTGCACCTCGCGTTCTTCGGGCGATGTCAAAGCCCATGATTAATCACAGGGGAGCTGAATTTTCGGCAATGTATGATGACTGCTGCGAAGTTCTGGCCGATGTTTTCCAGACAAAGAACGATATATTCATTTTAAGCGGCTCAGGTACCGCCGCAATGGAAGCTGCAGTTGCCTGTACTATAGGTCCTGAAGACACCGTAGTTGCCCTTGAGAACGGTAAGTTCGGAGAACGTTTCAAGGATATTATCGCAAGATACGGAAAAGTAAACCCTCTGGAGAATGAATGGGGTCACTCCTTTGACCTTGGTGAGGTTGAAAAGAAACTCGAAGAAGGCGCTGAAGCCATTACCCTTGTTCACAACGAGACCTCTACAGGAATACAGAACCCTGCCAAGGAGATCGGTAAGCTTGCAAAGAAGTATGATGCACTCTTTATCATGGATGGTGTGACAACCCTTGGCGGAGACACTGTCATGACCGATGACTGGGGTGTGGATGTAGCTGTAGTGGGTTCCCAGAAATGCCTGGCAGCACCACCGGGTCTTTCCATGATCTCCGTAAGTGAGCGTGCTTTTGAGGCAATGGAGAAGAAGGACAGTCTTCCATACTATCTTGATCTTAAGGCATACAGAAAGAGCGGTGGCAAATCACAGACTCCTTATACACCGGCAGTACCTCTCTTCTTTGGTCTGCAGGAAGCCCTGCACATCGTAAAGGAAGAAGGCATGGATGCCAGGATCAACCGTCATGCAACCGGGGCTAAGGCCATACGTGCAGCCGCAGATGCAATGGGCATCGATATGTTCCCGCAGCTTAATGATGATAACAGCCACTATTCAAACACCGTCACCGCAATGAAGGCTCCTGAAGGAGTTTCAGGTAACGATATCAAGAAGGATATGATTGCAAGGGGTATCACCATTGCCGGTGGCCAGGCACATCTCAGTGGCAAGATATTCAGGATAGGCAGCATGGGTAACGTGCAGCCAAAGGATATAATGCTCACAATACAGGAGCTTGAAGTTGTCCTTAAAAAGAGAAACGTTGTATCTGATATTGGAGCAGGTGTTGAAGCTGCCAGCGATGTGCTGGATACCCTGCTTTAATACTTTTCAGGTGATTTGAGAAAACTATGCCAGTGATAGGAATTGTGGACACAACCTTCGCACGCTTCAATATGGGTAAGGCTGCGGTGGATGAGATACAGAAGCACGCTTCTGCTAAGATCATCCGCAGGACCGTGCCGGGGATCAAGGATCTTCCGGTGGCAGCCAAGAAACTCATCGAAGAGGAAAAATGCGACATAGTCATGGCCCTTGGGATGCCCGGTTCCAAGGACAAGGACAGAATGTGTGCACATGAGGCATCCACCGGAATAATTCGGGCACAGCTCATGACAAATACTCATATAATCGAGGTATTTGTACATGAGGATGAAGGTAAGGATGAAAAAGAACTTGCTTTTTTGATGGAACAGCGCTCCAGGGAACATGCACTTAATGTTGTCAAAATGCTTTTCAAACCCGAGCAGCTGATCAAAGAGGCAGGAACAGGACAGCGTCAGGGATTCAGTGATGTCGGACCTGCCAGGGTCTGATCCGGAATAAAATCTGTTATTTAGAAATCAAAGTGATCGATATGACCATCAAATTGGGATTTGTAATAGCCGAATTCAACAGGGACCTCACCTACCAGATGGAACTTCTGGGTGAGGAACATGCAAAGTTCCTCGGAGCCGAAGTTATAGACAAGGTACTGGTTCCGGGAGTATATGATATGCCGCTGGCGATCAAAAAACTCTGTGAGAACAATGAGATCGATGCAGTTGTCACTCTCGGTATAGTGATCGAGGGAGCCACCGAGCATGACGAGATTGTCGTGCAGCATGCAGCAAGGAAGATAACAGATCTTTCTCTTGAATACAACAAGCCCGTAACCCTTGGTATCGCAGGACCGGGTATGACAAGAATGGAAGCACACGAGCGTGTTGACTATGGAAAACGTGCCGTGGAAGCTGCAGTAAAACTTGTCCAGCGCCTTTAATCTGAAAAAGTTTATATATAAAGCGAACCGGTTAGGATTTCCATGGCATCATCAAGGCTAAAAAGAGTGGAAGAATCGGCGACTATAAAAGTTGCTAACATAGCTAATAAGTTAAGACAAGAAGGCACAGATGTCATCAGTTTCAGTCTGGGTGAGCCGGATTTTGACACACCCAAAAATATATGCGATGCAGCTGCCGATGCTATGTACCGGGGTGAGACTCACTATACTCCCTCTGCCGGAATTCCACAACTCAGGGATGCAATTGCAGAAAAACTCAGGACAGAGAACGGACTTGATGTAAACGGATCTGACGTACTTGTGACACCGGGTGCGAAACAGGCTATTTTCGAGATCATGATGACCGTACTTGACGATGGTGATGAGGCCATCCTCTTTGATCCGGCCTGGGTCTCATATAACTCTGCAATCAGATTCGCAGGCGCCGATACTGTCTGGGTACCCACGGACACCCATGATAATTTCAAACCACTTGACCTCGAGGAGTATATTACTGATAAAACACGTATAATCGTGGTCAACACCCCCGGCAATCCCACAGGTGCTGTATATGACAGGGATACTTTAAAGAATATCGCTGATATTGCCATCGATCATGATGTTCTTGTATTGTCCGATGAGATATACGAGAAGATAATCTATGACAGGGAACATATAAGTCTGGGTTCCATGGAAGGCATGCAGGATAGGACAATTACGGTAAACGGCTTCTCCAAGGCCTATGCCATGACAGGCTGGAGACTTGGTTATGTATGCGCTAGACCGGATATCTTCCAGGGAATGCTCAAGATACAATCCCATTCAGTAAGCAGCGCAACAAGCTTTGTTCAATATGGAGGTCTGGAAGCTTTGCAGGGTCCGCAGGAACCTGTAACTGAGATGGTTAATAAGTTCAAGGCAAGACGTGATGTCCTGGTGAAAGGCCTGAACGATATAGGAATCAAGTGTCAGACTCCCGGCGGTGCATTCTATGCATTTGCGGATGTGAGCGAGTTCGGCAACGGTGATGAGATTTCGGAAAAGCTTCTTGTGGATGCACATGTTGCAGTGACCCCTGGTTCTGCATTCGGTGATAGTGGCAGGGATTTCATAAGGATATCCTATGCAGCATCAAAAGAAAGGATAAAAGAAGGACTGTCGCGGATAGAATCCGCACTTACCTGATTCTTTTATTATTTTCAGAAGATTCCTGGTCGCAACGTTCAATTATCTTTTTTATTATTTTTCCTGTACTGCATAGCGGACAGGTTCTGGAATCCTTCACACGCACAACCCTGGCATGCAATCCACGCTTGTGAAGTTCACTTTGGAGTTCTCCGATATCGAATGTCTGGTCATATCCTATTGCTATGATATCAGGTTTTATCTCTCTAATGGGTTCGAATATATCCGACTCGCTTCCCAGTACTGCTTTATCAACCACAGCAAGTGAGCCTACCATACTTACCCGTTGTTCGTCAGGGATGACAGGCTTTGGCTTATGCTTGACCATTGATTTTCTGGCAACTATTACGTACAGCTCATCCCCAAGCTCTTTTGCTTTAGTGAGATAGAATATATGGCCCGGATGAAGCAGATCGAATGTTCCTGTAGCGAGTACCCTTACCAAAAAATATCACCTGTTCGATTGATGCTATACAAGGCTATTCTAAATAAAGCTAGCTCCTCTTTTTTGAATATAATTTTATGAGGGTGTGTATTTTGTCGAAAGTTAATATATATGCTATATTTTTATATATATCCTATATCAAATAATACGCTACATGGTTTGTTCGTCCCGGAAAAATAATTTTGCCCGGCCAGCATCGACTCTTAAAAACACAAAACTCAGAAAATCTTATTATCGCAAGTTCATTTTGGCAACTTAAACATCCTGTGGTGGATCCATGAAGGTTTATAATAAAACAATGATCACCCTTGGTGTGGCTTTTCTGATAATGCTCTTAATGATCACTGCTACTGTCAACCATTTGTTGCTTGATGGCTATGAGCAAATAGAAGAGCAGGAAATGGAGGACAATGTCATAAGAATAGAGAGGGCTATACAGTCGGATATCTCCTATCTTGACACCACTGTCTATGATTGGGCTGCATGGGATGATACATACCGTTTTATTGAAAATAATAATTCAGAATATATTGAATCAAATCTTGCGGATGAAACCTTTTCTCTGCTTGACATAAATTTCATGTTATTTTTCGACTCTTCCGGGAACATTGTCTATAGTAAATTCTATGATCTGGAGGGAGAGGAAACTATCGCTCCTCCCCAAAGCCTTGTAGAACTTTTCCAGCCAGGAAGCTACCTTCTGGAGCATTCCGATACAGATTCAAACATATCAGGTCTGGTAATGTCTTCAACATCACCAATGATCGTTGCTTCCAGGCCGGTTACAAGGACCAATAAACAGGGGCCTATCAAAGGGACCCTGGTCATGGGAAGGTATCTTGATGAGTCCATGATCATGTCCCTGGAAGAAAACACCCTGCTTCCCGTGGAGCTGCTATACTACCGGAATACCGACCTGCCGGACAGACTCGAATACGACATAGTTGAAGTATCCGACAATAATTATTCCGTAAGTGTTGCTGAAAATAGCAAAAACGTATCTGGCTATGGCTTAATGTACGATGTTTTCGGAAACCCTGCTCTGATCCTGCGGACTCAGATGGACAGGGATATCTATTTTAGCGGGCTTCGTATTATGGATTCGATTTTCTATCTGGTTATAGGTATTTTCCTTGTAGTAGCTCTTGTAATTTCATGGATATTAAAGAAAAACCTGTTTTCACGTCTGAAGCTTCTGGGTGAGAGCGTAAATGCAGTTGGATTTCAGGGTGACTTAAGTTCACGTCTGGAAATAGGCGGTGATGATGAACTTAGCACGCTTGCCGACAATATAAACGGGATGCTTTCTTCACTGGAAGATACTTCCTTGCTATTGAACTCGACAATCGAAACAACAGTAGATGGGATAATAATAGTTGATAATGAGCAACATGTACTTTTGATCAATTCTTCTTATATACAGA
>Ga0163219_100334_pt1 | contig 12818 bp, 14 predicted proteins | sample MSEWel2016_04_06_FD_113150 | JGI IMG/M metagenome (GOLD analysis project Ga0163219, IMG submission 113150) | Subsurface microbial communities from deep shales in West Virginia, USA - MSEEL Well Study Marcellus 3H_2016_04_06 ...
CCCTGAAAGTATTAAGAATTTAAGGTTATTCAGGCATCTAACAGGTAATATTATTGAAAGAAGAAAGAAGAAAAGCATTTTAAGGATTAGGTCATTTAATACAGTCTGCTAGTTATTTAATAACGCACGTTTACCCGGAGTTGAAACGCTCGTTATCCGGATGGAAAAAGATCATCCTGCCATTTCTAAAGAAGTCAGTTTTACCGGGAATATCGGACAGCTTGCTCTTAAAGGAGGAACAGAATGAAAACATACAGGGACTATGATGACCTTCCGAAGATAAAATTGCCATATGGGCAGGAAGTGTCAATCAGTGACAGTACGATACGTGATGGTGCCCAGATGCCAGGTATCGTTGTGAGAAGTCATCACAAAGTGAAGATATACGAATATCTTCACAGAATAGGCATTGAAAAGCTGGAGACATTCGTCTACAACGAAAGGGACAGAAAAGCCATCAGCCTGATGCAGGACATGGGATACGAATTCCCCGAGATCACAGGCTGGGCCCGTGCAAATCCTGCAGACATAGACATGGTCCTGGATGTTGACGGTATTGAAGAGACAGGTATCCTCATGTCAGTATCAGACCCGCACATCTTCGACAAGATGGGTCTGCCAAGTCGTGAAGCGGCTGAGGAGAAGTATCTGGAATCACTTCAGTATGCTGTTGACCACGGCCTCAAAACAAGGGCTCATATTGAGGATATGACCCGTGCTGACAACTATAATTTCGTCTTCCCTCTTATCGAGAAGATCATAGACATCGATCCTGACTGTACGATACGTATCTGCGATACAATCGGTTACGGTGTACCTTTCACAGGAGTGGATGAACCTTACGGCATACCCACCATTGTCAGGCACCTCAAGGAAAAGATCAATGTGAAGAACATCGAAACTCACTGCCATGACGATTTCGGCCTTGCGGTTCCGAACTCTCTCGCAGGCTACTGGCATGGTGCCAACTGGTCGAATGTCACTTTCCTTGGGATCGGGGAAAGGTCAGGTAACGCGGAGATGGAAAAGTTGCTTCTATTCCTGAAGAGGCGTATCGAAGGATTCGACAAGTATAACCTTGACTGTGTTTCCGAGTTCTCCCGGTACATGGAGAAGGAGATCGGTATCAGAATACCAAGGAACAAGTCTGTAATCGGTAACAACGTCTTTGCCCATGAATCTGGAATCCACACAGCAGGTGTTATCAAGAATCCGTTCACCTATGAACCATACCCACCCGAGATTGTTGGAGGAAAGAGGAACTTCCTTGTGGGTGATTCGTCAGGTATAGAAGTTCTCAGGTTCAAGGTTCAGGAAGCACTTAATGAGCTCATGGATGTGAACATCGAGATAGAGAAGAGTGACAAGCGTCTGCGTTCCATACAGGCCGATATCCAGAAGCTCTACAATGAGGATAAAAGGGTTTCATGTATTTCCGATGAGGAAATTCTCGGATACGTCAAAAAATACTTCATGTTCAACCCCATGGTCAGAAAAGAGATGCATCGTGATGAAGACGGCGATAAAGAGGTCAGCTCTGAAGCCACTCCCGGCATCAAGCCACGCATGCATGATACCATAGACTGAGCAACTAGTAATCTATTTTTGATTTATTATCTGCTGGCTGAAAATGCACAGCAGAATTGTATGGCGGAATCTCCGCCATTACCTATTTTTTAGAGAAAGATATCCTGAGACGTATCAGCTTGCATGATCTTCAGGCTCATCAATTTCTATGACATCCGCGATCGGAGCATTGTTCTTTACGGATTCAATTCCCTTCATACAGCCTGCCTTACTTGCATAGGCCTGACTGACTGCAATGATCTCCCCGTTCGGAGCCTTCAACCTGAATCTGTACTTATCGCTCTTGTCCCTGAACATTTCAAATTTTGGCATATAATACACTCTCCTTATGTAAATCAGGTAAGCTATTTACTCCCTGTATTGTCCCCGATATAGATTAGCAGAGCTATCTATTAAAAAGTTTGGGAATATGTCTGTGGATTCAGTGATTCTGCAGTCCAATCTGAAAGGAATAGCGTAGATTCAGTTGAAACAGATGCAGGAAAAAAGAATAAAGAAAAGAAAAAGAGATGGGATTATTTCATCCCAGCTTCGTTTCCCCAATAAAATCAAATAGAATCGATAATCCCATTCAAAGTCGCACTGGGTCTCATGGCCTGGGATCTCAAATCCTCATCCGGAGCGTAGTATCCTTTGATATCCACAGCGTTGCCCTGAGCTTCTAACAACTCATTGGCAATCTTCTTTTCGTTTTCCATCAGAGATTTAGCTACAGGTTCAAAAATCGCTTTTAATTCGGGATCTTTCTTCTGATCAGCCAGAGCCTGAGCCCAATACATTGCCAGATAAAAATGAGATCCTCTGTTATCAATCTCATTCACTTTTCTGGAAGGTGATTTTCCGTTTTCCAGAACCAGCTCTGTCGCTTTATCCAATGTTTCTGCTAGAACCAGAGCTTTAGGATTATCATAACTGTTGCCCAGATGCTCCAGAGAAGCAGCTAAGGCCAGGAATTCTCCCAGAGAGTCCCAACGCAGGTGACCTTCCGATTCAAATTGCTGTACATGTTTGGGTGCCGAACCGCCGGCACCTGTCTCGAAAAGTCCACCACCATTCATCAGGGGAACGATCGATAACATTTTCGCACTGGTTCCCACTTCCAATATTGGAAAGAGGTCTGTCAGATAATCTCTCAAAACATTTCCAGTCACAGAGATTGTATCTTTGCCCTCTATAATTCTCTCCAATGAGAACCTGGTCGCTTCAACGGGAGATTTGATCAATAGTTCCAGACCCTCAGTATCATGATCTTTCAAGTATTTGTTCACTTTTTTAATGAGCTGTAAGTCGTGAGCTCTATTCTCATCGAGCCAGAAGACTGCAGGATCGCCTGTTTCTTTGGCTCTTTTGACTGCCAGCTTGATCCAGTCCTGAATTGGTGCGTCTTTTGCCTGACACATGCGGAAGATATCTCCTTCCCCTACCGGCTGTTCGACGAGTATATTGTTGTTGTCATCGATAACCTGGACTTTTCCTTTACCAGTCATCTCAAAGGTCTTGTCATGTGAGCCGTATTCTTCAGCTTTTTGCGCCATAAGCCCAACATTGGAAACGCTTCCCATTTTTGATGGATCAAAAGCACCGTGTTTTTGACAGAACTCAATAGTTTCCTGATACACTCCCGAATAAGAGCGGTCTGGAATTACGGCTTTCATATCTTTCAGTTTCCCGTCTGGTCCCCACATGCAGCCTGATGAGCGGATTGCTGCAGGCATGGAAGCATCGATGATAACATCGCTGGGAACATGGAGATTGGTAATTCCCTTATCGGAGTTAACCATAGCCAATGCCGGTCTCCTGGCATAAACAGCTTCTATATCTGCTTTGATTGCGTCCTGTTTGTCTTCAGGCAGATTCCGGATCTTTGCATAGAGATCCCCCAGTCCGTTGTTGGGATCTACACCCAATTCCGAAAGCAGATCACCATATTTATCAAATATGTCTTTAAAGAAGACCTTAACCACATGACCGAAGATAATAGGGTCGGAAACTTTCATCATTGTCGCTTTCAAATGAACGGAGAATAAGACATCTTTAGCTCTGGCATCTTCTATCTGTTCAGCCAGAAATGCCTGAAGCGCTTTTTTGTTCATAACAGATGCATCAATGATCTCTCCGGTCTGAAGAGGGGCTTTGTCTTTTAATATTGTTTTATTACCAGCGTCATCCGTAAAGATAATTCTGTAATTGCTAGCCTCTTCAATTTCAACAGATTTTTCACTGCCGTAAAAATCTCCCTCAGCCATGCTGGCTACATGGGATCTGGAATCGGACTTCCATTCCCCCATGGAATGAGGATGTTTTTTCGCATAATTTTTTACAGCTTTAGGAACTCTGCGGTCAGAATTCCCTTCTCTAAGTACCGGGTTAACAGCACTGCCTTTGACAATATCGAATTTCGCTTTGATCGCCTTTTCTTCATCATTGGAAGGATTTTCTGGATAATCGGGCAGATCATACCCTTTAGCCTGGAGTTCTGCGACTGTCGCTTTTATCTGGGGAACTGAAGCGCTGATATTGGGTAGTTTGATAATGTTGGCTTCCGGAGTTAAGACCATCTCTCCCAATTCTGAAAGGGCATCGGAAATTTTCTGGTCCTCCGTCAGTCTTTCGGGAAACTGGGCAATGATTCTTCCCGCCAGGGAGATATCCCTCGTTTCCATAGTGATTCCGGCATTTTTCACATAAGCCTGTACAATAGGCAGGAGCGAGCTGGTTGCCAAAGCCGGAGCTTCATCGGTTTTTGTATAAATGATCGTAGATTTCTGTGACATGTTAATCCCTTTATCTGTAAATTAATATTGCTCAAATGCAATACGTTTTTTAGCAAATTGTAATTTGAAGGAAACAAATAATTTTCAAATAGTTCCGTTTTTCAGTATTAACTATATCCCCGAAGTAATTTACTCATATTCTCACGTTCCAATAATTCATATAAACGTAAAGAGCAAATTGCTTTATTAACGACTACATCATATATATGTCATGCCCAAACGAAAAAAATAAACCGGAATCAGATCAAAATTTCAGCTTTTTCCATAAAGTCCGGTGACCTTTGCAAGGTTTATCAATCTCAGGATCGTTACAGAGAGAACGTAGATCAGACCCACTAACACAACTATAAGAATAATAGTCACTTCTAAGGAAACATCCCCATATAACAGGATGGCAGAGGCAACGGATATAAGAATTATCTGACCTACCAGGGATAACAGGCTAAGCCAGACATGCTTTTTCTTTACAAAAATCGTCAAATCCATAAGAGATGATTGATGTCAGAATCATTTATACATGTTTACCAACTCACATCTTTCCGGCAATTAACTCAATGAGAAATCTACAACACTAGAATTTTACATCATGATAACATATGAACAAACATGACACCTGATTTCCCGATCACAGACGAACATATGCATATAGATCCCAGATCCAGGGGTCTGAAAGCAGTCAAAGACTTCCAGAACACAGGTGGAACTCATATATTCCTTGTCATGAAGCCAAGCTGGACCCTTGGAATAAAGGTTACAAAGCCCGAAGACCACATAGCTGTCTTTGAGGAAACCATCGACATCTCAAAACAGATCAACGAGACCGGGGTTACATCCTTCCCCGTCCTGGGAGTCCATCCCGCAGAGATCACAAAGCTCATCGAATACATGGACCTTGAAAAAGCAGTTGAGACAATGAAAGGCGGCTTGGAGGTCGCCGCAGGCTATGTGGAAAAAGGACTTGCTGTGGGGTTGAAAAGTGGAAGACCTCACTATCCGGTTTCCGAAGAGATATGGGATGCTTCCAACGAGATCATGGAACACGCTTTCATCCTTGCCGCAGACCTTGACTGTGCAGTCCAGTTGCATACAGAAAGTGTGGGTGAGCCTGAGCTTATTGACATCACAGAGCGTGCTAAAAAGTCAGGCATCAAGCTACACAGGGTGGTCAAACACTATGCTCCACCACTGGTTGACGTATGCGAGAACCTGGGAATATTTCCGGGAGTGCTTGCCGGTAAGGGAGCCATTGAAGAAGCGCTTGAGCAGGGAACCCGCTTTATGATGGAAACCGATTATATCGACGACCCAGACAGACCGGGTGCTGTGCTCGGACCAAAGACAATTCCAAGAAGAACCCTCAAACTTGTGGAGCAGTTCGGAGAAGAACCCTTCTGGAAGGTCCACAAGGAAAACCCCGAGAAGGTCTACGATGTGGATATCGAGATCTAACTCCAGACCTGACTAAGCGGCGGAACAGTCGTTTATCCGATCAGCAGAATGTATACATCCATTACATTCGTTCCGGTGGGACCTGTAATGAGCAGGTCTCCGATCTCCCTGAAGAACTCGTACGAATTATTCTGCCGGAGCAGGGCCTTTGCATCTATGTGCACATTTTTGCTCTTCTCAAGAGAATAACCGTCCGCAAATGCCCCGGCAGCATCCGTGGGACCGTCGTTACCGTCCGTGGCCGTCGGAACAAAGAGGATGTTGTCAAGTCCCCGGGCTTCAAGTGCAAAGGACAGAGCCATCTCCTGGCATCTGCCACCTTTGCCCTTTCCTTTTATTCTTACAGTGGTTTCCCCGCCTGCGAGAATACAAGCAGGGGGTGACAATGGCCTGGATTCCTTTCTTTCCTCTCTGGCAATGGCTGCAAAGACCCTGGCGATCTCACTTGCCTCGCCAACCAGTGAAGATGTGAGCACCAATGTGTTGTATCCCAGTTCCTTTGCCCTTTTTTCCGCTTCATGCAGCGCGAGGGAATTGTTTCCTACAAGGTAATGATGACATCTTTCAAAAACCGGGCCCTCGGACTTGGGAGTATCCTCCACCACACCCTCAAGTCCATCCTCAACCAGGCCCTCTACTGCAGGAGATAATTTCAGATCGTATTTTTCAACAATTTGCTGGAAATCCTCAAAGGTAGACCTGTCAGGCACAGTGGGTCCGGAAGAGATGACGTCAAGGGGGTCGCCCACAACATCAGAAAGGATCAGACTGATCGACTCTGATGGGTAGGCCATCTTCGCAAGTCCTCCACCCTTTACAGCAGACAGGTGTTTTCTTATTGTATTGATCTCATCGATGGTCGCTCCCACACGCATGAGCTTATTTGTCAGGCTGATAAAATCCGACAGGGAAATCCCTTTTCTCGGCAGGGTCATAAGTGCAGAGCCTCCTCCGGATATTAAGAAAAATACAAGGTCCTTTGATCCGGTCTTTTCCAGAAGGTCACGGATGCACTCTGCCGCAATCACACCATTCTTATCGGGGATAGGGTGGCCTGCCTCCATGATGTTCACTTTTTTCAGTGACCCCCCAAATCCATACTTTGTTACCGCACAACCACCGGACAGATCATCTCCCAAAATTTCCTCCAGAGCCTTTGACATGGCAACCGAGGCTTTCCCGAAAGCTACCAGATAGATATTCTCATAAGAAGATATATCGAATGAATCCGAGCCGACATTGAGACGGTCACCTTCCCTGCTTACTGCCCTTAGAACACATGAGAAAGGGTCAACTCCGGAGATTGTATTTGAAACTATGTCCCTGGCATCGGATCTCAGATCATCTGACATGTGATACCTCTATCCAGCTACAAAGGATCATTATCTAAGCTCTCCCGTACAGGGCAGTCAGTTTTCCTTCCGCTATAACATGCCCCTGCATACTCTGTTCCAGTTCATCGATCTTTGATCCTCCCTCCAGTTCAAGTTCGGTGTCAAGGGCAAATACCCTGAATACAAACTCGTGAGTCCCCGAGGGAGGACAGGGGCCTGTATAGGAGGCTTTTCCGTAACTATTCCGGCCCACAACTCCCGGTACACTGTTTTCTTCAATCCATGATTCGGGTATTATATTCCATACAGCCCAGTGAACGAAATTACCCGAAGGAGCATCCGGGTCTGTAATAATCAATACCAGACTTTTTGTTGCCTCGGGCAAGTTCTCAAATTCAAAAGGAGGATTGACATTTTCCCCGTCACATGTATACTTTGCCGGTATCTTATCCCCATCTTCAAAAGCACTACTTGTAATCATAATGTCATCTTCCCCGGAATATTCTGTATATCCCCATCCGACTCGTTGATAAGACGATCCGGATCCTCCTGTGATTCGTTATTGCTATCTGCTATGCATCCTGTAACCAGACTTACAAATGTCAGAACCATCAAAACGATAACAAATCCCGACAAATTCCTGGATATCATGACACACCCCGGAAGGATAAGGATTACAGCATATCCTGATTAAAACTCAGCATGCTGACTATTTAGCGCTTTTGCACTACAGTTATGTAGAAATAATCACTTCATATGAGTCTTAAAAAGAATGAAGGATTTTACTGCTCTGCCTGTTCGCTGTCATACTGTATTCCGCCTGAAGTTGCTTGCTTTTCTTCCGGCATGATAACCCAGGCGATCACATAGGCCAGGACACCAATTATCCCAAAACTGAATATGGTGATCACTGCCCAGATAAGTCGTATCACAACAGGATCTACACCGATATATTCACCGATTCCGCCGCATACGCCTGCTATCATCCTGTTGTCCTTCGATCTTGTCAATTCTTTGCCCATATTTTCACTACCCAATCCTGATAATTTTATTCTTCACATCTACTTTAGCAAAAGTTAACATATAAACTTACCTGTAAAGAAGAGAATATACGGAATAATTACAAATGACAAAGCCTGCAATTGGAATTCTCGCATTCCTCATTCTCAAATTTCCATTTAAGGCCCCATTTTTTGATATTCTGGATAACCCTGATAAAATCCTCGCCGCCTTCGGTCAGAGAATACTCACTCTTAATGGGAACTGTGGAATCATCGATATTCTTCTCAATAAAACCCTGCTCTTCCAGTTCTTTAAGCCTTGTGGACAGGGTTTTGGGAGTAACATCCTGCAGTTTGCCTTTTAGCTCATTGAAACGCTTTTTTTTGTTCTCGCCCTTGTAGAGCTCGAGTAGGATGCACAGGGACCATTTTTTCCCTATGATGTCCACCGTTTTATAAATAGTACAGTCTTTCATGATATCTAATTGGAAACCATCCAATATATAAGCCACTATACTTAATATATCAGGGTAAAGTAAAATATTATCGATTAAGGAGTGATATAATGGAAAGATCAAGAGATTTACTTGAAAAGGGAGCAATTCTGCAAAGGGACAAGCAAACATATGCAATAGCACCACACCTTCCAGGTGGTATCGTCTCAGCAGAGCAAATGCGTAAGATTGCGGATGTTGCTGAAAAATATGATGCTGCAACACTAAAGGTTACCTCATCCCAGAGAGTTGCCATTGTCGGACTGAAAGAAGAAGACCTTGATAATGCATGGGATGACCTTGGAATCAAACCAGGTGCTGCAATCGGAGTTTGTGTAAGAAGCATAAAGATATGCCCAGGTACGACATTCTGTAAGCGCGGACAACAGGACTCAGTGGGTCTTGGACTCAAACTCGACGAAAAGTATCATGGAATGCCATTACCATCAAAGTTCAAGATGGCTGTATCCGGTTGTGCAAACTCATGTTCAGAGCCTGCTATAAAGGATATCGGTATCATGGGTACAAGGAAAGGATATACCGTCATGGTCGGAGGAAATGCAGCTCTTAAACCAAGAATCGGTGATATCATCGCAGACGAGCTGGATGAGGATGAGGTTCTTGACCTGGTAGACAGAATCATTAAATTTACCAAGAACAATGATTCAAAGCACCGTCTTGGCAGAGTTATCGACGAGATGGGACTTGACAAGTTCAAGGAAGAAGTCGGAATCAGATAATCCGATCCTGCCAGAGAACAGAATCAATCGGGGAATATTCCCCATTATTTTTTCTTAAAACGGAGTTGCGATTATCGAAGATGCTGAAAAAATAACAAGGATCGCAGTCATAAGATGCGAGATAGTCTCCGAGGCATGTCCGGGAGTTGGGTGCTTCATGGCATTCAACAAACACAGCATGCATTTTGAACAATATGATGACAAAGCTGAGATGGTAGCCTTTTTCACCTGTGGCGGATGTTCCGGAAGAAGAGTATATCGCCTGATAAAATCAATCAAAAAGCGCGGTGTTGATGTTATACATCTGAGCTCCTGCATGCAGATGGATAATTATCCGAAATGCCCGCATATAGATGAGATAAAAAAGACTATCACCGATGCAGGTATACAAATTATTGAAGGAACACATCACTGATAGTGGGGAATATCATGGTCAATAGAACAATAGTCAGAATAGACGAAGAGAAATGTACCGGCTGTGGAAAATGTATCGCCCCATGTGCAGAGGGCGCCATAGAGCTTGTAGATGGCAAGGCCAAGGTCGTATCAGAGGAACTCTGTGACGGAATGGGATTCTGTATAGGAGTATGTCCTGTCGATGCGATCACCGTAGAGCAAAGACAGGCACTGGAATTCAACCCTGAGAAAGCAGAGGCTCAGCCTAAAAAAACAGATTCATCCATACAGTGTTTCAAATGTGGCTGCGGAGAAGAGAATGCTTACCTGCTCCCAGTAAGACATGGCATGGAAAGTCTGTGGATATGCACACGCTGCCTTCCACAACTGATACACGGATAAGCTTGTATGGTGCTCAAGATTGAACTTACAGGGCCTGCAGACTACCTGTGTGATTATACCTTTAATTTCCACTGGCACAACCAGGATATCGGACAGGATGATCTGATACCCGAACAGAAAAATACGCAGTACAGCTACGGCGACCTTGTAAAAGCTTTAAAGGCAGAGGGCGAGGCACACATCAAAGGAAATGTTGGTAAGAACTTTGCATACAGCATGGGTTCCGACCTGAAACATTTTGGCGGTACAGGAGATGCCGAAAAGGCCGGGAAGATATTCCTTGACGGGAATGTGGGTCCTGAAGCCGGAATGGGCATGGTGTCCGGTACACTCTATATCAGTGGTAAAATAGAGGAGCCATTGGGAAATATTATTGAAGTTGCCTCTGAAGTGGATGGCTACAGAAAGTTTCGGTCGGTCACGGACATAGCCTGCAACGGGCCCGGCAATGACACTCTTATCTCGAACAAGTATAACGAAGATGAAAGAAAGCTGATCCTGAATGACGGTATACTCAGAGCTACAATCGGTGCCAGGTGTTACAAACCTGTGAGTATAAACGTGGAAGGGGACACACATAACGGAGCAGGGGTCCTGATGAAAGAGGGTGTTGTTACCGTCCACGGTAATGCAGGGATGAACGCTGGATCGCACCTTGACGGCGGGACAGTTGTTGTTCAAGGCAGCGTAGGGGAATTCGCAGGTGCATATATGAAAAACGGAGTACTTGCCTTTCAGGAAGCAAAAGGATTCATCGGAGCCGGTATGTCAGGTGGATCGATCTATTCAAAAGCTAAGGCAAAGACCAGTCCGCCCGCCACAAAGGTCAGGATGAAAGGAAATGACATTTCCCTTATAAGGAAACTGATGGATTCCGGAAGAGTGGAGTCCATGCTCTACAATAAATACGAAGTCGGCGAGGAAAAAGAAAAGTATATGGAAGTCCGCATGAGGGACGGGTCCATAGTAATGAGAAAAATTGAATGAGCCTTTTATTCAATATCAATGAACTTGAGCAGGTTCGTACCCCCGGGCCGGCCACGACCTGATGGCTGTCCCTGTGTGAGAATTATCATGTCGCCTGCACCTACTATTCCTGATCTTTTCAGATGCCCGGTTGCAAGGGCTTCCCAGTCATCCACATCATGGTCTACAAATGTCGGGTAGACGGCATACTGCAGAGCAAGCTGCTCACATGTATCGGCATAGCGGCTGAATGCAAGTATCCAACGGTCGGGTCTGAAGCGGGAGATATTTCTCGGGGTCTTTCCTGATACCGTGGGAGTGACAACATATTTTATTTCCAGTACCTGGAGAGCATCATTGACCTGCATGGAGATCATATCCTCCACACCAAGGTGCATGCGACGCAGAGCCCTTTTCATAAGTTCTATACCTTCCTTGGTCTTACTTCTCCATTCCTCTGTGGAAATTGCGATCTGTACCATCATCTTCACTGTTTCCACAGGATACTTACCCACAGCAGTTTCTGCCGAGAGCATCACCGCATCCGTGCCGTCTATAATAGCATTCGCAACATCCGTTGCCTCTGCCCTCGTGGGACGGATGTTCTCAACCATAGATTCGAGCATCTGGGTGGCAGTGATCACCGGTTTGCTGAGAAGGTTTGCCTTGTGCATGATGTCCTTCTGCACTACCGGGACATTCTCAATGGGTATTTCCACACCCAGGTCCCCGCGGGCTATCATGATGCCATCACTTTCCCTGATGATTTCGTTGATGTTCCTCACAGCAGCCTCCCTCTCGATCTTGGCAACGATGAATATCTTTTTTCCTTTATCTGTCGCATAAGCACGCAGTTTCCTGATGTCTTCCCCGGATTCCACAAAGGACACACCAAATACATGCAGTCCTTCTTCGAGGGCAAAATCAACAATTTCCAAATCCCTGCCTGTGATCGGGTCGATGAAAAGGGTCGACCCCGGTATATTGAGACCTTTGTTGGAAGACAGAGGACCTCCGACCACTACTTCACAATGGACATAATCACCCTGTATATCAGTGCATTCCAGCTGAATAAAACCGTCATTGAGATAGAGAGGTTTGCCTATATCTATGCTTTCGGATAGTCTCTTGTAGTTCACAGGTATCAGTGATTCAGTTCCCGCTACATCCCTGGTGGTCAGTGTAACCTTCTCTCCTTTTTTCAGGAATACCGGTTCATCAGGAAACGTGCCAACCCTCATTTTCGGACCTGGCAGATCCGCAAGTATTGTAACCACCCTGTTCAGTTCGGATGACAGGGCCCTTATTCTTTTGATCACCTTTCGCTGGTCTTCCAGATCACCGTGGGAGAAGTTCAGCCTTGCCACGTTCATACCACTCAGTATCAGTTCCCTCAAAACATCCTCGGAAGAAGATGCGGGACCAATCGTACATACGATCTTGGTTTTGTTCTCCGGCAGGTGCATTGTTTCATCCATCCTCAGTTCCACCTCACTTACCATATGGAACTGACCGAATTAAGGTTTATTCCGCAGTATTCAAACGGCTTTATATAATCCTGAATTATAGTTCTTAACCGAACATTTATTATTAATTAAATGCAACTATACTTTATGGCTAGACCCGAACAAATTTCGATAGAGCATCATCTATCATCAGAAGAATTGCTTAAACA
>Ga0163219_100335_pt1 | contig 12812 bp, 12 predicted proteins | sample MSEWel2016_04_06_FD_113150 | JGI IMG/M metagenome (GOLD analysis project Ga0163219, IMG submission 113150) | Subsurface microbial communities from deep shales in West Virginia, USA - MSEEL Well Study Marcellus 3H_2016_04_06 ...
CTATAAATCTAACGGTCTATTGTAAAATTACATATATTTCAAGTAATCTTTAACCTCAAGAAAGGCCCTTTCCAACCGAATCATACTGTCAATCATAAATGTAAATATTTCCGGCCAACTCTCCTTTACATACATATCGCCCGGTTGCTCCACGTAAACCCGGCACACTTCGCGCCCGTTGTCTTTGGTGTAGGCAAAATCCCATATAAGCGGCCCCTCAAATTGTTTCTCAAACAATCCTTTGGCGGCTTCCAGTTTCTCGTAAAGAGCCAATCGATCTTCTTCCTTTTTTATGTTTATTTCCAGCGCAACAATTATTTTTTCCCGGCCTGGATCAAACCGAAGATCCAACCCTTTGATTCCGGTATTACCTGAAATCCACAAACGCTTTCGCCCTTTCTGACCGGGCAGGCGCCGTGTTCGATTCGACAACTTTTGCCAGAATTCAAGACGCAATTCTTTGGCTTCTTCTTTATTGAACATGTTCGTTTAATGCTTGATGATTAGCCATTTATGTCTTTAGAGAAATGAGCCAAATTAGACATTCTAAGATAAATAAATGCTTTTCATGCTTCGTCAATTTGGTTCATTCCAATAATCCGTTTCTGATTGCATAGAATGTGGGATACCTTCTCGGGAAGGCTTTAATCATTCTGTTGCTCCTCTTTTTTCTTTTGCGATAGAAGCAGATAAAGTAAATAAACGATTCCGGTTCCCATCAAACCAATCGCTATGCGCTCCATGGTCTGCGAGCCACCATGCACCATCCCAAATCCCATTACGACAAATAACACGGCAACAATTCCCAATTTGGTTTTCATAAGCTTAAAAATTATACCGTAAAGATAACAACACCCGATGATTAAGATAATGGTCGGTATCGGTAGGAACACCATAATTATCAAAATTGTTTCCCCATTCGGCAGAAGTCAGCAAATATTCAAGTCCAACCCAGGCTTTTCCCATAAGGTACTTCACCCGGGGAGATATGGCAAAAACAGAGGCCACCCGGCCTTTGCTCCGTGATAATTCCGGAATTACAACCACCTCCTCGCCGGATCCCATATTGGCAGTGTAGCCCGCAAATATTCCCGGTTGAAATCCATCGGTATTGTTCCCGTGAATATCTGTCCATACAGAAGCTGTTTCCAGAGCCACAAAATCATCGTCGGAAATGGCCTGCCCCACACCGCCAAGCATGACCATCTCGGAGAGATTACTTCCGAATAATCCTGCCATTCTGAACGTAAACGTTGGGAACTGGTATTTGAATGAACCATTGAAATGATACCCTGAAACTTTTTTCACAGAAGTTCCTTCAGAAAAACCATCAGGAATAGCCAGTGTTTTATATCCGGCAGTAAAAGCAGCCCATACACCCTCGCCGGCCCATTTCATCTGGGCATCCAGTTCAGGCATTAACGCATGTTCGGTACTGTTTGCATCAAAACCGGTACTGCGAAAATTATTCTGATCCACCACAAAGAAAAGCAACTCAGTGCGCTCAGCAACCTGCCAGGTAAACCGAAGCTGAGGGCTTCGAATCAATGGATGAAAAGGAGTTCCGGCATTGGTATTCACCGTTCCAGGATAATTCTCGGTAAGAAACAGAGGATGCCAGGTTTGACCGGCAGTCACCGACCATTTTTCTTTGGCAAATTTCACAAACGCATGGCGCAATCTAAAATTATTATCTCCGTTACCGTTTCCCAAAAAGTCACCCTCCAAAACCGCAGATGTTTTAAAGCCTTTAAGTTCAGGCCCCGAAAGATGTATCCCTACGCGACTGTGAGCTGCATCCAGATCGAACTGAGATATATCGTTCTCATCCTCTCCGGTTTCTGTCAGTGACTCAGGAAGTGGATACAAATAAATATGCCGGTTGCGGGCTTCCACGCTGGCGCGACTATTTACAGCCGCATCCACACCTACATACCCATGAAATTCAACTTTAAAGTCCTGTGCATTCGCACTCAAGAGCGTCAACAGAGTTAGAACAACAAACAAAAAAATGGTTTTCATGAGCTAAAATTAAAATTTAAGTGCACCATTTTTTAAAAATAACATTTTCGCGGCCAGGCCTTACAACCTGTTTAAACAAAAAAAGCCATCCTGAATACAGGATGACTTTCAGCTCCTCAGGTAGGACTCGAACCTACGACCTACGGATTAACAGTCCGCCGCTCTAACCAACTGAGCTACTAAGGAATAAATTACTAAAACACATTAACATTGAAAAGCCGTTGCTTTTGTTTCAATGCGGATGCAAAAATATGCGGTTTATTTGAATTTTGCAACCCTCCAACCTCATTTTTTTAAAAATTCCGGCATTCCAAAAAAATGCCCATCTTTGCAGTCCAAAAATTCAAAACAGAAAACATTATGAGTAAGGTTATTGGGATGGGCAATGCGCTAGTGGATATTCTGACACGTTTACAGGACGACACCATTCTTTCTGATTTAAAATACCCAAAAGGCTCCATGCAGTTGGTCGGGGTGGAAGAAGTGGCCAATGTTTTGCTGGCCACACGCGACTTTCCGCGAAATCAGGCTTCGGGCGGCTCCGCAGCAAATACCATTCACGGACTGGCCAATCTGGGCGTTGAGACCGGTTTTTTCGGGAAAGTAGGTAAAGACCAATGGGGCGAATTTTTTCGCTCCGACCTGGAAAAAAGAAGCATCAAACCATATCTTTTGGAAAGCGAGAACGAATCGGGTCGTGCGTTTGCGCTTATCAGTCCGGACTCGGAACGAACTTTTGCAACATTTTTGGGCGCAGCTGTTGAACTGGCTCACCATGAAATCCCCGATGACCTGTTCGATGGTTACAGCATATTGCACATAGAGGGTTACCTGGTACAAAACAGAGAATTAATCCGACATGCTTTGCAACTTGCCAAATCTAAAGGACTGAAAGTATCGCTCGACCTTGCCAGCTTCAATGTGGTAGAGGACAACCTGGATTTTCTTCACGAGATGGTAGAAAAATATGTGGACATTCTTTTTGCCAACGAAGAGGAAGCCAAAGCGTTCACCGGACTGGAAGAAGAACAAGCACTCAATGAAATATCGGGCTATTGCGACCTCACCATTCTGAAGCTTGGGAAAAAAGGCTCAGTAATAAAGCATCACGACCAGATAGTGAAAATTCCCCCCATACAGGCCACCAGTCTGGACACCACAGGTGCCGGCGACCTTTACGCTTCCGGATTCCTCTATGGAATGATTCACGGACTCTCCATGGAATTGTGCGGACAAATAGGCTCGCTTCTGGCCGGAAAAGTAATAGAAGTAATTGGCCCCAAGATGGATGATGACACCTGGGAAAAAATCAAAGTCGAGATTGCAGCCCTGATGAACTAATCGGAGAGACTCCGGAAAAAGATTTCTCTATATTTTGCTATTTTTGCAAACGTCTTTTAACCAATAGTTCGTTAAAAAAAGCTTAAACGCAGAGACGCAATAGCGCAAAGATTTTATTATGAGTGAGTTGTGTTCTGCTCGCCTGATGTTGTAACGGATTAATTATCAGTTGTTTGTGAGGGTTTAACGGAGTATTGTTTTAAGACATTCAAACGTAAGATTTATATAAACTATGGAAACAGTTGTAAGTGGTATTCGTCCCACAGGGAACCTTCATCTTGGCAATTATTTTGGTGCGGTTAAAAATTTTCTTAAAATGCAGGAAAACTTCAATTGCTACTTCTTTATTGCTGACTACCACTCACTTACCACTCACCCTCATCCGGGTGACCTGCATGGAAATGTGCGTCAGATTCTTGCCGAATACCTGGCAGCAGGCCTCGATCCGGAGAAAGCAACCATTTACATCCAAAGCGACCTGCCGGAAGTGGCCGAGCTAACCCTTTTGATGAGTATGAATGCCTACCTGGGTGAGCTGGAACGAACCACATCGTTTAAAGACAAGGCGCGGAAGCAACCCGAGAACGTTAATGCAGGATTGCTTACCTATCCGGTACTGATGGCATCGGACATCATTATTCACCAAGCCTCAAAAGTCCCGGTAGGAAAAGATCAGGAACAAAACCTGGAGATGACCCGTAAATTTGCCAATCGGTTTAACCGGATATACGAAACAGATTATTTCACCATCCCCCAGCCGTTCAATTTTGGGGAATCGCTCATTAAAATTCCGGGACTTGACGGCTCCGGGAAAATGGGGAAATCTGAAGGCAACGGAATTTTTCTGGCCGAAGAACCGGCATCCATCCGCAAAAAAGTAATGAAAGCAGTGACCGACAGTGGCCCAACGGAGCAAAATTCTAAAGTCAGCGAGCCGGTACAAAACCTCTTTACCATTATGGAAGTGGTTTCCCAAAAAGAAGTTTTGGATCAGTTTAAAGAAGACTATGCCAAATGCACCATCCGTTACGGCGACCTCAAGAAAAAACTGGCCGAAGATATCATTCACTTCACGACTCCCATCAGGGAAAAAATTAATGCAATTGCTGCCGATGATGCCTATTTAAGAAAAGTGGCTGAAATGGGAAAAGAAAAAGCACATGCAAGTGCTTCCAGGACAGTGAGAGAAGTCAGAGAAATCATTGGTTTTAAGCCGTTTTAAGAAATTGGTTAAGCAACAATAATCACAGCAAAGAGCTATTTACGGTACAATTTCATAATACCTCTTTTTTATTATTTCATATTTCCGGGGTTCCAGCGGGATTTGCATCCCGTTGTCAAGCCAGACGGCAGTATTGTTTGCATCCAGGCTCTCAATTTTTCTGAGATTAACCACATACAAAGGATGGCACCTCATAAACCCGTAATTCCCAAAAAGCTGTTCATAATGTCTCAACGGACGCGGCACAAAAAGCTGCTTCCCCATGTCGGTGTGCATGATACACCCGCCTGCCACCGCTTCACCGAAGAGAATGGAAGATAATGAAACCGCCTTGTTAAAATCGTCGGTTGGAAAAACCACCATCTGTGATGCCGCAGGAAGATTGGCATTGGTCAGCAGAATTTCAATCTTGTAGTGGTAATCAGTCTCATCAATGGCATCACAGGCCTTATCAATGGCCAAAACCAAATCGGATGATTCAAACGGTTTCTTTACAAAACCAACCGCCGAAAACTGAATGGCTTCTTCAAAGAAGGCTTCATGACCCGACATGAAAACTACTTTGAAGTTGTAGAATCCGATTTTTCGCAACAAATCAAAGGCGGTTCCGTCGGGCAGGGAAATGTCGAGAATCAAAAGATCGGGAGCCTCCTTTTCAATAACTTCCAGAGCTTCAGATACGAATGATACCGCCCCCAAGAGATGAAACTCCGGGAAATGGTGGTTCAAAATCTCGATAACGATTTTCTGTATCACCCTGTCATCCTCAACGATCAGAATCTTTTTCATGTTAATATTTTCCCGCCTGTCCAATGGTTAAACGGAGACGGTCTCCCTCTTAATAAGTCTGTTTTTCTGCCTGGAAACGGATTTTCCATTTTTGTTTACCTCAACCAGGGGAATAATAATCCTGACTACTGTTCCCCTTTCAAAGGGATTCACCTGCTTTTTATCCATAATAGACAGGTCGGTTCGTCCGCCCGAATCGCGCCGCAACATTTCCAGACGCTCCCGGGTAATCTTTATGGCCATCGATTCATGCCCCTTCTCTTTTTCACTTGCCTGTTTCGAGGCATCAATACCTATGCCATTGTCTTCCACTTCAACCACCACACGGTTATTATCTTTCCTGAAAGATATCTCTATCTGACCTTCATTCCCTATGTGTCTAATCCCGTGTTCTATGGCATTTTCAATAAATGGCTGAGTAAGCATGGGAGGCACCATGATGCTTTCCATCTTCAACGATTCATCAATATTTAACTGATAGCTAAAAGAATCGGAAAACCGGAGTCGCTGCAATTCAAGATAATACTTCAGAATTTGTGTCTCTTCCTTCAAAGAGATGTAATCGTGCGTAGAACTCCTTAATACCTGACGCATCAACCGGGCAAAATCGGTAAGAAACCTGGATGATTTTTCGATGTCATGCTCCAGAATATAAACCTGAATAGCACTCAGTGCATTAAATATAAAGTGAGGATTCATTTGCGAACGTAAAAGGCGTTGTTGGTGACGTACATTTTTATACCTGCTACGAAGTTGCAGTTGCCTCACAATCATGAATATAGCAAAAGAAATCGTTGCCACAATAATGAGGGCGGTCAACAGAAAAAAGCGTTGTCGATCCAGCATGGATCTCTGACGTATGGTTTCCTGATTCAGCTGGTCAATCTTTTCTCTTTGCCTCTCCGACTCAAAAATAGCTTCCTGAGTGGCCAGGTGATGAATATTTTTGGTATTGATAATACTATCCCGGTAGGAAGCTGCCGTCTTGAAAAAATTCAGTGCTTCTCCAAAGTCTCCCTTTTTTTCATACAGTTCGGACAACAACCGCGATCCTTCTTCAATCTGATACAAAACACCAATGCTGTTCGCAATCTCCATACTCTCCTGCAAGTGTTTTTCTGCCTCTTCCAATTCTTCCATGTCCAGATAAGTCTCCCCTATCTTGGAATGACTAATTGCCACCTGCATCAGATCGCCCAACTCTTCATTCAGATGCAAAGCCTTCTGAAGATATTCCAGCGCTTTATGAGGCCGATTCTGCACAATGTAAGCCCCCCCGATACTATTAAAACAGATAGATTGCCCAACTTTGCTGTTTATCTGGTAGTTGTAATCAAGCGAAGTAAAGAAATGTTGAAGCGCAGAATCCACCTGCCCCATTTTGAGCAGTGACTCCCCCATATTGTTATGATTGATTGCCATACCCAGTTTGTTTTTCTGGGCCTGGGACATATCAAGTGAGCGGTTGAAATATTCGATGGACGATACATAGCGACCCAGGTTGTAATTCACATTCCCAATGCTGTTGATGGCCGAACTAATGGTTAACGAGTCACCTGCTTCTTCAGCCAGCCCGAGCGCTTTAACATGCATCTCCAGGGCCATCGGGTTGTCGTCAATACGACGGTAAACCACTCCAATCTGATTGTAAACATTAGCCAGAAGAACTTTATTATTTGCCCGGGTGGCATGTTCAAGAGCTTTTTGATGAAATTTCATAGCTTTCCCGTAATCTGCCCGGTTTCGGTACCTTTGACCAAGTAAATTATAGATGCGTGCAAGTTGAGAGACATTGTCATTTTTTCGGGCAATCTCCTCTGCTTCAACAAGGTAACTATCATTGATGTCGATGTGAACCCCTCCCTGCCCATAATGACTATACGACTTGTCAATCAACTGCTCTACAATCACCGAGTCAGTCCCGGGAACGCGTTTATCTGCCTGGTCTGCCGACAGTTGTTCTTCATCCTGAAAATGGCTGCAGGAAGTTATTGAAAGAAAAAAAAGAAAAATCAATCCCTGAAGTCTTCCCATATTTTACTGATTTTAAATCCTTCCACCAACCAAAAAAATTCCAAATCATAAAAGTGTTTGATCAAAGTTTTTATAAAAAAGTTATTCCCGTTTTCTTTGTGTCAAACAATCGGTTGCAATGCAGTTTCAGCCTGATTGAAAGCAGGTCATCTGTTTCAATTTTTCCACCCGTAATTTGAGGAAATTAAACCTTATTGTCCACCAAAATACAGTTTTTTTTATCTCTTATCACAAACTCATTTCTCATTTTTTGATGAAGGGTTATCTTTGCAGGCTAAAATAGATACAAGTGAAGATAGGGAATTTACAACTTAAAGCAGAACCATTGCTTCTGGCCCCCATGGAAGATGTTACAGACGGGATGTTTCGTGAATTGTGCAAGCGCTATGGAGCCGACCTGATGTACACCGAATTTGTGTCATCGGATGCACTGGTGCGCGAAGTGGACAAAACACTGAAAAAAATGAAGTTGAATGAACGGGAGCGCCCTGTCGGTATTCAAATCTACGGTAAAGAGATTGATGCAATGGTGGGGGCAGCCCAAATAGCTGAAGAGGCAAATCCCGATATCATTGACATCAATTTTGGATGCCCGGTCAAGAAAATTGCTTCCAAAGGGGCGGGTGCCGGGATGTTGCAGGACATTCCAAAAATGATTGCCATGACTTCAGCCATCGTAAAAGCCGTAAAAACCCCGGTTACCGTAAAAACCCGGCTGGGATGGGACGAATCCTCAAAACACATAGTAGAGGTTGCAGAAATGCTGCAGGATACCGGTATTCAGGCTCTCACCATCCATGGGCGAACCAGGGCACAGATGTACACCGGGGAAGCCGACTGGACATTAATTGGGGAGGTTAAAAACAATCCGAGAATGCACATTCCCATCATTGGAAACGGAGACATCTCTTCTCCTCTGAAAGCACGAAAATACCTGGACACTTATGGAGTGGATGCCCTGATGGTAGGTCGCCCTTCCATTGGCAGACCCTGGATTTTTAAAGAAATCAGGCATTACCTGGATACCGGTGAGCTATTACCGGCCCCAACCATTTCTGAACATGTGGAAATGATCCGGGAGCAGGTGAACAAATCGGTGGAATGGCTGGGTGAAAGACGAGGAATTCTACATTCGAGACGCCACCTGGCAGTGACATTTAAAGGACTGGACAATTTCCGTCCTCTGAAAATAAAGATGCTGCGCACCGAAAGCATTGATGAATTGAACGCTATTCTGAGTGAAATAGCAATCCGGTGGGCCGATCACTCCTCTCCCTGTTCGGAGTAGTAACGGCGGACAATAACACGAACCGGATACCAGGCAGCAAGGAAACCAATGGCAGAAACACTAACATAAACCAACACCATATCGGTCCATTGCAACGCCACCGGGTAAGCATCCACCACAAAAGCCCCTTCACCGCCAAAACGAAGCAATCCGTACTGTTGCTGGAGCCAGATAAGAAAAGCACCCAGCAACACCCCGGCTGTTACCCCCGCCAACGAGATCAACCAGCCCTCAATCAAAAACACCCGGTTAATTAATGACCGTCCGGCGCCCATACTTCGCAGGGTTCCAATGCTTTCTCGTTTCTCAAAAATAAGGAGCGACAAAGTTCCGATTACATTAAAAAGTGCTATCACCAAAATAAATAAGAGAATCAGATAAGCCATCAATTTCTCCACCCTCATGAGCTTGTAAAAAGTTGCATGTTGCTCCTGCTGATCCTGCACCAGAAATCCCGAGCCAAGAAGTTCTTTCAACCGCGATTTCACATCCTCCACAGATGCCTCCTCTTGCAAGGAAATTCCCAGTGACGATACACTGCCGTCACTGTACTCAAATAAGCCCCGGGCCTGATTAATACTGACAATCAGATAACGCGAGTCGTAATCAAGCTGTCGCACAGCAAACATCCCGGAAGGCTGGATATACTCTTTTCGAAACGACAAATCGGGGCGCATCATATTTATTTGCCCCGTACGCCTCGGGACATACATCACCAAGGGCTTCACAAAATTTAATCGCAATCCGAGCTGATCGGCCAGCACATAACCGATAACACCCATTTTTTGAGACGCATCCTGTAATTTATAATCCCCTTCTATAATAATGGAATCAATGCCCGACACCTCTGAAAAGTGCTCATCCACCCCCATCACAACTGCAGGAACCTGCCGCTTACCGGAGCGCAACAACGCTTGTCCTTCAAGAACCTGAGAAACCACGGAAATACCTTCTGTTTCCAGAATTTGCTGATAAGGAACAGAATCCACACTAAAAACCTTCTCCTTTTCGGCCAGTATCTTCAATTCGGGATCGAAAGAACCATAAAGCGAACCAATGAGTCCGTGCAATCCGTTAAAAACGGCGAGCACCACAATCAAAGCCAGCGAGCCCACCAAAACGCCGGTCACCGAAATCATGGAAATGACATTGATAACGTTCTGGGATTTTTTGGCAAACAGGTACCTCAACGCAATATGCAAAGCCAGCTTCATAGGTCTTAATTTTTTTATTGGTATCCGGGTTAATAGATTTATAGATGTAAGATGCTTCGTACAATCTTGATATAATGAATTTTAACAAATAGCCTTGAGCGCAAATAGTTGGTTTGCAGTGCATTGCAAAAGATTAACGGAGTATCCCGGGTTTAAAAGCCTTCACAATTAAACCGGTTCCCTCTTTGTGTTGCATGGAAATATCCATCAGGTTCAACAACCAGGCAAAAGGCCAGAATATCAGATAATAAAAAGGCAAAAACGCAAAGAACAACTTGCTTTTATTAAGCATTGTGATGGGAAACTTCATAGAGAGTAACCATGAAAGGTGTCCGGGCTTTCCATAGGAATATCGGCAATCAATGTCCTCAAAACCTGCATCCTCCAGTTTTTCGCGGATATCTTCCATATTGTAACCGTCTCTTACGTGCTCGTCAATAAATCCCGAGATTCCGTCGCCGCCGTGTTCGTGAGCATCGGAACCACCTTTATCCGATGGCGTGGAAATCAACAACATACCTCCAGGAGCCATGCTTTCATAAAAATTATGAAATACTTTCCGGTCTTCTTCAATATGCTCCATTACATCAACCGATAAAACCAAATCGTATGTTTCAGGTTCATTAAAAGCAGTGAGATCGGCCATCCTAAATTGAACTCTTCCGCCAATTCCCAGAACCTTAAAAAACCGGTTGCAATCAGCCACCTGTTCCTCTTTTACATCGACTCCCAGAATCCGGTAATCATTGCCTAACCCGGACATCGACCAGGTGTACTGACCAAACCCCGAACCCGCATCCAGGATGTCTGCAACCGGGCCCTGCCGGGAAGCCCATTTATTCAATTCGCGGCGGATATACCACGACCTCAAAAGAAGAATATTCAATAAACGGTAAAACAACAGCCGGAAACCGGGTGTTGCATTAAAAACACGTCCGAGCGAACGTTTTATAGGATCATATTGCATAGTTTACAACCAATTTTAAGTATTGGCTTGTGGAATGAAAAGATTTGTTTTTGCCAACCCGAAGCATTGATTTTACTTCACCTTACTTTGCGAAGGTTAATTAAGATTCTAAAACCACTAAAAAAATGGGGGATAGCAAAAGAAATACTATTTATCCAAGCCGATTCATTATTTTATTCTTTCAACAGTTGGTCAATGTTATCGATGTAATCCAGACTGTCATCGATGAAAAACTCCAGCTCGGGAATTACCCTCAGCTGTTTTCCTGCTCTTTTTCCCAACGCAAAACGAATTTGTGAAGAATGCTCTCTGATTTTTTCATAAACCTCCTCTTTTCGTTCGGTCGGAAAGATGCTGAGATAAACCCGGGCAACCCCGAGATCGGATGTAACTCTCACCACAGTAACCGAAACCAGAGCACCGGAAGTTACTTCTTTCACCTCTCGCTGAAACATCTCGCTCATATCCTTCTGAATAAGTCTTCCTATCTTTTTTTGACGTGTACTATCCATGTTTTTTTATTTTAAACCCAATCATTCTTATCCCGAAATTTTCGGAATTACAAATGAGCCCCGTCTAAAAAGCATCTTTATTGCCAAACTCTTCGTTAATGAAAATTTTTGAACCCTCATTAACAACAGGTTAACTCCGGTGCAAAAATTTTCAAAGCCTTGATTTTGGCAAAAATATACCTTTTTATACTACACTCACAAATAACTGAAAACAATCCATATAGCCTTTGCATTTCGTTTTTCTTCAAGGACCAATTGAAAGCACGAAGTTAGGCAAAATTATGCAAACACTTTTCCAACTCATCCACCATACGTTCTGTGTCAAAAAGTGCAGCCACAGTATCTCTTCCGTTCCTGCCTGAAGCCGACAACTCTTCAGGATGCATCATCATCAACTTATGAAGCTTTCGCTCAATCTCTCCAACCTCTCTGCGAACAAGATATCCGTTTTTTCCATTAACAATAAATTCTCCGGCACCTCCGGCATCTGTTGTCAACACCGGAACACCGGCAGCCATAGCTTCCACCAGAGCATTGCTAATGCCCTCATTGGCCGAAAAAAGGCAAAACAGAGAAGCTTTTGCCAGCCACGGTTTCGGATCAGCAAAACCTTCAAGAAATACCGTATTTTCCAACCCGTATTTTTGAATTTGTTTTCGCAATGAAGCCTCTTCTCTTCCTTTCCCCAGAATGTGAACTTTCAAACGGGAACGGGATTCTTCAGACATTCCTGCCATTGCCTCCACAAGCAGATGAAAACCTTTGCGCCGCGTAAGCATTCCTGTAGATACCACAACAAAAGAATCAGAAGAAGGGCAAGAAACTGAAAACTCATTAAGTCCGGGAATTCCGTTATAAATAACCCGCACCGGATGTTTTTGCATCCATAAATATTTCATCAATTCGCTTTTTATCCGATGAGCATTCACAATAATTCCGTCATTCAGTTTGCCATAAACCCAACGGTGCCATAAGGGCCACCTCATTTTCCGCACAATCCCCAGGCGAAGAAAATGCTTCACGCCCTGAGATTTAGCCACCAGGCCACCCAGGAAATATTCCTTCTTTTTGGTTGAAATAATGACATCTATTTTATTCTGAGATACAACATCCTCGATCCGGCGCCTGGTAACCCTGTCAAAAACAGAAGAGAAAGGTGCAGTAAAAAAAGGAATGCCCGAATCGAAGCGACCTTTCAGATATTCATCTTTCCCCAGGAAAAAAACCTGATGCCGTTTTTTCAGGCCCGTCATGGCAATGGAGACCCATTTTTCATTACCTCCCCATACTTTAGAAGAACAAATAAAAAGAATATTCATACGACAGCAGTTAAAATCTTATGAGGTTCAAAAATAACAACAAATCTATTTTTTTCATTGGTGTCCGGTTCAAGAAATGAGATTGCTTTCGCAAATGCCCGGGC
>Ga0163219_100336_pt1 | contig 12805 bp, 14 predicted proteins | sample MSEWel2016_04_06_FD_113150 | JGI IMG/M metagenome (GOLD analysis project Ga0163219, IMG submission 113150) | Subsurface microbial communities from deep shales in West Virginia, USA - MSEEL Well Study Marcellus 3H_2016_04_06 ...
ACCTGGCGGTCATCTCCGAGACCGACATCCTGGGCGACCGCCTGGCGCGGCCGAAGCGCCGCCGGCGGGCCTCCAACTTCCTCGCCGAGGCCTCCTCGCTGACTCCCGGCGACCTCGTGGTGCACATCGACCACGGCATCGGCCGCTACGAGGGCCTGAAGACCCTCGATGTCCAGGGCGCGCCGCACGATACGCTCGAGCTGCAGTACGGCGGCGAGGCCAAGCTCTATCTGCCCGTCGAGAACATCGACCTGCTCACCCGCTACGGCGCCGACAGCGAGGGCGTGCAGCTCGACCGCCTCGGCGGGGCGGCCTGGCAGGCCAGGCGCGCGCGGGCCAAGGAGCGGCTGCGGGAGATGGCCGAGGGCCTCATCCGCATCGCCGCCGAGCGGGCCACCAAGCAGACCGACGCGGTGGAGCCGCCGCACGGCGTGTTCGACGAGTTCTGCGCCCGCTTCCCGTACGAGGAGACGGACGACCAGCTGGCCGCCATCGGCGACGTCCTGAAGGACCTCTCCGCCGGCAAGCCCATGGACCGGCTGATCTGCGGCGACGTGGGCTTCGGCAAGACCGAGGTGGCGCTGCGCGCGGCCTTCGTGGTGGCCATGAGCGGCCAGCAGGTCGCGGTCGTGGCCCCCACGACCCTGCTCGCCCGCCAGCACTACAAGACCTTCACCGAGCGGTTCGAGGGCTGGCCGGTGCGCATCCGCCGGCTGTCGCGCCTGGTCACCGCCAAGGAGGCCGCCGAGACCCGCGAGGCGCTGAAGAATGGCGAGGTGGAGATCGTCGTCGGCACCCACGCCATCCTCGGCAAGCAGGTCGGCTTCAAGAACCTCGGCCTGGTGATCGTCGACGAGGAGCAGCACTTCGGGGTGAAGCACAAGGAGAAGCTCAAGGAGCTTCGCGCCGACGTGCACATGCTGACGCTGACCGCCACCCCGATCCCGCGCACCCTGCAGATGTCGCTCTCCGGAATCCGGGAGATGTCGATCATCGCCACGCCGCCGGTCGACCGCCTCGCCGTGCGGACCTACATCACGCCTTGGGATCCGGTGGTCATCCGCGAGGCCCTGCTGCGCGAGAAGTACCGCGGCGGCCAGGCCTACTACGTCGCCCCGCGCATCAACGACCTGCCGGAGCTGGAGCGGTTCCTGCGCGAGCAGGTGCCGGAGGTGAAGTTCGTGGTCGGCCACGGCCAGATGGCGCCCACCCAGCTCGAGGAGGTGATGAGCGCCTTCTACGACGGCCAGTACGACGTGCTGCTGTCGACCACCATCGTGGAGAGCGGCCTCGACATCCCGACCGCCAACACCCTGATCATCCACCGCGCCGACATGTTCGGCCTGGCCCAGCTCTATCAGCTGCGCGGCCGGGTCGGCCGGGCCAAGAGCCGCGCCTACGCCTACCTGACCACGCCCGCCGAGAAGCAGATCACGCTCTCCGCCGAGAAGCGGCTGAAGGTGCTGCAGTCGCTCGATAGCCTGGGCGCCGGCTTCCAGCTGGCCAGCCACGACCTCGACATCCGGGGCGGCGGCAACCTGCTGGGCGAGGAGCAGTCCGGCCACATCCGCGAGATCGGGGTCGAGCTCTACCAGCAGATGCTGGAGGACGCGGTCAACGAGCTGAAGACGCTCGCGGGCGCCGAGGGCCTGGAGCAGGACCGGGGCTGGTCGCCGCAGATCAACACCGGCGCGGCCGTGCTCCTGCCGGAGGACTATGTCCCCGACCTCAACGTGCGCCTGTCGCTCTATCGCCGCTTGTCGGAGGCCGAGAAGGCGCAGGACCGGGAGGCGCTCGCCGCCGAGCTCATCGACCGCTTCGGCCCGCTGCCGCCGGAGGCCGGGCAGTTGCTCAAGGTCGTGGCCATCAAGGGGCTCTGCCGCGAGGCCAACGTCGCCAAGATCGACGTGGGTCCGAAGGGCGCCGTCGTCACCTTCCGCGGCGATGAGCCGAAGAACCCGGCGGCCCTCGTGCAGTTCGTGGCGAAGAATCAGGTCGCCTGGAAGCTCCGCCCCGACCACAAGATCGTGGTGAAGGGCGAGTGGGAGACCCCGGAGCAGCGCCTGAACGCCGCCGAGAAGGTGCTGACCGAGCTAGCCAAGCTCGCGGCCTGAGGCCAAGCTGGCCGGGCGTTCAGTCCGGGGGATTCTCAGTGACCATCTTGAAGGCCGCCGCGGCGGCGCTCGCGCTCATGGGCGCTGCGGCCGCGTCGCAGGCGCGCGCCCAGGAGACCGCCGCCACGACCGGTGACCTGAACTGCGCCGTCGTCGGCTTCGTGCTCGCGGCCTCGGAGAACGAGGGCGAGCAGCAGGCCGGGCTGATGCTGGCCTTCTACTATTTCGGTCGCCTCTCGGCCCTGGGCGGCGGCTTCGACATGCAGAAGCGCCTGAAGGAGGTCGCCGAGGGCATGGGCGACGAGCAGTTCGGCGCGGAGGCCAAGCGCTGCGGCGAGGAGCTCGAGAAGATCGGCGACGCCATGAAGCGGTTCGGCGACTCCATGGACGAGAAGAAGAGCTAGGCGGCCGGCGCGCCGGGGCCGCGCAGCAGCCGCGAGGCGCGCAGCCAAAGCTCCACGCCGTGGGCGCAGACCAGGCCTACGGCCATCAGCAGGAAGGCGTCGGCGATCTCGACCGGGGTCAGGCGCAGCATGCCCGCATTGGCGCTCAGCGCATCGCGCAGGCCCAGGCGCAGGGCCACCAGCGCCAGCACGACGATCAGGCCGAAGGGCGAGATCTGGCTGGTCAGGCGGCCGCCGTCGGCGTCGCGGCGGATCTCGGTGTGGCGGCCGGTCCACCAGCCGAACGCCGCCCCCAGGGCCAGGGCGCCGCCGTAGGCCAGGGCGGCCAGCGGCCGCGGCGGCCCCTGCTGTGCGATGACCGCCGTCGCCGCGCCCAGGAACAGCCCCGGCCCGATCCACAGGCGCTGCACCCGCAGCGGCCGGGGCCGGGCGCTCAGCAGCACGACCAGCAGGATCACCAGGAGCGCGACCAGCCAGACCCAGAGCGGCAGGGCGAAGGCGCCGCCGGACATCAGCTGGCCTTCAGGCCGTGGGCTCGGGAGGCGGCCTCTTCCAGGGCGCGGGCCACGGTTTCCGGCGCGCCCACCTCGGCGACCCCGATGTCGAAGTCGACCACGAACGGCGGCTTGCCGTCGCCGGCCTCGAAGGCGGTGCAGCCGATCACGGCGCTGATCCGCTCGCCCGCGGCCTTGGCGGCGGCGTGCGGCGTAGCGGGGAGGGCCAGTGCGAAGACCTCCGGCGCCAGCCGCGCGGCGGTGTCCTCCACCCGCACCAGCCGGCCGATCATCGAGCCGATCTGCGGCACGGCGCGGTCCAGCCAGCCGCCGGCCCGGGCGGCCTGCACCTCGGGCTTCTCGGCCACCTTGAGCACGCAGACGCTGAGCGGCCGGTTGCGGACCCGCGAGGCCTGGGCCAGCCGCGCCAGGTGGGCGGCGAACAGGTCGCGGGTGAAGAGGCCGGTGGCGGCGTCCATCAGGCCCGAGCTGCGCGCCCGCTCCAGCGCCTGGCGCACGCCCACGCCGCGCCGGTGGCTGCGCGCCAGTTCGACGACGCGCTTGGCGGTGTCGCTCTCCGGCGTCTCGGGCGAGGCCACGTCGGAGATGCCGCGATGGTAGGCCTCGGAGATGGTCACCGCCGCCTGCCTCTGCATGTAGAGCAGGGCCGGGGTGTGGAAGAGGCGGGTGTTGCGGCGCAGGCCCGCGGCGATGGACATGGCCTCCTGCGGGTTCTCGCCCGCCCAGAGCACCACGGCGTCGAAGGCCCGCTCGTGCAGGTAGTCGAAGGCGGTGAAGGCGGTGAAGGCGCCGACCACCTCCGCCCCGTTGCGCCGGAGCGCGTTGGACAGGGCCAGGAACTGCGGCGCGGGCTCGCCGATCGCCAGCACCCGGAAGGGGCTCGCGTCGGCCTCCGGCAGGTCCATGGCCCGGCCGCGGTCGGCGAAGGTTTCCTGGCGGAGCTCGAACTCCTCCTCGGAGACTGCCACGCGCACCAGGGTCTCCAGCCGCATGGCCGCCTGGGCCGGATGCAGCGGTGGGGCGAGCGTCAGGTCGAAGCCGTGGGCGGCGAACGAGGGGTCCGGGTCGCCGATCGCCACCACCGGCAGCTTGCGCGGCGCGCAGGCGGCCTTCAGGCGCTGGGCGAGGCCCAGGGCGTCTTCGCCGCCGGTCCTCAGGTCGACGATCACCGCCTCGATCTGCAGGTCGGAGAGGCAGGCCAGGGCGGCGTAGGGCCCACGCGCCGTCACCGTGCGCCAGCCCAGACGGTCCAGCCCGTCCGCCAGCGGCCCGGCCAGCACATCGTCCCGCGCAACGATCAGGACCCGCGCCTGGACGCCTGCCGCCATATCCCCCATTCCCTGACGTGACCCGCCAGCGTGCTAAGCACGGAATCGCGGCGGGGCGAATAGGAACAATAGCCTTGCACCTTTCAGTTGCAGCGTGGCGGTGAGTCGCGGGGGAGGGAAGAGATGGCGGGAGCGCTGACGGGCCTGACGGCGGTCGTGACGGGGGCGTCCGGCGGCCTGGGCGAGCATTTCGCGCGCCTGCTGGCGCGCGAGGGCGCGGCGGTGGCGGTCACCGCGCGGCGGCAGGAGAAGGTGCAGGCGCTGGCCGACGAGCTGAACGCCGGCGGCGGGCGGGCGCTGGCCCTGCGGCTCGACGTGGCCGACGCCGCCGCCATCGCCCCGGCCGTCCAGCGCATCGAGGCCGAGCTCGGCCCCCTGAACATCCTGGTGAACAACGCCGGCGTGGGCGGCGAGGGCCTGGCCCTGGACCTCTCGGTAGAGGACTTCGACAACACCTTCGCGGTGAACGTGCGCGGGACCTTCTTCGCCGCCCAGGCGGCCGCGCGGGCGATGATCGCCTCGGGCGCGGCCGAGCGCGGCCAGGCGCGGATCCTGAACATCGCCTCCATCGCCAGCCACACGGTGCTGCCGGGCCTTTCCGCCTACTGCGGGTCGAAGGCGGCCGTGGCCATGCTGACGAAGAGCCTGGCGCGCGAGTGGGCCAGGCGCGGGATCGCGGTGAACGCGCTGTGCCCGGGCTACATCGAGACCGACATCAACGCCGACTGGTGGCCCACGGAAGGCGGCCAGAAACAGCTCAAGGGCTTCCCGCGCCGGCGGCTGATGCAGGCCTCGGATCTCGACGCGGCCTTCCTCATGTTGGTGGGCGAGCCGGCCCGCGCGATGACCGGCAGCGTGGTCACCGTTGACGACGGCCAGTCGCTCCCCGGCGGCGGCTGAGGCTTGGCTGACCGGGCGGCAGGATGATTGGATAGGTCCACAAGGGAGTACCGGAACATGCGCCAGGGACCGCTGTCAGGCCTGAAGGTCATCGAGTTCGCCGGCATCGGGCCCGGCCCGTTCTGCGGCATGCTGCTGTCGGACCTGGGCGCCGACGTGATCCGCATCGACCGCAAGGGCGGCCGCGGCGGGGCGCCGTCGGACATCACTGCCCGCGGCCGGCGCTCGGTGGCGCTGGACCTGAAGAGCCCGGCGGCCATCGAGGCCTGCCTCAAGCTGATGGAGGGCGCCGACGCCATCCTGGAGGGCTTCCGCCCCGGCGTCATGGAGCGCCTGGGCCTCGGCCCCGACGTGGCGCTCGCCCGCAATCCGAAGCTCGTCTACGGCCGCATGACCGGCTGGGGCCAGACCGGGCCCTACGCCCACGCCGCCGGCCACGACATGAACTACATCGCCATCACCGGCGCCCTGCACGCCATCGGCACGAAGGAGAAGCCCGTCCCGCCGCTCAACCTCGTGGGCGACTTCGGCGGCGGCGCCCTCTACCTCGCCTTCGGCCTGCTGGCCGGCGTGATCCACGCGCGCGAGACCGGCAAGGGCCAGGTGGTGGACTGCGCCATGAGCGACGGGGCGGCCTCGCTGATGGCCATGTTCTACGGCTTCAAGGCCTCCGGCATGTGGCAGGAGGAGCGCCGCGCCAACCTGCTCGACGGCGGCGCCCACTTCTACGACACCTACCAGTGCGCCGACGGCAAATGGGTCTCCATCGGCTCCATCGAGCCGCAGTTCTACGCCCTCCTGCTCGAGAAGACCGGCATCACCGACCCGGGCTTTCAGGCCCAGATGGACCGGGCCGCCTGGCCGAAACTGCACGACAAGCTGGCGGCGGTGATCGCGACGAAGACCCGCGACGAGTGGACGGCGATCATGGGCGGCACCGACGTCTGCTTCGCTCCGGTGCTCGACCTCGACGAGGCCCCCAAGCACCCGCACAACGTCGCCCGCCAGACCTTCGTGGAGGTGGCCGGCGTCACCCAGCCGGCGCCCGCGCCGCGCTTCTCCGCCACGCCCGGCGCGATCCAGGGTCCGCCGCCGTCCGTCGGCAAGCACGACCGCGAGGCCCTGCTCGACTGGGGCTTCACGGGACCCGACATCGACCGGCTGGCGGACGCCGGCGCCATCGCCGACACCCGAGTTTCCTGAAGCCCCTGTTCAGGTTGGGTTCAGCCGCCGGGCCTTAAACCTCATCCCAGGTTGGACGTCGCGCTCTCCCGTCCCTCGAAGCGGCGGCCGACCTGATGGAACGACACGCCCATCGGCGGCGCGCCACCCTTCAACAAGGTGGCGCGCCGTTTCCATTTGGGCGCTTGCCAGACTCTGCCGGCTTCACCACCTTCCGGCCGGATGACGACCCGGCGCGCCCTCGGCCGCTTGCGGGCGGCCGACTGGGATCCCACCCACTGGCTCCGCATCGGCCTCAAGACCCTCGCCAAGGCGCTGGGCCGGCTCTGGGGCCGCGACGTGATGCTCTACACGGGCGGCGTCTCCTTCTTCATCATGCTCGCCATCTTCCCGGCGTTGGCCATCGGCATGGGGCTCTACAGCCTGCTGTCCGACCCGGCGCAAGCGGCGCGCCAGGGGGAATACCTCGCCCGCCTGATGCCCGACGCGGCGCGGCTGATCTTCCAGAGCGAGCTGATGCGGCTCAGCCATGCTCCGCTCGAGGCGGTGTCCTTCCAGAGCGGCGTGGCGCTGGTGGTCGGGGGCTACGCCGCCCACCGCGGCTTCAAGGCCCTGCTGGCGGGCCTCTCCTTCATCCACGACGAGGACGAGCCGCGCGGCTTCGTCGGCTTCAACCTGCTGGCGCTGGCGGTGCTGGTGGCGAGCTTCCTCGGGCTGGGCGTCCTGTCCGTCGTCTTCTTCGGCTTCCGGATCATCGGCGAGACCTTCGAGCTTCGGCCCCTGCGCGGCGCGCTCTGGCTCTACAGCGAATGGACCTGGGCCAGCGCCGGCATGACGATCGGCATGAGCTTCATCTACCGCTGGGCCATGTCGCGCCGGCCGGTGGCCTGGCGGGCCTCGGTGCTGGGCGGGGCGAGCGCGGCGGCGCTCTGCATCTTCGCCTCCTGGGGACTGGGGTTCTACGTCGAGCAGATCGCCCATCTCGGCGCGACCTACGGCTCCGTCGCGACCGTGGTGATCTTCCTGATCTGGCTGTCCTGGAACGTGAACGCGATCTTCTTCGGCGGGGCGCTCGCCACCGAGGTGGAGATCGCCATCGACGCGCACGAGACCACGGTCGGCGTCAGCCCTTCACCACGACGAAGCTGAGCACGCCGCCGTCCTCGCCCCGCTCGGCGAGCGTGAAGCCGGCCTCGGCGGCGAAGTGCGGGACGTCGATGCGGGCCAGCGGGTCGTCGGCCAGCAGCCGCACCCGCGCGCCGGCCGGCGCGGCCTCGAGCGCACGGCGCAGGCGCAGGGTCGGCACGGGGCAGCGATGGCCCCGCGCGTCCACCAGAATCTCGTCCACCAGGACTTCGTCGGCAGGCATGGGCGGCGCATACAACGGCGCCCGCCGGAACCCAAGCTCGGCCTTCGTGCGTTGAGGCCGCACGTCCATTAGAAGCGGGGAGGGGATGCCCGGCGAGCGCGAGGTCTTCACGACGGATGTTCCGGCCCGGCTGGACCGGCTGCCGTGGAGCCGTTTCCACTGGCTCGTCGTGGTGGCGCTCGGCGTCACCTGGATCCTCGACGGGCTCGAGGTCACCCTGGTGGGCTCCCTCTCGCCGTCCATCGCAGGCGCGGACGGCCTCAACCTGGACGCCAGCCAGATCGGACTGGCCGGCAGCGCCTACATCCTGGGGGCCGTGATCGGCGCCCTGGTGTTCGGCCGCCTGACCGACCGCTGGGGCCGGCGCCGGCTTTTCACCATCACGGTCGCCGTCTACCTCGTGGCGACCATCGCCACGGGCTTCTCCTGGGACTTCTGGTCGTTCCTGCTCTTCCGCTTCATCACCGGGGCCGGGATCGGCGGCGAGTACGGGGCGGTGAACTCCGCCATCCAGGAGCTGATCCCGGCCAGGCGGCGCGGCTATACGGACCTGGCCATCAACGGCAGCTTCTGGGTCGGCGCGGCCCTGGGCGCCATGGGCTCGCTCGTGGTGCTGGACCCGAATGTGGTCGACCAGGCCTGGGGCTGGCGCCTGGCCTTCATCATCGGCGGCCTGCTGGCCCTGATCGTCATCTGGATCCGCCGCTTCATCCCCGAGAGCCCGCGCTGGCTGATGACCCACGGCCGACCCGAGGAAGCCGAGGCCGTGGTCCGCGACATCGAGGCCCGGGTGGAGCGCCACACGGCCATGCCGCCGATCTTGGCGCCGCATCCGACCATCCGGCTCGTCCACCGCACCCACACCAGCTGGTCCGAGCTCGGCGTCTCGCTCTTCCGGACCTATCCGCGCCGCACCGTCCTGGGACTGGTCCTGATGGCGACGCAGGCCTTCTGCTACAACGCCATCTTCTTCACCTATGCGATGATCCTGACCCGGTTCTACGCCATCCCGGCGCAGAACATCGGCTGGTTCATGCTGCCCTTCGCGCTCGGCAATTTCATGGGCCCCCTGCTGCTCGGGCGCCTGTTCGACAGCGTCGGGCGCAAGCCGATGATCGCGGGGACCTATGGCCTGGCCGGCCTACTGCTGTGCGTCACCGGCTGGCTGTTCGCGCAAGGCGCGCTCACCGCCGAGACCCAGACCCTCGCCTGGACGGTAATCTTCTTCTTCGCCTCGGCGGGCGCCAGCGCCGCCTATCTGACGGTGGGCGAGCTCTTCCCGCTGGAGCTCCGGGCGCTGACCATTTCGCTGTTCTACGCGGTCGGCACGCTGCTGGGCGGCGTCGCCGGACCGGCGGTGTTCGGGGCCCTGATCGACACCGGCGAGCGGAGCCAGATCCTGACCGGCTATCTCCTGGGCGGGGGGCTGATGCTGCTGGCGGCCGTGGTCACCCTGGCGCTCGGCGTCCGGGCCGAGAAGAAGCCGCTGGAATCGGTGGCCGCGCCCCTGTCGCTGGCGCGCGACGAGCACGGCTGACACGAAGACGCGGGCCCGGCCGGAGCCGGACCCGCGTTCCGTAGCTCGAAGGCTGCCCTTACGGGTTGGTGGTCGTGCCGGTGGGGCCCGTCGCGCCCGTGCCGCCGGCCGTGCCGGTCGCCCCGGTCGTGCCCGTGGTCGAGCCCATCGCGCCGCCGCTCGTGGCGCCCGCCGCGCCGGAGTTCATCCCCGTGCCCGTCGTGGCGCCGGCCGCCGCCGGATCCGTGGGTATGGCGCCGGTCGTGCCGGAGGCCGCCATGCCGGCGTCGCCCGCCGACATCGCGCCGCCCGCCGTCGCAGGGTCCGTGGTCGCCGCGGCCGTGGCTTCGGGGGTTTCGCCGGCCTTGTCGCCGCCGCCGCAGGCCGCGAGGCCCAGCATCGCGCCCGTCGCCATGACGGCCGCGCCAAAGGTTCTCAGTCGCATCCAGAATTCCCTCAGATTGGTCAGGGGCCCGGCCGGAGGGCCAGCCCTGGACATCCAACCCAAGGCCGCCACGCCGGTTCCGAAAATGTGATCGACGGGCGCATCTATCTGAGAAGATGCATCAAATGCTGGTTCTTGTACGCGGGGCGAGGATCAGCCCGCCCGGCGGACCGGCCAGGCGCCGCGCTGGGCCTTCAGCACGCTCCAGCCCTCGCGGGTCAGCACGAAGGCGTGGGGCGAGCCGCGCCAGCCGTTCATCACCGCCGTGGTTCCGGCGCGCTGCAGGAGCCTGCGGCCGCAAAGCCGAAGGCACAGGCCGAGGATCACCGGATCACGATCCACCAGAGGCGCCTCCAGCGCCTGCATCAGGACCTGCCGTTCCTCGGACGTGAGTTCGTGACCCGGTTGCATAGAGCCCCTAACGCCGACCATGGCCCGGCGTTGCCGGGCTTATGACTGGGGTGTCATTTCGGGCCGGCGGGCTTCCCTTTGCGGCCCGGTTCTGGAATTGGTCGGCCATCCGGAATCTGGGAGGGGCCCTGCCATGAAGACCCGCGCCGCGGTGGCTTTCGAAGCCAAGAAGCCGCTGGAGATCGTCGAGCTCGACCTGGAGGGTCCGAAGGCGGGCGAGGTCATGGTGGAGATCAAGGCCACCGGGGTCTGCCACACCGACGCCTACACCCTGGACGGGTTCGATTCCGAAGGCATCTTCGCCTCGGTCCTGGGCCACGAGGGCGCGGGCGTCGTCGTGGAGGTGGGGCCGGGCGTCACCAGCGTGAAGCCGGGCGACCACGTGATCCCGCTCTACACGCCCGAGTGCCGGCAGTGCAAAAGCTGCCTTTCGCGCAAGACCAACCTCTGCACCGCGATCCGCGCCACCCAGGGCAGGGGCCTGATGCCCGACGGGACCAGCCGGTTCTCGTACAAGGGGCAGACGATCTACCATTACATGGGCTGCTCGACGTTCTCGAACTACACGGTCCTGCCCGAGATCGCGGTGGCGAAGATCCGCGAGGACGCCCCCTTCGAGACCGCCTGCTACGTGGGCTGCGGCGTGACCACCGGCGTCGGCGCCGTGGTCAACACCGCCGACGTGGAGGCGGGCGCCCGCTGCATCGTCTTCGGCCTGGGCGGCATCGGCCTCAACGTCATCCAGGGCCTCAAGCTGGTGGGCGCGAGCCAGATCGTCGGCGTCGACCTGAACCCCGCCCGCGAGGAGTGGGGCCGCCGGTTCGGCATGACCCACTTCGTCAATCCGACGACCGTGGACGGCGACCTCGTGGCCCACCTCGTGGCGCTCACCGACGGCGGCGCCGACTACACCTTCGACGCCACCGGCAACACCACCGTCATGCGCCAGGCGCTGGAGGCCTGCCACCGGGGCTGGGGCGAGAGCATCATCATCGGCGTGGCGGAGGCCGGCAAGGAGATCGCCACGCGGCCGTTCCAGCTGGTCACCGGCCGGGTGTGGAAGGGCACCGCCTTCGGCGGCGCGCGCGGCCGCACCGACACGCCGAAGATCGTCGACTGGTACATGGACGGGAAGATCGAGATCGACCCGATGATCACGCACAAGCTCAGCCTGGAGGAGATCAACAAGGCCTTCGACCTCATGCACGCCGGCGAGAGCATCCGCAGCGTGGTGGTCTATTGAGCCTCGAGACCGTCTCCACGACCCGCACCTTCGGCGGGACCCAGGGCGTCTACCGCCACCGCAGCCGCGAGACCGGCACGGACATGGTGTTCAGCGTCTTCGTCCCACCGCAGGCGGAGCAGGGGCCCCGGCCCGTGGTCTGGTACCTGTCGGGGCTGACCTGCACCCACGCCAATGTCACCGAGAAGGGCCAGTTCCAGCGCGCCTGCGGCGAGCTCGGCCTGGTCTTCGTGGCGCCGGACACCAGCCCGCGCGGCGAGGGCGTGCCGGACGATCCCGCCTACGACTTCGGCCAGGGCGCCGGCTTCTACCTGGACGCCACCCAGCCGCCCTGGGCGCAGCACTTCCGCATGGGGAGCTACATCGTCTCCGAGCTGCCGGAGGTGGTCGCCGCCAACTTCCCCGTCGACATGGCCCGCCAGGGGCTCACCGGCCACTCCATGGGCGGCCACGGGGCCCTGACCCTGGCGCTCAAGAACCCGGGCCGCTGGAAGAGCGTCTCCGCCTTCGCGCCCATCTCCTCGCCCCTGCGATGCCCGTGGGGCGAGAAGGCGCTGACCGGCTATCTCGGCCCCGACCGCCGGGCCTGGCGCCGCTATGACGCCACCGCCCTGATCGAGGACGGCGCCCGCCTGCCGGAGCTCCTCGTGGACCAGGGCGACGCCGACAGCTTCCTGAAGGACCAGCTCAAGCCCGAGCTTCTGGAGGCCGCCTGCCGCGACGCCGGCGTGCCGCTGACGCTCCGGATGCAGCCGGGCTACGACCACAGCTACTATTTCATCGCCACCTTCATGGCCGACCACCTGGCCTGGCACGCGGAGCGGCTGGCTTGAGCGGCGTCGTCGTCGCCGTCTCCGCCAAGCCGAAGCACGGCCCGAAGAAGCTCAATCGCGAGGTGGTCACCCTGCTCCAGGGCCAGGGGGTCGAGGGCGACGCCCACTGTGGCGCGACGGTGAAGCACCGCAGCCGCTGGCGGCGCGATCCCAGGCAGCCGAACATCCGCCAGGTCCACCTGATGCACCAGGAGCTGCACGACGAGCTGGAGGCCAAGGGCTTCGTGGTCACGCCCGGCTACATGGGCGAGAACATCACCACGCGCGGCGTCGATCTCCTCGGCCTGCCGAAGGGCGCCGTCCTGCGGATCGGGGACGAGGCCGTCGTGGAGATCACCGGCCTGCGCAACCCCTGCTACCAGCTCGACCAGCTCCAGCAGGGACTGATGCAGGCCTGCCTCGAAAGCGGGGCGACGAACTCGTCCGCAAGGCCGGCGTCATGGGGGTGGTCCTGGCCGGCGGCGAGGTGAAGGCGGGCGACCGGATCTCGGTAGAGCTGCCCGGGGGGCCGCTCGAGGCGCTGAAGCCGGTCTAGGGGGCGGGTC
>Ga0163219_100344_pt1 | contig 12719 bp, 13 predicted proteins | sample MSEWel2016_04_06_FD_113150 | JGI IMG/M metagenome (GOLD analysis project Ga0163219, IMG submission 113150) | Subsurface microbial communities from deep shales in West Virginia, USA - MSEEL Well Study Marcellus 3H_2016_04_06 ...
CGCCGGGGGCGTGCTCGCGCGGGACGGAGACCTGTGGCGGAGCGCCGTGCGGGTCTCCCGCATCCACGGCCTCCTGTTCCTTCACTCGGCCTTCCCCACGGCGGAGGAGGACTCCGTCTTCCTCGGGCCCGACAGCTACCGGTTCGCCGACTTCCTGGCCCGGGAGATGGGACACGACTGCCGGCTGCACCGGCTGGTGGACGTGGGCGGCGGGGCCGGCGTCGGCGCGCTTGTCGCCGCCGCCCGCTGCTGGGTGCGGGAAACCCTGCTGACGGACGTCAATCCGCGGGCCCTGCGCCTGGCGCGGATCAACGCCCAGCATGCCGGCATCCCGCTCGCGACCCGGCTGGCGTCCGGCCTTGAGGACACGCCGCAGGACTGCGACCTGATCCTCGCCAACCCGCCCTACATCGTCGACCCGGCGGGCCGCACCTACCGCGACGGTGGCGACCTGCACGGGGGCGAGATCTCGCTCCAGTGGGCCAGGACGGCGATCCCGAAGCTCGCCCCCGGCGGGCGGTTCCTGCTCTACACCGGCAGCGCCATCCTGATGGGCGGCCGCGACCGGCTGCGGGAGGAATTGCGCCGGGTCGCCGCGGATGCCGGCTGCGCCCTCGCCTACCGCGAGCTCGATCCGGACGTGTTCGGCGTGGAGCTGGACACGGCTGCCTACGCCGACGTGGAACGGATCGCCGTCGTCGGCTGCGTGATCACGAAACCGCGCTGAAACCCGCAAAAAGTTGACGCCCGCGTCACCTTCAAGCTAGCAAGGTGGCAAAGCGGAGGAACAATCATGGCGGACGGCAATCTCCTGAGCCTGCAGGCGGCGCGCGACGAGGTCTATTCGACGCCGCTCGAGAGCCTGGACCCGGCCCAGCCGGCGCTGTTCGCCGCCGATGCCCACTGGCCGATGTTCGAGCGCCTGCGCGCCGAGGATCCCGTGCACTACACCGCCGAGAGCGAGCACGGCCCCTACTGGTCGATCACCAAGTACAACGACATCATGGCGGTGGACACGAACCACCAGGTGTTCTCGTCCGAGGGCGGCATCACCATCGCCGAGCAGACCCAGGGCGACGGCCCGCTGCCGATGTTCATCGCCATGGACCCGCCCAAGCACGACGTGCAGCGCAAGACGGTGTCTCCGGCCGTGTCGCCGCTGAACCTGCAGCGGCTGGAGCCGCTGATCCGCGAACGGGCCGGCATGATCCTCGACAACCTGCCGATCGGCGAGGAGTTCGACTGGGTCGACAAGGTCTCCAAGGAGCTCACCGGCATGACGCTGGCGACGCTTTTCGGCATGCCGCAGGAGGACCGCCGCCAGCTGATCTACTGGTCGGACGTGGTCACCACCATCCCGATGCCCGGCGCGCTGGTCGAGACGATCGAGCAGAAGATGCAGATCTTCATCGAGTACCACGCCTATTTCACCAAGCTCTGGAACGAGCGGGTGAACGCCGAGCCGACCGGCGACCTGGTGTCGATGCTCGCCCATGGCGAGGCGACCCGGAACATGGAGCCGCGCGAGTACTTCGGGAACATCGTGCTGCTGACGGTGGGCGGCAACGACACCACCCGCAACACCATCTCGGGCTCGATCCTGGCGCTGAACCGGAACCCCGACGAGTACCGCAAGCTGAAGGCCGATCCGGAGCTGATCCCGTCGATGGTCTCCGAGACGATCCGCTGGCAGACGCCGCTGGCCCACATGCGCCGCCGCGCGCTCGCCGATCACGAGATCGGCGGCAAGACCATCAGGAAGGGCGACAAGGTCGTCATGTGGTACGTCTCGGGCAACCGCGACGACGAGGTCATCGAGCGGCCGAACGACTACATCATCGACCGTCCGCGGGTGCGCAACCACCTGTCGTTCGGCTTCGGCATCCACCGCTGCGTGGGCAACCGCCTGGCCGAGCTGCAGCTCAAGATCATCTGGGAAGAGATCATGAAGCGCTTCCCGACGATCGAGGTCGTGGGCGAGCCCAAGCGCGTCTACTCCACCTTCGTGAAGGGCTACGAGCACCTGCCCGTGGTCATCCCGGCCCGAAACTAGACTTCCCCCGTCCTGGCGGCGACAAACGCCGCCATGGACGAGAAGACAGCCATCGGCGCCGTGATCGACGAGATGTACGCCATGATCTCGGGGCCCGCCGGGCCCCGGGACTGGAGCCGCCAGCTCGAGGTGTTCCGCGAGGACGCGCGCCAGATGCGGACCGGCGTCGACGCCGAGGGCCGGCCGTGGATCAAGGCCATGGGCCCGGACGAGTACCGGGCCGACGTCACGCCCTTCTTCATGGCCAACCCGTTCTTCGAGGTGGAGATCGCCAGGCGCATCGACGTGCTGGGCAACATGGCCCACGTCTGGAGCCTCTACGAGGCGCGCACGTCGCCCGACGACACGACGCCGGAGCGGCGCGGGATCAACTCCATCCAGCTCTACAGGGACGCAACCGGCGCCTGGAAGATCGTCTCGATGATCTGGGACAACGAGCGGCCGGGCGTGGCGGCCGAGCCGTTCTAGCGCCCTAGCGGTCCGCCCCGGTCTCCCGCACGCGGACGATCAGGCTCTGGCTGGCGGTGGCCATCAGCTCGCCGTCCTGGGCGAAGAGGTACATGGCCCCGTGGCCGAAGCCGCCGTGGACGCCGTGGATGCGGATGTCGCAGAGCACCCACTCGGTCGGCACGATCCGGCGCACGCGCAGGGTGTTGTCCAGGCTGTTGCCGCCGGCGTTTCGGCCCAGGGCGCTGCCGATGCCGGAGGGCAGCATGTCGGCCATCACCGCCAGCATGGGGGCGTCGATCGGGAAGCGCTCGCGCGGGCGGATCCAGATCATCGAGCGGCCGTCGGCCTCGGGCCTGCCGTCGCGGTCGGCGCCGTAGCGCCCCTTGACCACCCGCACCTCCATCCGGCTGTGCAGGCCGAGCGCGGAGCCCCGCCAGTGCTCGGCGGGCTCGCACTCCTCCGGCCGCGGCGCGTCGGGCATCTGCAGCCACTGCTCGGAGAGCTCGCTGGGCCGCGCGCCCAGGGCCGCGTTGACCGTGAAGATCTCCTTGTCGTCCACGTGGCCGACGACGCGCGCCTGGCTGTTGTACTTGCCCTGGGCCGGCACCCAGACGTCCAGGTCGACCACGCTGGGCGGCCGGGCGTAGGACAGGTACTGCGCCGTGGCCCAGATCACCGGCCGGCCGGTGGTGCGCTCCATGGCGCTGACCGCCGAGGCGAGGCCCACGCCGCCGAACATGAACATGCCGTCGGGCGGGCCGACGCAGACCGCCGGCGACAGCGGCATGTACCAGCGGTGCGGGTTGTGGGTGGCGCGCAGGTCGAAGAAGGAAGGGTCCATCGCCGCCGTTCTTCGAACCATCCGCCGAGCTTCGCAAGGGGCGGAATGGGCCTATATGCGTTGAGCCCCCGAAGGAGCCCCGATGCCCGCCAAGACCCTCACCGCCCAGCACCCCGCCCACCGCGACGACATCGGCGACCTGCAGACCCGCCGCCCGGTGCCGGGACCGCGGGTGGCGCAGGTGGACCCCTTCCTGTTCCTCAACCACCACGGGCCGCAGGTCTATCCGCCGAACAACCAGGGCCTGCCGTTCGGCCCGCACCCGCACCGCGGCTTCGAGACCGTGACCTTCATCCTCGAGGGCGAGCTCGCCCACCGCGACTCCGCCGGCCACGAGAGCGTCATCAGGGCGGGCGGCGTGCAGTGGATGACCGCGGGCTCGGGCCTGATCCACGCCGAGGTCTCGCCCGAGGACTTCAAGCGCCAGGGCGGGCCCCTGGAGATCCTGCAGCTGTGGGTCAACCTGCCCTCGCGGCTGAAGATGACCAGGCCCCGCTACACCGGCCTGCAGCGCGACCAGATCCCGGCGCTCACCGCCGACCAGGGCCGCGCCGTCGTCAACCTGATCTCCGGGACCTGGGGCGGCCAGACCGGCCCGGTCCCCTCCCACACCGGCGTCTTCATGACGACCCTGGAGCTGAAGGCCGGCGGCAAGGTGGGCTTCGGCTCGCTCGGCGGCCGCAACGTCTTCCTCTACGTGGTCCGCGGCCACGTGAACGTGAACGGCAAGGCCGTGGCGCCCTGGCACCTCGCCGAGCTGGACCTGGCGGGCGACACGGTGGAGATCGCCGCCGCCGACGACGCCGTCCTGCTGTTCGGGCATGCCGAGCCGATCGGGGAACCGGTGGTGGCCCACGGGCCGTTCGTCATGAACACCCGCGAGGAGATCATGGACGCCATCCGCGACTACAACGCCGGCCTGTTCGACCAGGTGAGCGCCTGAGCCGGTCCGATTTAGGAACCCCCTGCCCTATCGGCGGGGCCCGCGGACCCATACATCAGGGGGAAAGGGAGATTCTTCAGATGAGTACTGTCCGGTCCAGGTTCGCCGCCGCCTTCGGCGTCGCGCTCGCGATGTCCCTGCTGGTGGCCGCCCCGGCCGACGCGCGGCGCGGCGGCAGCTTCGGCAGCCGCGGCGCGCGCACCTACACGCCCCCGCCGCGGACCCAGACCGCGCCGATCGAGCGCTCGATGACGCCCCGCCAGCCCACGGCGCAGCAGCCCGGCGCGCGCCCGGCGGCGGCAGGCGCGCCGGCGCAGGCCCCGCGCCGCGGCGGCTTCCTGGGCGGGCTGGGCGGCGGCCTGCTGGGCGGCCTCCTGCTCGGCGGCCTGATCGGCGCGATGATGGGCAACGGCTTCGGCGCCGGCATGGCGGGCTTCGCCGCCGTGCTGTTCCAGGTCGCCCTGATCGGGCTCGGCGTCTGGCTGCTCATGAAGCTGTTCCGCCGTCGCCAGCAGCCGGCCGCGGCCGCCGCCGGCTGGCCGGGCGCGACGTCGCGCTTCGAGGCCCCCGAGGCCCGCTCCGGCGCCCGCCCGTTCGGCGGGACCATGTACACCCCGGCCACCCCGGCCAGCGCGGGCCCCAGCATCGACCTCGCCGTCACCGCCGAGGACCGCCAGGACTTCGAACGCCTGCTGGGCGAGGTGCAGGACGCCTTCGGCCGTGAGGACTACGCACGCCTGCGCGAGGTCACCACGCCCGAGGTGATGAGCTACCTGTCCGAGGAGCTCAGCCAGAACGCCACCCAGGGCCGCCGCAACGAGGTCAGCGACGTGCGCCTGCTGGAGGCCGACGTGGCGGAGGCCTGGCGCGAGGGCGAGCGCGAGTACGTCACCGCCGCCCTGCGCTACGAGAGCCGCGACGTGATGCGCGACCGCACCAGCGGCGCGGTGGTGTCCGGCGACGCCGAGCGCCCGACCGAAACCACCGAGCTGTGGACCTTCGTCCGCGATCGCATGGGTCCCTGGAAGCTGTCGGCGATCCAGGACGCCTAGGTCAGCAGCACCACCGCCAGGACGAGACCGCCGATCCAGGCGGTCTCGGCCACCATCACGGCGACCGGGCGCCAGCCGGCGTCGATGAGGGCCTTGAACGAGGTCTTCATGCCCAGCGCGGCGATGGCGGCGACCAGGCACCAGCGGGACACCTCCGAGGCCGCCGCCGTGGCGGCCGTCGGCAGCACGCCGAGGCTGTTCAGCGCCACGAGCCCTGCGAAGCCCACCAGGAACAGGGGCACCGGCGTGCGCGGCGCGGCCGGGCCGCCCCGGCCGCGGGCCATGATCACCGCCACCACCAGCACCACCGGCAGCAGCATGGCGACCCGCAGCAGTTTGACGTAGGTGGCCACGTCGCCCGCCTGCGGCGAGATCATGTAGCCGGCGCCCACCACCTGGGCCACGTCGTGGATGGTGCCGCCGAGGAACAGGCCGGCGTGCTGGTCGTCGAGGCCCAGCAGGGCGACCAGCATCGGGTAGAGCACCATGGCGATGGTCGAGAGGGTGGTGACCACCACCACGGCCAGGATCACGTCGCGCTCGCTCTCCCGCGTCTTCGGCAGGACCGAGGCGATGGCCAGCGCCGCCGAGGCGCCGCAGACCCCCACCGAGCCGCCGGACAAGAGGCCGAACCCGCGGCTCAGGCCGAGCAGGCGGGCGAGCAGGAGGCCCACGAACAGGGTGCTGCCGACGCCCGCCACCACCATGGCGATCGGGGCCCAGCCGAGGCCCAGGATCTGCTCCAGGGTGATCCGGGCGCCCAGCAGCGCCACGCCGACCCGCAGCACGGCCTTCGAGGCGAACTCGATGCCCGGCACGCAGCGGCCTTCCTGGTGCAGGAAGTGGAAGGTCATCCCGAACAGCAGGGCGAACAGCATCACCGGCGCCTGGTAGTGCTGCGACAGCCACGAGGCGGCGAGCGCGATGGTCACCGCCACCAGCACCCCCGGATAGACGGAGGCCGCGAAGGCGCGCGCGCTCAGCCTGGGCCTGGGCGGCGCCTCGGGCAGGCCCTCCATGCCCGCATAGGACTGGAACACCTCGTGCGCGGCGGCGGCGTCGGTGTCGATATCCCTGGCCATGCGCCGGAACCTGCCCTGCTTCGGGCCCGCGCGGCTAGAAGTTCACCCGCGAGGAGATGGCGCCGTCCACCAGCAGGTTCGAGCCGGTCGTGAAGGCCGAGCGCGGGCTCGCCAGGAACACGGTCGCCGCGGCGATCTCCTCGGGCGTCGCCATGCGGCCCATGGGGTTGCGCTTGATCATCTGCTCGAAGAAGCCGGGGGACTGGTCGCGGACGTTGCCCCACACCCCGCCCTCGAACAGCACCGTGCCCGGCGACACCACATTGGCCCGGACCTTCCGGGCCGCGTACTGCCGCGCCAGGCCCTTGGCGTAGTGGATCAGCGCCGCCTTCATCGGTCCGTAGGCCGAACCGCCCTGCGTCTCGGCGGCGGAGACGGACGAGATCATCACGAACGCGGCGTCGCCCTTGGCCGCGGCGGCCGCCTCGAGGAACGGGGCCGCGGCCTCGAAGCTTCGCACCGCCCCGAGGACGTCGATGTCGAACATCGCCTGCCAGTCGGCCTCGGACCCGCCGTTGACGAGCGCACTGGCGTTCGAGACCAGGACGTCGATGCCGCCGAGCCGCTCGCCCGCGCCGGCGACGAAGGCCTTCAGCGCCGGACCGTCGGCGATGTCCACCGCCTGGCCCCAGGCCTGCACGCCGCGGCCCTTCAGGTCCTCCACGGCGGCGGCGACCTGCTCGGCGTTGCGCGCGCAGATGGCGACGTTGGCCCCCTCGTCGGCGAACAGCTCGGCGATGCTGCGGCCGATGCCGCGCGAGGCGCCGGTGACGACGGCGGTCTTGCCCTTCAGCCCAAGGTCCATGGTCTCTCCCCTTCTCCACTCGCCCGCGACCCTGCCCCAGCCGGCGCGCCGCCGCCAGATTGATCCCAAACGCCGGCTTGAGCGTTGGAACCGCAAGGGTGTGCAGGGGTGGAACGAGGGTATGGCGGGAGACCGGACGTCCGTTCTGAGCCGCGGCCGCGTTTGCGCGGCGGTGGCGGCCATGGTGCTGGCGGGGCCGGCCGCGTGCGAGCGGAAGCCGGAATCCGGCCTGCCGCCGCCGAAGCTGGTCCCCGTCCCGGCCGGCTCCACTGGCGCCACCGCCATGCTGCCGGCCGATGACGGCCAGTGGAGCATGCCCGCCAAGGACTACGCCTCGACCCGCTTCTCCAGCCTCTCGGAGATCACCCCCGCCAACGTCGGCCGCCTGCAGGTGGCCTTCAGCTTCTCCACCGGGGTGAACAAGGGCCACGAGGCCGCGCCCATCGTGGTGGGGAACACGATGTACATCGTCACCCCCTACCCCAACGACCTCTACGCCCTGGACCTGACCAAGCCCGGCGCGCCGGTGAAGTGGAAGTACTCGCCCAAGCCCGCGCCCTCGAGCCAGGGGGTGGCCTGCTGCGACGTGGTCAACCGCGGGGCCGTCTTCTGGGACGGCAAGGTGATCATCAACACCCTGGACGGCTACACGGTCGCGGTGAACGCCGCCGACGGCAAGGAGGCCTGGCGCACCAAGCTGGGCGACATCAACCGCGGCGAGACCATCACCATGGCCCCGCTGGTGGTGAAGGGTAAGGTCCTGGTCGGCAACTCGGGCGGCGAGTTCGGGGTGCGCGGCTGGATCACCGCGCTCGACGCCTCCACCGGCAAGGTCGCCTGGAAGGCCTTCCACACCGGGCCCGACAGGGACGTGCTGATCGGGCCGGAGTTCAAGCCGTTCTACGCCATGGACCGGGGCAAGGACCTGGGCATGACCACCTGGCCGCCGGACGCCTGGAAGATCGGCGGCGGCACGGTGTGGGGCTGGATCTCCTACGATCCCGAGCTCGACCTGATCTACTACGGCACCGCCAACCCGGGGCCCTGGAACGCCGAGCAGCGGCCGGGCGACAACAAGTGGACCAGCGGCATCTTCGCCCGCGACCCGGACACCGGCCAGGCGCGCTGGTTCTACCAGTTCTCGCCGCACGACGTGCACGACTACGACGGGATCAACGAGAACATCCTGCTGGAGGTCCCGGTGAACGGGACGATGCGCAAGGTCGTCGCAAGGCCCGAGCGCAACGGCTACTTCTACCTGCTGGACCGCGCCACGGGCGAGGTCCTGTCGGCCGACCCCTTCGCCTATGTGAACTCCAGCTTCGGCGTGGACCTGAAGACCGGCCGGCTGAAGGTCAATGCGGAGAAGACGCCGCGCATGGGCAAGGTGGTGCGCGACATCTGCCCCACCGCCTCCGGCGCCAAGGACTGGAACCCCTCGGCCTTTTCGCCGCGCACGGGGCTCGTCTACATCCCGCACGCCAACGTCTGCATGGACTGGGAGAACCTGCAGGCGAACTACATCTCCGGCACGCCCTACGTCGGCGCCGAGGTGCGGATGAAGGCGGGGCCCGGCGGCCACCGCGGCGTCTTCACCGCCTGGGACCCCGTGCGCCGCGCGGCGGTCTGGACGATCAAAGAGGACTTCCCGCTCTGGTCGGGCGCGCTCGCCACGGCGGGCGACGTGGTCTTCTACGGGACCATGGACGGCTGGTTCAAAGCCATCCACGCCCGCACCGGCCAGCTGCTCTGGCAGTTCAAGACCGCGTCCGGGATCATCGGCCAGCCGGTGACCTACCGCGGGCCGGACGGGCGGCAGTACGTGGCCATCCTGGCGGGCGTCGGCGGCTGGGCCGGGGCGATCGTCTCGGGCGACCTCGACCCCCGAGATCCGACGGCGGCCCTGGGCTACGTGGGCGCCATGGCCGACCTGAAGGAGAAGACGACCGCCGGCGGCGTGCTCTACGTCTTCGCCCTGCCCAAGGCATGAGGGCCTGGATCGCCGCGGTCGCGGCCGCGCTCCTCTCCGCCTGCGGTCCGCGGGCGGCGGAGCCGCACACCGTCTACGTCTCCAACGAGCAGTCGAACGTGATCCACGTGATCGACGGCCGCACCGCCGCCGAGGTGGGCAAGATCCCCGTGGGAAACCGGCCGCGGGGCCTGGGCCTCTCGCCGGACGGGCGGACCCTCTATGTGGCGGTGAGCAACGACAACCGCATCGCCGTGGTGGACACCGCCACCCGCAAGGTGACGCGCTACCTGAACTCCGGCCCCGACCCCGAGCGGTTCGCGGTCAGTCCGGACGGGCGCACGCTCTACGTGGCCAACGAGGACGACGCCAAGGTCAGCTTCCTCGACGTGGCGAGCGGGCGGATCCTGCGCGAGACCGAGGTCGGCGCCGAGCCTGAGGGGATGGCCGTCAGCCCCGACGGCCGCTGGGTGATCTGCACCTCCGAGGTGCTGAGCCTGGTCCACTTCATCGACGCGGCCACCGGCGAGCTGAAGGACAGCGTGCTGGTCGGCACCCGCCCCCGCGACGCCCTGTTCACGCCCGACGGCGCGCGCCTGTGGGTGAGCTCGGAGGTCCGGGCCACGGTGGCGGTGTTCGACATGGCCACGCGGCGGCCGGTGAAGACCATCGACTTCCGCACCCCCGAGGCCCCGCCCGCGATCCAGGCGGTGGGGCTGGCCATGACCCGCGCGGCCGACCGGGTCTATGTGGCGCTCGGCCGGGGCAACGAGGCCGCGGAGGTGGACGCCAGGACCTTCGAGGTCACCCGCCGCTTCAAGACCGGCTTCCGCAACTGGGGCGTGGCGCTGTCGCCGGACGAGACCCGGCTCTATGCGGCCAGCGGCCTTTCCGGCGACCTGTCGATCGTCGACCTGAAGAGCGGCCGGACCTTCAGGCGCCTGAAGCTGGGGGGGCGCCCGTGGGGCGTGGTGACGGCGCCATGAGGCTCGCGCTCCTGCTCGTCGCTGCGGCGCTCGCCGGCTGCTCGCCGAAGCCGAAGGTGCTGCGGGTCTGCGCCGACCCCAACAACCTGCCCTTCTCCAACGCCCGCGGCGAAGGCTTCGAGAACCGGCTGGCCGAGCTGGTGGCGAAGGACCTCGGGATGAGGGTGGAATACACCTGGTGGGCCCAGCGGCGCGGCTATGTGCGCAACACGCTGAAGGAGCGCCAGTGCGACGTCTGGCCGGGTGTGGCCACCCAGGTGGAGATGCTGGCCACGACCCAGCCCTACTACCGCTCGACCTATGTCTTCGTGACCCGCGCCGACCGCGAGCTGGCCATCGCCTCGCTGGACGACCCGCAGCTGCGCACCCTGCGCATCGGGGTGCAGATGATCGGCGACGACAGCTCCAACACCCCGCCCACCCACGCGCTGGCGCGGCGCGGGATCACCGACAACGTGCGCGGCTACATGCTCTACGGCGACTACGCCAAGCCCAACCCGCCGGCCGAGATCGTGGACGCGGTGGGCCGCGGCGACGTGGACGTCGCCGTGGTCTGGGGCCCGCTCGCCGGCTACTTCGCCAAGCGGGCCGAGCACCCGCTGAGCATCACCCCCGTCCGGCCCTGGCTCGACGGGCCGCAGTGGCCGATGGTGTTCGACATCTCCATGGGCGTGCGCAAGGACGACCTGGAGCTGCGCGACCGGCTGGACGAGGTGCTGCTCCGCCGCCGCGGCGACGTGCAGGCCCTGCTGGCCGAATACGGCGTCCCGACCGTGGCGGAGCCCGACGCCTAGGCGGCGCGCGGGACGTCCGCGCCGGGAACGGCGGATCGCGCGAGCGCACGTATCACGCAGGCCGCCGCCACCGCCTTCGTGGGGGCGTGACCGCGCACGGTGACGCGACCCGCCAGGTCGAAGGTGGTCCAGGTCCAACCGTCCTCGCCCTTGTTGATCCGATAGCCGAAGCTGGCGTGGTCCCTCATTTGATATGCAGGCTCCAAAATACTGGTCCGACAGAACGGCAAAACCCCGGCTTCGTTCCTGAAGCAAAGCCTGGGCCCTTACGACCATTGTTCGAGCCTACACTTTGTCGCGTCTTAGCTGGTGGGGTGATTTATCATACGTCGGATATCCGACGTTCGACGTTTATCTGATTTCACTTGGGACGAGACAGCATTTCGTTGCGAAATACCGGACAGGTTGTATTGTGAAGCGGAACCAATTGCGCGGAAGCGGGTTCCTGCATCGTGGGGCGCCACGCCCTGCGCAGAGCCACATTCCAGCGCAAGGGGACACCGGATGACGGGCCGGTTCAGACCTCACCTCGCACCCAGGCCGCTAGACCCGGTGTTCCGGCGGCTGGGCGCCGTGGCCAGCCTCTCGGAGGCCGAGCAGGACCTCGTCCGCCAGCTCGGCGAGCGGCGGGACCGGCACGCGCCGGGAGAAGAAATCATCACCGAGGGCCAGACCGGCGGGCGGGCGGTTCGTGGTCTCCGGCTGGGCCAGCCGCCAGCGGGTGCTGCCCGACGGGCGTAGGCAGATCTTCAGCTTCATCCTTCCCGGCGAGCCGATCGGCCTCGGTCGCCGGCCCTCCGCGCCGGCGCTCGGCAGCATCGTGGCGCTGACCGCGCTCGAGACGGTCGACGCCGAGCCGCTGCTGGAGGCCGCCGTCTCCGGCCGGGCCCCCGGCCTGGCCCAGTTCATCGTGCGCGCCCAGCACACCGACGACGCCCTGCTGCTCGATCACATGGTGCGCCTCGGCCGCCAGACCGCCTACGAGCGTGTCGCCCACTTCCTGCTGGAACTGCAGCATCGCCTGCAGCTCTCCGGGCTCGGCGACAGCCAGCGTTTCCCGCTGCCGCTCACCCAGGAGATCATGGCCGACGTCCTGGGCCTCTCGATCGTGCACGTGAACCGCACGCTCCAGCAGCTCCGGCGCGAGAAGCTGATCGAGCTGCGGTCCGGAGTCGCCATCCTGCTCAGGCGCGAGCTGCTGGTCAGCATCTCCGACTACCGGCCGGCCGCCTCCCCGCCCCTGCAGGCGATCCGCCAGGCCGCCTCTTAACAAGAGTCATTGCCAAGCAGTCGTCCGGCATGGCCTGCTTGGGCCGTGTTTCGGGGAGGCGCGGCCCGCATGGCGCTGCAATTCGCGGTGATCTGGTACGGCGGACGCTGGACGCTGCTGGCGCCGGGCGTGCGGCGCGACCGCTACGCCTCGCGCGACAGCGCGCTGGCCGCCGCCCATCGCCTGGCCGAACAGGCGCGCCGCCAGGGCTACGAGGTGGAGGTCCTGGTGCAGGACGTGGGCGGCGAGCTCTCCGCGGTCCCGCTGCAGGAGGATCGCGACGACGGCCCCGGTCGCTCCGGCGACCGGCCTCAGGATCCGGCGAACAGCCCCGCGTAGCGGTCCCGCAGCAGGTTCTTCTGCACCGTGCCCATGGCGTTGCGCGGCAGCTCGTCGACGAACACCACCCGCTTGGGCGCCTTGTAGGCGGCGAGCCGGCGGCGCGCCTCGGCGATCATCGCCGCCTCGTCCCCC
>Ga0163219_100345_pt1 | contig 12713 bp, 13 predicted proteins | sample MSEWel2016_04_06_FD_113150 | JGI IMG/M metagenome (GOLD analysis project Ga0163219, IMG submission 113150) | Subsurface microbial communities from deep shales in West Virginia, USA - MSEEL Well Study Marcellus 3H_2016_04_06 ...
CCAACGTGATCTCGGAACGCTGCCGGGTGGCCCGGGTCTGGGCCGCCCACGGGATCCCGGCGATCCTGGACGGCGAGTCCGTGCGGCTGAAGTCCCTGGCCGAGGTGCGCTACGAGCCGGAGCTGGTCCGTGTGCTGGCCATCCCCAAGGACGTCTGAGCCGTGACGATCCGCTTCGCCCATCTTTCGGACATCCACTTCGGCGGCGAGAACCAGGCCGCGGTGGCCGCCGCCGCCGACCATGTGAACAACGGCGCGTTTGACCTGGTGATCGTCTCCGGCGACCTCACCCGCTACGGCGAGAAGCCGGAGTTCGAGGCCGCCGCCGAATGGCTGGCCGCGCTGAAGGGACCGAAGCTCGTCACTCCCGGCAACCACGACGCGCCCTACATCGCCGTCGCCGAGCGGATCTTCACGCCCTTCCACCGCTTCGAGCAGGCGATCGGTCCCGCCAGAGCGCAGAGCCACCTGGGCGGCGGCTTCGCTGTGCGCGGCGTCAACACCGCCCGCGGCGCCCAGCCCCGTCTGAACTGGTCCAAGGGCCAGATCGCCGCCCGGCAGGTGCGCGAGGCCACGGCCTGGTTCCGCCAGGCCCCGGCCGAATGCTTCCGCATCCTCGTCTGCCACCATCCGCTGATGGAGATGATCGGCGGGCCGATGACCGCCCGGGTCTGGGGCGGCGAGGCGGCGGCGCGGGCCTTCGCCGAGGCCCGAGTGGACCTGGTGTTGTCAGGCCACATCCACGCGCCGTTCACCTGGCCCTATCCGTTCGGCGACGGAAAGACCTATGCGGTGGGCGCCGGCACGCTCTCGGTGCGCGAGCGCGGCGTGCCGCCGGGCTTCAATGTGGTGGAAATAGAAGGGGCGGCGATCCGTGTCGCCGCCCTGGGTTGGGGGGGCTCGCACTACGAGCCCTATCGGACCTGGTCGCTCGATCGGCGACCGGTCTGAAGGTCGCTAGGGTACGCCTCGTCCGCGTACGAAGTGCATGACGATCGACACCAGGAAGAGCACCAGGAAGACATAGAACAGGATCTTGGCGATCCCCATCGCGGCGCCCGCGATCGAGGTGAAACCAAGAACCGCGGCGATCAGCGCGACCACCAGGAAAGTCAGAGCCCATCCGAGCATTGCCGTTCTCCTTCCGCGCCTTGCCGCGCGACTTAGGGGCCTGAGCGAAACAGCTCGTCCAGTTGAACGGCCGCGCAGCGCGGCTGTTCCACGGCCTCGCTTGGAAGGCGGCTACCGGCGGCGGTCGGTGGGCTTGGCGGAGGCGGCGCGGCCGGCGATGGCGGCGCTCAGGATCGTGGTGACGATCTTCGGGTTGCGGGCCAGCAGGATGGCCGCGCCCACGGTCGCGCCCGCGGCCACGATCGGCCGTTCGCGCGCCAGTTCGATCAGCCGGCCGGCCATGCCCGCCTGCTCGGGGGTCTGGAGCCTCGGCCTCGCCTTGCGGGTGATGGCGAAGGCGACGATCAGGGCGAAGAGGGCGAACACGCCCGCCACGATGGCCGCCGCGCCGGCGGCGCCCACGTACAGCTTGGCGAAGGCGTAGAGCGCGAACGAGGCCGCGACCACGCACACGACCGCCGCCGCCGCGATGGCGGCGACGGCGGCCAGAAGTGTCAGCGCCCGCTTGAAGTTCAACGGCGGCCGGAAGAGAGCAGCAGGCCGATCAGCACGCCCACGCCGAGCGCGGCGCCCGTGGCGGCCAGCGGGCGTTCCTTGACCCGCTCGCTGACGTACTGCTGGGCGACGTCGAGCTGCTGGCCGGCGGTGTCGGCGTAGGTGCGGCTCTGGGCGCGCAGCTGCTCGAGGCCTTCCTGCACCACCTGTTCGATCTTGGCGCGGGCTTCGGCGAAGGTGCGTTGCGCTTCGGCGGCCAGGCGCTTGCTGCTGTCGCCGCCGGCGCCGTTCGTGGCGCTGGTCTCGTCGGCGTAGTCAACGGCGTTCGCGGGCATGTCGATGTCTCCGAAGAAGGACCCCGGGCGAGCGCGGGGAAGCGCTAACTTGAACGCCGGACATGCTAACCGGTTCCGCCTTGCTGAGCAAAGGCGGAGCTTTCCTGCGTCCCGCTCCCGGGTCAGCAAACGCTGTGGGAAACGCACGGTTCCTGTCGCGCGGCGCTGCGGGCGGCCCTATGCTCGCCAGGCGCGCTTAGCCCAAGGATCGACGTCAGAGTGAACCACGACCGTCTGGAACTCGCGTTGGAGGCCGCCGGCCTGGGCGAATTCGAGTGGGACCTCGCCCGCGACGTCTTTTCGGTCTCGGAGCGCATGGCCGCCATCGTGGGGCTCCCGGCGGGCGAGATGGCCGCCGAGGGCGGCGAGGCCCTGGACCGCTACGTCCACCCGGACGACCTGGAGACCTTCCGGGCCGAGCGCGCCCGCAACATCGAGGCCGGCGGCCCCTACGAGGCGGAGTTCCGGCAGATCCGCGGCGACGACGGCCGCGTGGTGTGGGTCCGTCTGGCGGGCGTGGTCACCAAGACACCCGGCGGCGAGCCGATCCGCGTCACCGGCATCGTCCAGGACGTCAGCGAGCGCAAGCTGGAGGAAGAGCAGCGCCAGACCCTGATGGCCGAACTCGACCACCGGGTGAAGAACGTGCTGGCCGCCGTCCAGGCGCTGGCCCAGCAGACCGCCAAGCGCACCACCTCGCTGGAGAGCTTCCTCTCCAACTTCGGCGGCCGCCTGAAGGCGATGGGCTCGGCCAACGAGCTGCTGACCGCCGCCCGCTGGCGCGGCGCCGCCGTCGACCACCTCGTGGCCGCGGAACTAGGCGCGCTCGCGCCGGGTCAGACGAGTTGGGATGGCCCCGAACTGTTCCTCACGCCCAGGGCCGCCAACGCCCTGTCGCTGGCGCTGCACGAGCTGGCGACGAACGCCGTCAAGTTCGGCGCCCTGTCGGCGGAGACCGGCCACGTGGACGTCCGCTGGTCGCGGCTGGCGGGCGGCGGCTTCGAGCTGCACTGGACGGAGAGCGGCGGACCGCGGGTCTTCGCGCCGTCCCGCCAGGGCTTCGGCACGACGCTCCTGGAGCAGGTCACCGGCCGCGAGCTGAACGGCGACACCACGGTCGAATACCGCCCCGCCGGCGTCCACGCGCGGCTGCGGGCGGGCGCCCAGGCGGTCGCCCCGCGTCCCGACACCGTGCCCGAAGCGCCCGTGGCCCGAACGGTCGAGACGGTGATGGCCTCCAGCGGCCCGGCGGACCTCAAGGGCTCGCGGGTGCTGATCGTCGAGGACGCCGTCCTCTTGGCGCTGGAGCTGGAGACCGGCCTGTCCGAGGCGGGCGCCGAGGTGATCGGCCCGGCGTACGAACTCGAGGAGGCCATGGCCCTCCTCGACCGCCCGATCGACGCGGCGGTGCTGGACGCGAACCTGAACGGCCGCTCCGTCACGCCGGTGGCCGAGGCGCTGGCCCGCCGCAAGGTGCCTTTCGTGTTCGCCACCGGCTACGGCGAGAACGGCGGCGCGCCCGGTGGCTTCGACGCCCCGGTGATCCGCAAGCCGTACGACGTCACCCAGGTGGCCGCGGCGGTGGCGGAGCTCCTGCGGTCAGCCTGACGCACCCCCTGAGACAAGGCGCCGCCTCGTCAGCCGGGAAGCTGGGCTGTAAATCAACGGCTTGGGGGACCTGCGGAAACCGCAGGGGCCGGACCGGCGGCCCAGGGACATCGCCCGGAAGCAAGCGACCCGACCTCCAAAGCGAAGCGCGTCAGATGACGCCCTTCGCCCTGAGCGACGCCAGGCGTTCGTCCGAACAGCCGGCCCGCTCGCGCAGCACCGCCTCCGTATGCTCGCCCAGCGCCGGCCCCGGCCAGCGCACCCGCCCCGGCGTCGCCGAGAGCTTGGGGAAGGCGTTCTGCATCTTGATGCGGCCGAACACCGGGTGCTCGGTCTCCACGATCGCCTCGCGGGCGGCGAACTGCGCGTCCTCCAGCATGTCCGGGGCGCGGAAGACGCGGCTCGCCGGGATGCCTTTCTCCTCCAGGAGCTTCAGGAGGTCGGACAGTACCCAGCCGCTCGTCCACTCGGCGATGATCGCGTCCAGCTCGGCCTGGTTCTTCCCCCGGCTGGCGTGGTCCACGAACTTCGGATCGGTCTTCAGCTCGGGCCGCCCCATGGCCTCGGTCAGGCGGGCGTAGACGTTGTCGCCGTTGCCGCCGATCAGGATCATCTCGCCGTTCGCGCAAGGGTAGGCGTTGGACGGCGCGATGCCGGGCAGGATCGAGCCCGACCGCTCGCGCACATAGCCCGTCAGGCCGTATTCGGTGACCAGGTTCTCCATCACCGCCAGGACGCTCTCGTAGAGGGCCGCGTCGATCACCTGCCCCCGGCCGGTGCGCTCGCGGTGATGCAGGGCCATCATGATCCCCATCACCGCGTGCATGGCCGCCAGGCTGTCGCCGATGGAGATGCCGGCCCGCGCCGGCGGCCGGTCCGGCTCGCCGGTGACGTAGCGCAGGCCGCCCATGGCCTCGCCGATGAGGCCGTAGCCGGCCCGCTGCGAATAGGGCCCCGTCTGGCCGAACCCGGAGACCCTCGCCATCACCAGCTTCGGGTTCTCGGCCGCCAGGCTCTCGTAGGACAGGCCCCACTTCTCCATGGCGCCCGGCCGGAAGTTCTCGATCACCACGTCGGCCCCGCGGATCAGCTCGCGGGCCAGCGCCTGGCCCTCCGGCGTGCGCAGGTCGAGGCCGACCGACTTCTTGTTGCGCCCGATCACCGGCCACCAGGGCGACAGGCCCTTGGGTAGGCTGCGGCCCCACTGGCGCATCGGGTCGCCGGTCTTCGGATCCTCGATCTTGATCACCTCGGCGCCGAAGTCGCCGAGGATCTGGCCGCAGAAGGGGCCGGCGATCAGCGTGCCCATCTCGATGACGACGAGGTCGGCCAGCGGGCCTTGGGCGGCGGGGGATGCGGACATGGGCTCTCGGAACGGCTGCGGTCGGCGGGGGTTGAGGTGACGCGACCAAGGTGGAGCCGCGCGCGCATGGCCTTGTCAATCTTGACCCTACGATACCTAAGTATTTCGGCGCTCGCGCTGGCCGCCTGCTCGGGCGAGACCAACGCGCGCGCCCGCGCCATGGCCGAGGCGGAGGCCGCCAAGGCCGAGGTGCGCGATGTAGTCACCGTCGCACCGCCGGCCCCGGTCCCGTCGGCGCAGGACTTCGTGACCCGCGCCGCGGCCGGGGACGCCTTCGAGATCGCCAGCGGCCGCCTGGCCCAGGGCAGGACCCGCAACAGCGACGTGCGCGCCTTCGCGGCCGTGCTGGTCGCCGACCACACCACCTCCTCGCAGAGGCTGGCCAGGGCGGTGGCCGAGTCCGGCCAGGCGCTCGCCGCCCCCGCGCCGGCCGCCGACCTCGGCCAGCTCCCGGTCGTCCCCGAGGCCGAGTTCGATCGCCGCTTCATGGAGGCCCAGGTCCGCGCCCACGAGCAGGCGCTGGCCCTTCTGCAGGCCTACGCCGAGGACGGCGACGTCCCTTCGCTCAAGGCCTTCGCGGCCGAGGCGGCCGGCGTGGTGCGCCAGCATCTCCAGCACGCCCGCAGCCTGCTGGAGCAGCTCCGCTAGGCGCCTTCCCAACCGCGTTCCCGGGGGTTAAGCGCTACGGCCATGAGCGCCTACGTCCTCGACCCGCCCGCCGTCCCGACCGTCCCCGTGGAGGGCGAGGCCGCGGCCTTCCCGGTCCGCCGCATCCTCTGCGTGGGGCGCAACTACGCCGCCCACCGGCGCGAGATGGGCGGCGACGACCGCGACCCGCCGTTCTTCTTCGCCAAGCCGGCCGACGCCGTCGTCCCGCCCGGTGAAGACCCGACCTATCCGCAGCGCACGGGCAACCTGCACCACGAGATCGAGCTGGTGGTGGCGATCGGCGCGGGCGGGGCGGACGTGCCGCCCGAGCAGGCGCTGGAGCTGATCTACGGCTATGCGGTGGGCGTCGACCTCACCCGCCGCGACCTGCAGGCCGCCGCCCGCGACAAGGGCCAGCCCTGGGACAGCGCCAAGGGCTTCGACGCCTCCGCCCCGATCTCCGCCATCCGCAGGTGGCAGGGCCCGCCGCCGCAGGGCCGCATCGCGCTGTCGGTGAACGGCCAGATCCGCCAGGACGCCAGCGTCGCCGACATGATCTGGAATGTCCCCGAGATCGTCTCGGAGGCCTCGAAGCTCTGGAAGCTTGCCCCGGGTGACCTGATCTACACCGGCACGCCGGAAGGGGTCGGGCCGCTGGTCCGCGGCGACCGCGTCGAGGGCGAGGTGGAGGGCGTCGGCAAGCTCGCCTTCCAGGTCGTCTGATGCCGCTCACCCTGCACAGCTACTGGCGCGCCACTGCCCCCTACCGGGTCCGCATCGGCCTGAACCTCAAGGGCCTGGCCTACGACTACGCCCCCGTGCACCTCGTGAAGGGCGTGCAGCACTCCGACGAGTACCGCGCGCTCAACGCCCAGGAACTGGTCCCCAGCCTCGTCACGGAAGACGGCCGCACGCTGACCCAGAGCCTCGCCATCCTGGAGTGGTTGGAGGAGGTCCATCCGGTCCCGCCGCTCCTGCCGGCCGACACCTACGACCGCGCGGTCGTCCGGGCCATGGCCGGCATCGTCGCCTGCGACATCCACCCGCTCAACAACCTGCGCATCCAGCAGCAGCTCACCTCGCTCGGCGTGGACGACGCGGGGCGCGAGGTCTGGTCCCAGCGCTGGATCAACGACGGCTTTCGGGCGCTCGAGCCCATGGTCGCCCGGCACGGCCAGGGCTTCGCGTTCGGCGCGACGCCGACGCTCGCCGACTGCTGCCTGATCCCGCAGGTCTATTCCGCGCACCGCTACGGCGTGGCGCTGGAGCCCTATCCGGCCATCGCCGCGGTGGCCGCCCGGGCCGCCGAGCACCCCGCCTTCGCCGCCGCCCACCCCGACCGCCAGCCCGACGCCACGCCGGCGTGATCGTCCGCGGGGTTGCCGCCGAACGCCGCTCGGCTTAAGGCCGCAGCCATGCTCGAAGACCTCAAGGCCAACAACCGCCGCTGGGCGGAACGCAAGATCTCCGCCGATCCCGGCTTCTTCAAACGGCTCGAGGGCCAGCAGGCGCCGGAGTACCTCTGGATCGGCTGCTCGGACAGCCGGGTGCCGGCCAACGAGATCGTCGACCTCGACCCGGGCGAGCTGTTCGTCCACCGCAACGTGGCCAACCTCGCCCCGCCGCAGGACGCCAACTACCTCTCGGTGCTGCAGTTCGCCGTCGAGGTGCTGAAGGTGAAGCACATCCTGGTCGTCGGCCACTACGGCTGCGGGGGCGTGGCCGCCGCCGTCGACGGCCAGCGCCGGGGCCTCGTCGACCACTGGCTGCACCCGATCCGCGAGGTGCACCACGACCACCGCCAGGAGCTGGAGGCGATCGCCGACGACCGCGCGCGCTGGGACCGGCTCGTGGAGCTCAACGTCATCCGCCAGGTGCGCAACGTCGCCTCCGACGTGTTCATCCAGGACGCCTGGGCGCGCGGCCAGCCGCTGTCGGTGCACGGATGGGTCTATTCCATCGCCAACGGACTTGTGACCGACCTCGACGTCACCACCGCGGGCCTTGAGGACCTGCAACGGCTCGGCTGACCCTTGACGCGGGCGCGGGGGGAGGCTTCCCATCCGCGCCACCTGCGGCGCCCGCCAGACGGCGCCGGTGAAACGCTCAAGGATAAGCGATGAGATCCAAGCTGTTGGCGGCCTCCGCGGTCGCCCTCCTCCTCGGCTCCGGCCCCGCCGTGGCCCAGCGGCCGGCGGCTGCGCCCACCGCCGCCGAAGCCAAGGCCTTCGTGGAGAACGCCGAGGCCCAGCTCGAGAAGGCCAACGCCTTCGCCGCCCGCGCCGCCTGGGTGCGCGCCAACTTCATCACCACCGACACCCAGTGGCTGGAGGCCAAGGCCAGCGCCGAGCAGAACGAGCTCGCCACCCGGCTCGCCATGGAAGCCGCCCGCTTCAACGGCGTGCAGGCCGACCCCGTCACCGCCCGCAAGCTGAAGCTGCTCAAGCTCTACCTCGTGTCGCCGGCCCCCAACCGCCCGGGCGCGGCCGAGGAGCTGTCGAACCTGCTGACCAAGCTGGATTCCACCTATTCCACCGGCAAGTTCGAGTTCCAGGGCAAGCAGATCACCCTGAACGACGCCGAGGACGTGCTCGCCACCTCCCGCAACCCGGCGGAGCTGCGCCAGGTGTGGGAAGGCTGGCACTCCATCTCCCCGGTCATGAAGCCCGACTACGCCCGCTTCGTCGCCCTCTCCAACGAGGGCGCGGTGGGCCTGGGCTACAAGGACACCGGCGCGCTCTGGCGCTCCAACTACGACATGGAGCCCGACGCCTTCGCCGGCGAGACCGACCGCCTGTGGAAGCAGGTGGAGCCGTTCTACAAGAACCTGCACTGCTACGTCCGCGCCCGGCTCAACGACCAGTACGGCGACGCCGTGCAGCCGCGCTCGGGCCCGATCCGCGCCGACCTCCTGGGCAACATGTGGGCCCAGCAGTGGGGCAAGATCTACGACGTGGTCCAGCCGAAGGGCATCACCTCCAGCTACAGCCTCGACAAGCTGCTGGTGGAGAAGGGCTACACGCCTGTGAAGATGGTCAAGACGGGCGAGGCCTTCTACTCGTCGCTCGGTTTCGAGCCCCTGCCGCAGACCTTCTGGGAACGCTCGCTGATCGTCCGGCCGCAGGACCGGGAGGTCGTCTGCCACGCCTCGGCTTGGGATATCGACGACAAGGACGACATCCGCATCAAGATGTGCACCAAGGTGAATGCGGAGGACTTCTCCACCATCCACCACGAGCTCGGGCACAACTACTACCAGCGCGCCTACAAGAACCAGCCGGTGCTGTTCCGCGGCTCGGCCAACGACGGCTTCCACGAGGCGATCGGCGACTTCGCGGCCCTGTCGGCCTCGACGCCCACCTACCTCAACCAGATCGGCCTCCTGGAGAAGGTGCCGGGCACGGAGGAGGACATCCCCTTCCTCCTGAAGATGGCCCTCGACAAGATCGCCTTCCTGCCCTTCGGCCTGATGGTCGACCGCTGGCGCTGGCAGGTGTTCTCCGGCGAGGTCACCCCCGAGGAGTACAACGACGCCTGGTGGAAGCTGCGCCTGCAGTACCAGGGCCTCGTCCCGCCGGGCCAGCGCCCGGCCGACGCCTTCGATCCGGGCGCCAAGTACCACGTGCCGGGCAACACCCCGTACACGCGCTACTTCCTGGCCCACATCTACCAGTTCCAGTTCCACCGGGCGGCCTGCAAGCAGTCCGGCTGGAAGGGCCCGCTGCACCGCTGCTCGGTCTACGGCCAGAAGGAGATGGGCCGGCGCTTCAACGCCATGATGGAGCTCGGCCAGTCGCAGCCGTGGCCCGAGACGCTGAAGACCTTCACCGGCGAGACCCGCACCGACGCCAGCGCCGTGGCGGACTACTTCCAGCCGCTCAACGTGTGGCTGACGAAGCAGAACCGCGGCGAGAAGTGCGGCTGGTAAGCTAGCCTGCGGGAAGGGCGGCGACCGCGTCGTCCTTCCCGTTTCTTCATGCTGAACAGGGATTTACCGTCCCTCTAGCCCCATTCCTTTACGCTGTCCGGGCGATCCTTCCGGCGTATGTGGCCAAAGGATCGGGGCTCCCGATGGACATCAAGGCTCGTGACCGCCTGACGGGCGTGCTCGGCCGGCTGAAGGCCGGCGCGCATGACGAACGCGGCGTGGCGGCGGTGATCTTCGCGCTCGCGATCGCCGTGCTCATACCCATGGGGCTGGGCGTGTTCGACGTCTACATGGCCACCGAGCAGCGCGGGAAGCTGCAGGACGCGCTGGACGCCGCGGCGCTCTACGCCGCCCGCTCCAACGCGCAGACCAGCGCCGAGATCGACGCCGTGGGCGACAAGGCGCTCGCCGCCAACCTGCAGCTCATCGCCGGTGCGGTCCTGGAGTCCTCCAGCTTCACCCTGTCCGGCACCAAGGTCGTGGCCCAGGCGTCCGTGCGCCTGCAGGCGCTGGCCCCGGCGCTGTGGGAGCACGACCCGGTCAGCGTCGACACCGAGGTGCAGCGCGCCATCGACCGGCTGGAGATCGCGCTCGTGCTCGACAACACCGGCTCCATGGTGCTGAACAACAGCCCCAAGCTCGCGACCCTGAAGACCGAGGCCAAGAAGCTGGTCGACAAGCTCGCCCAGGCGGCGGCCATGAGCGCCGAGCCGGAGCCGATCAAGATCGCCCTGGTGCCGTTCTCCAACACGGTGCGCGTGCAGACGACGACGAGTCTCGCCAACTGGAACCCGGCCAGCCACTCGGGCCCGGGCGTGCCCACCTGGATCGACCCGCGCGCCGCCCAGCACTGGGCGAACGCCATCAACAACGACGTCTTCGACGTCCAGACCGATCGGCTGACGATGATGCAGAACATCGGCCAGTCCTGGGCCGGCTGCGTGGAGTCCCGCCGACAGCCATTCGACATCAGCGAACAGGCGCCCGACGCTTCGACGCCCGCGTCCATGTTCGTACCCTACTTCTGGCCGGACGAGCCCGATGTCTCGGGCACGGCCAGGATCAACGACTACCTGACCGATGGTGGAACCAGCACCAACTGGAAGGACCGCGAGCGCCGCTCCGCCAAGTACGCGGTCGGCGCGACCTGGCGGCGCTCCGGCAATTTCACCACCGACCTGGGGATGACCTACACCCACGGCCCGAACGCCGGCTGCACGCTGCAGCCGATGATCCGGCTGACCACCAACACCGCCACCATCAAGACCGCCATCGACAACATGACGGCCATCGGCGAGACCAACATCCCGCTGGGCATGGTCTGGGGCTGGCACGCGCTGACGCCCAACGCGCCCCTGGCCGACGGGGCGCCCTACGGCACGCCGCACCTGCGCAAGATCGTCATCCTGATGACCGACGGCGAGAACACCCTGTTCGACTCCGGGACGAACAACGACTCCTACTACGGCGGCCTGGGCTTCATCTGGCAGGGCATGCTGAACGGCGTCACCGGCGCGTCCAGCACGTCCACGCGCACGACGGCCATGAACAACCGGCTGTCGGCGCTCTGCACGGCCATGAAGGCCCGCAAGATCGAGGTCTACACGGTGCGGGTGGAGGTCTCGAGCGGCTCGTCCAGCCTGCTCCAGAATTGCGCCTCGGCCCCGGACAAGTTCTTCGACGTGGCCAACGTCAACCAGCTCGGCGCGGCCTTCGACGCCATCGCCGCGGCCATCACCAACCTGCGGATCACCAAATAGAGGATCTCCCCGTTTGCGGGGAGGTGGCCTGCGCGGGCCGGGGGTTGCGGCGTCTTCCCCAGACGTCGCGACCCCCACTCGCGCCTGCGGGGCCTAGGCCAGCTTGATCTCGCGCAGCCGCTCCTGGAGGTACTCGTCGGCCGTGATCGGCGTCGGGTAGCGGTCCGGGTGGGCGGCGTCCACGCAGTTGGGCAGCGTGCGGATCAGGTAGTCGGAGTTGAAGTGCAGGAAGAACGGCGTGGAGTAGCGCGGGAAGCCGCGACGCTCCGGCGCCGGGTTCACCACCCGGTGGGTGGTCGACGGCAGGCGGTGGTTGGTCAGCCGCTGCAGCATGTCGCCGATGTTGCAGACCAGGGCGCCCGGCGGCGGGTTGATGGCGATCCAGCGGCCGTCGTGGTCCTTCACCTCCAGCCCGGCCTCTTCGGCGCCCAGCAGCAGGGTGATGACGTTGATGTCCTCGTGCGCGCCGGCGCGGATGTGCGGCCCGTCCTGCGGCACCGGCGGATAGTGCAGCAGGCGCAGGATCGAATTACCCAGGTCCACCTTGTCGTCGAAGAAGTGGCGGTCGAGGCCCAGATAGACGCTGATCGCCTCCAGCACCTTCAGGCCCATGGCGTCCAGCGCCTGATAGAGCCAGGTCACCTTCTGGCGGAACTCCGGCAGCTCGGCGTCCGGCCAGATGTTGTCCGGCATGTGGTCGCGGAATGGGTGGCCCGGCGGCAGGTCGCGGCCGACGTGCCAGAATTCCTTTAGGTCGTAGTGGGTGTGGCCCTTGGCGGTCTCGATGCCGAAGGGCGTGTAGCCGCGCTGGCCGGCGACCGGCAGCTTGTACTTCCGCTTCACCTCTTCGGGCAGGGCGAAGAAGGCCTTCATCTGCTCCAGCGCCGCGTCGATCCGCGCCTGCTCCAGGCCGTGGTCGGAGATCACCGCAAAGCCCCAGCGGGCGTAGCTGTCGCCCAGGGTCTGGGTGAAGCGGTCGAAGTCCTGGGAGAAGAGCGCGTAGGAAACGGGCTCGATGCGGTCCTGGAGGGTAGCGGCTTGGCTCATGGGCCGACTTCTACACCCGCCCGCCGCCGGCCTCCACCCGGCGCGGCGTTTCGTCGGCCTCCGCTTCCTCGTCCTCCTCGTCGTCGGGGATGCGCGCCATCTCGGCGCGGATCAGCTTCTCGAAGGTCTCGCGGGAGGCGCGGGTGGCCATGATGTAGCGCTCCTCCTCCCCATAGGCGGGCTGCAGCTTCTTGAAGAGCGCCTGGTCGTGCTCGCGGAAGACGACGGCCGCCTTCAGCGCGCGGCGCTCGCCGACGCCCAGGTGGACCAGCGCCCGGCGGCCGAAGTTGAGCGCGCTCTCGTACATCTCCCGCTCGACGCCGTCGGCGCCTGCGGCCAGCAGTTCGTAGGCGTGCGGGCGGTCGTAGGCGCGGACAAGGCCCGGCTGCTGATCATCGC
>Ga0163219_100346_pt1 | contig 12662 bp, 5 predicted proteins | sample MSEWel2016_04_06_FD_113150 | JGI IMG/M metagenome (GOLD analysis project Ga0163219, IMG submission 113150) | Subsurface microbial communities from deep shales in West Virginia, USA - MSEEL Well Study Marcellus 3H_2016_04_06 ...
AATACCACTTTCCACACCTCTCTCCGTTTTAAAGAAAGATGGCTCATAAATGCTTCGGGGTTTTTCCTCCAGAACATCAGAACATCCCATTAGAAGAAATGCAAAAAACGCAGTCCCCAAAAGGCCTTTTATAAACTTATATTTCATTGTAATGATTTTTTAAAATGTCAAATTAATACCAAATAAGAAGTTTCTTGTAGAAGGTGTGTTGGTACCAATGGTAAGCAGTCGTTCCTGCATTTGATCGGTCACCGCCACATTCTCATCTGCATAAGAGTTCGTTTCAGGATCCATACCTGACTCATCATAGTATGGTGAAAAGAGAACAAAAGGATTCTGAACAGTAAAATATACTCTCAGATTGTTCAGACCAGTTCTATCCAGCCATCCGTCACGGTCGAAATTATATCCCAGTGTCATCGCACGCACCTTAAGATAAGACGCATCGAAATAACCAAGGCTATTTCCGTATTTCGGATTATCACCACTGGTAAGCCCACCTGGTTTAGGATAACGTGCACCGGTATTTTGGGGAGTCCAGTAATCGACATCCACATTGCCCCTGCGACCACTCAACATATTGAGGTAACCACTGGCAGAATATAATGTACTGATAAGTGTTCCTCCATTCTGGAAGGCTCCGATAGCTGTAAAATCAAAATTTTTGTAGGCAACTCTTGTGTTAAATCCGCCCTGAAAGTTTGGATCAACTTCCATAATCTGGCGATCATCAGAGCCAATACGGCGAACGGGAGTTCCATCTTCATTATACTCCCCATCATATTTTACTTTAATCATACCCGCATTTCCACCGGGCTCCAATATATCTAGATAGGGATCACCCTCCTGCCAAAGTCCGATACGCTCATAATCATAAATAACATTAATGGGATGTCCCACAAACCACCAGTTACTTTCATCTACCTCCTGACCTGAAGATAGAGCTATGAGTTCGTTGTTGTTAGAATAAAGGTTTATTCCGGCTTCCCATGTCCAACCGTTCCTGTCGTCAATAATTACCCCGTTAAGAGATATCTCAAAACCTTTATTCCGGGTTTCCCCCACATTTGCCATGTAGCTGCCAACACCTGAAGTACCCGGCATATTTACACTCAGCAACAGGTCTTTAGTATTTTGGACATAATACTCAAAACTACCAGACAGACGATGTCTTAACAGAGAAAAATCGATACCATAGTTCCAGGTCTCAGAAAATTCCCATCCCAGCTCATCGTTAGGCAATTCGCTAACATACATACCGGTAGCATACTCACTGCCAAAATTGTAAGGACGCATATTTAAGCGGCCAAGTGTTTTATAAGGCTCCACAGCCTGGTTAGAAGTCTGTCCATATCCAACACGAAATTTCAGTCGGTTAACAAAGGCAACATCATCCATAAAGGACTCTTCAGAGATATTCCAACCGGCAGAAACCGCAGGATAAGAATGCCATTTTTTCCCCTCAGCCAGGCGGGAGGAAGCATCAGACCTGAATGTGGCCATCAACATATATTTACTTTGGTAGGAATACATCACACGTCCCATCCATGACATCAGCCCACTAACGCTATAATCTTGGTTGTCCGGATTAATGGTTTTCTCGCCCTGAGCATGTCCAAGGTTGTAAAATTGAAATTTATCCGAAGGAATGTTTTTAGCAGATATATGTGATCTATTGTAGCGTGTTTCCTCAGCCGAATAAAGAGCAACTACATTCAAATTATGTTTTCCGTTGAAAGTGCGATCGTAAGTAAGCAAATTCTCAATAGCCCAATTAGTGGTCAATGAATTAGCTACCATTGCTGTTGACTCAGTCGTCGGATTGGAACTAAATACTCCCTCACCGGTATATTCACCTTCATTTTTTGTACGGAAATTTAATCCCAGATTCGCTCTGTATTTCAACCCTTCAATTCCGGGAATACCAACCTCTGCAAACAGAGTATTGTAAGAACCAAAAGCTTTGTCCTGATCAATCCAGGCATCACCAAGGTCATTCACAACATCCTCGGTATAAACCCACTGCTCATCAAGCGGCATATTAACGGTTCTTTGAGTGGTTCCATCCTCGTTGAACGGATCTGCAATCGGTGACATACTCAATACACCATACAGGCTCATGTTATTGCCATTAGAAACAGAGTAGTTATTATTCGAGGTAAATCCTACTCGTACATAATCACCAATTTCCTGGTCCAGAGTTCCTCTAAAGGATATTCTTTCATAATTTTGCCCGGGAATAACAGCTTCATCTTTATAATAACCAACCCCAAAGTTGTAGCTGGCCTTTTCTGTTCCTCCTGAGACACTTAAGTCATGACTTGTGACCATTGCAGAAGAATAAAACAAATCCTGCCAGTCTGTATTCACGTCATCAAATTCGTCAACGGTATTTGTAAATTGGCCGGCTGCCTGGCGTAAAGCCACAAAATCAGGGCCGTCCATCATTGGATATTCGGCAAAAAGACTCTTGACACCATAATAACCATGATAGTTAACTGTGGCAGTTTGCCCTTTTTGCCCCTTCTCAGTAGTAATCAAAATAACACCATTGGCTCCTCTCGAACCATAGATAGCTGTGGAGGAAGCATCCTTCAGAATGTCAATGCTTTTAATATCATTGGGATTGATGTCCCCAATAGAACCTGCAAAAGGAATACCATCCAACACAACCAACGGGTCATTGCTGGCATTCAGAGAACGAGTTCCTCTGATACGGATTTGCATCTCTGAACCGGGTTTGGTGGAAGTTCTGCTCATCTGAACTCCGGCAACCCTGCCCTGAAGCGCTTCTGACACATTGGAGGAAGGAACCTCACTTAATTCATCTCCCCGCATAGAAGCCACAGAGCCTGTAACCGCCTCCTGACGCTGTGTACCGTAACCCACAACCACAACCTCATCCAAAGACATTAATTCCTCCTGGAGCACAACATCAACAGTTTGGCGCCCCTCAACAGGAATAATCTCAGATTGGAATCCAATAAAATTAAATACCAAATTTGCATCAGCAGGTACTTCAATAGAATAAACACCATCCACGTTAGTAATGGTTCCTGTAATAGTGCCCTGCACAACAATGTTAACCCCGGGCAAAGGTTCACCTGCGGGATCCGTTACCGTACCTGTCACTTTCACCTCTTGGGAAAAAGAAACGAAAGATACCGATAGAAAAAGAAACAATGCGAGCATCATTCCCTTTTTAAAAACACTAGTTTTTCTCATGGAAATAAAATTTGTTGATTAGTAGATTGAAATTTTGATGATTCATTAATTGTTTATTTATATTGACGATTTACCTCACAAAACAGGAAACTTTTACTTCATCTCTCAACACACATCACAAGAAACAATGCCCTAAACGATGCCACAGTAACATTCATCAAAAAATGATAAAATTCCTTGCACGAAGTTAACCGGAAGATGAAGGTTCAGGGAGGAGATTTTTTTTTTTAAGGCGTACTTTTATTTAAACAAGTGAAAATTTAAATACAAAATGGTGGATATTTTTAAGCAACCCCTATTTATGAAGCGCTTCTCTGTTAAAAAGATTTAATAAAAGCAAAATTTAAGACAATCAGCTTTGACAAATTCTGCTTCAGTTTTACACCTCAGACACTCTACGGAAAACGAATCATTTTTATTGAAGAAATCATAAATAAAAAAGGCCTGCCGGAAAACTCCGACAGGCCTTCACTTAAAAAGAATCTAAAGAATTATCAAGAAAACTCTATTCCTGAAGTTCCCCGGTAAAATCCTCACTCACATCCCGTCCGGCAAGACCATCGGCAAATGATTTGTAAGCAACTTTACGCTCATAGTCGGCATCCCATAAACAGGGTGCATCATCGGGCAACCAGTTCTCATGCTCCGCAAAGGCATCACTGATTCCCCAAACGGTGATTCCATATTGCTGGGCTTCGGGAATAACTTCACGATACTGGTCAGTAATAAACTGGTACATTTCAGCCTGTTGCTCAAACTGCTCGGCAGAGGGAGCATCGGTAAGTACCTGAACATCCAGTTCGGAAACTTTAATTTGCTTTCCGGTAGCAGCCAGCAACTCAAACATTTGGGTAATATTCTCTTTGCTGGTATTGATCGAAACGTGCATCTGCGTTCCGATACCATCAATTGTGGCACCCTGACTCTCGATGTATTCCACATAGTCTATAAGACCTTCACATTTTGCAATGCTACCTTCCAAACCGTAATCGTTGATGAAAAGAAGATCGTCCGGGTTACCCTGCTCACGTGCTAAATTAAATGCCGTGACAGCAAAGTCTTTACCCAGATATTTTTGCCAGTAAAACTCATCACTGGCAGGGTCTGCAACATTTCCATCGCGCAGAGTTCCGTCGTTGTTCATGGGCTCGTTCACCACATCCCAGGCAGTAATGTCATTTTTGTAATGACTGACCATTTGAGTGATGAAGTCCTCCATGGCTGCCCCAATCAACTGAGCTTTCTCTTCATCGGTCTTTTCAATGTAAGTAGGTGCTTTGGCTACCTTGAGGGCAGGGGCACCGGCAGGAGCATCCGGAGCAAGACCAAACACAACATCATCAATATGAAATGTAGCTGCAGTTGCACCAAAATCAAAAACTAACTTGTTTTTATCAGCAGTAGATGGTGTTGCAATTAATTCAACAGGAGTCCAGGTTGTTCCAACAGGAAGTCCTCCATAATAGTCACCACCATAATCCGGATTTTGCAATTGAACCTGAATTGTTGTTGCCACAGAGGATTTTATCATAAATGAAAGGCTATAATCGACACCCTGCTCAAGCGGCTGGTCGAAGGTATAAACCTGCTGTGCGCTATATGAATCAGCGGCAGTAGGATTGGTCAAGACCATTGAATAACCGGAATCTCCATACCCTTCACCTTCGGGTGAGACTTCTCTGGTTGATTCATTACCCCAACCGTTCCATGGGGCTAATGTTCCACTTTCGAAATCTCCATTAGAAATCAAATTAACAACCGTTGGTTCCGCATCAAGGTCAACCACATTCAACGTATTGACATCAATATAATAAGTAACACCAGCAAGAGATCCTAAGTCGAATGACAACGAAAACCCGGTAGAACCTTCAGCAAACTCACTGATAGTGTACTGCACTTGTTGCCAGGCAGAAGTGGTTTCAAAAGCCTCAGTTCCCGAGCCGGTTCCCATCCAGTCAATCCATAAATACTCATTGGCAGCACCAGGCATAGAGATACGTCCTTTACCGGGTTGGTCACTCTTGATGAAAAAAGTTACCTGGTATTCATGCCCTGCAATCACGGGAACCTCAGGACTAACAATCTGCAAGTCCCAGTAATTTGCTGAACTGGAAGAAGCAATCAGTTTCATTGCATCGGTACCGGCGCCCATACCCGCATCTCCTTCAATGGTAATGCCATCACCCTGATTATTACGGGCCCAGCCGGTAAAACTACCGTCTTCCAGACCTGAAACATCCAACAGATTGCTACCTGCTGGTTCCGGTATTACTTCAGGAGCAATGAGCCCATTGAGGTAACTTGCATCCTGATTCTGATGCCACACAAGAGTATGCCCAAATACACTCAGACCAGCACCTTTTGCCTTTTCCACAAAAGCGTCAGCTGCTGTAAAGTCAATAGAACCATCGCTCTGAACCATAGGCCCGTGTTTCATGATATAACCAGCCACCACTTCGTCAAAGTTTTGATGAACCACACTATCCATGTTGCTTTGCTCCATGTATAATCCAACACCCACACCTACACCGAGTTTAAAATCGGTATAAGTATTTAGTGCTTCGTAACGGGCAATTTTCTCTTCCATCTTAAGAGGGATTTCGGCTACAGTGATTTCAGAGGAAGGATCTCTCTCTTCCCACTCCATCATCTGATCGTCACAGGAGGTAGCAAATAGTGCTGCCATTGCCACCACCGGAATTAACATTTTATATTTCATAATTGTCATTTCTTAATTTATGAGACAAAATACAATACTATTCCACCACTTCTTCAGTCTGCTCTCCACCTTCAGGAAAGTCAGTATAAGTAGGTTTATCTAAAGAAACCACTCTCCAGTTGTCAGTAAACACATCAACGGATGTTTCGGAAGAGGGGAACTCTGTTTCGTCGGAATCATTTCCTGTTATGTTGGCAAGTGTAAAATCAGTATTCTCGAAATAGATTCCAAAATTCTTGTAACTTGACTCTTCACGAGCCACCAATACATCCTCGAAGGTATATTCCTCGTCGGTTCCGGAAAAAGAATAGAAGTCACTAAAAGGAACAGTAACTGTTATCCAGCCATCGGTTTCAAAAGGAACAATTTCACCATCTTCCACCCAGGGAACATAGTTGTATGAATCACCAGCCCATTCACCACCGTTAAAGCTGTTGTGCAGACAAAGTTTTAAGAAACCTGACTCACTCCATGCTTCGGGCACAAAAATGTCGAACTGGAATGCCACCTGGCTTACCGGAGTATTTGCAGGAATGTGCGGAGTAAGTTGCCCCCTCCAGTCATCAACATCATTACCGGCAGTCCAAACCTCTGTATTGCGACTGCTATTGGTAGAAAAAGAAGCAATTCTGTCGGGACGATGGGCAACATAAGTTCCCTGAGAAACAGGCCCCATTCCAATCACTTCAGATTCCAGATCCTCGTCGTTGATCATACTTCCGTCTTCAGACCAGCTCCAGAATCCCTGCTGACCGTTACGGTCGAAATCGAGGATTACACCTTCCTTAAAATTAAAGTAAGCAGGTGAATATGCTCCACCATTTGAACCTTCGACGAAAAGGGAGCCGCCTTCAGTAAGCCCATCCGGAACCGTCACAATTACAAACTCACCTTCCTCATCAGAGGTAATACCGTCTGTAACTACCACATTTCCGGGGAAAACAACTTTATGAATCTCAGTAAGGCCGCTACCATAAATAATAATTAACTCACCAGCCTGAGGTAATGTGTGGGATATTCTGGAAATAACAGGAGCTGCATCGCGAATATCGAACTCATAAACAAGTTCAGTTCCTGTTTTCACAAAACGAATGGAATTTCTCACATCTTCCTCCGCCTCAATAGTAGGAGTATCCCCACTCAACTGAATGAGCATATTGTTGTCGGTAACATAAACAGGATTAAAATAAGTATCATACCCATTGACATATACCTTCCGGATTCCGGCAAATCCGGAACCCTCGAGACGCAACACTTGTCCAAGGCGTGCAAAATCAACCTCACGGTCAGGCACCTCAGAATCCACATCCTGAAGGTAAACTGCTTTAACCGTTATAGGAGTATTATTTGCAGGATCCTCATCATCCTCGCATCCGAAGAAAGCGACGGAAGAGATAAGAAATCCCAGCAATAGCCATATATTGATTGTTTTTTTCATATTCTGTATTATTTAGTTTTAAGATCTTCGTTTATTTAGGAATTGTGCCGAAATAACTTGCCGCTTTAGACTTGTTCTTTTGTCCTTTAACTTCCTTGAAAATCCATTAAATAGCTCGCTATTCGCAGTATTTTAAAGTCGGCAAAGAACAAAATAACTTCGTTAAATCTGTCAATTTATTTCATTACAAACCCTTAAAAGTCAAAGAATCTCAAAATTTATTGGAATAAATTTATTCTCTCTTCTACAAACTCATAATTCACAGGATCCTCTCTAAGCAGTGGGTTTTGCACCAGTTCTGACTCAGGATAAGGCAGTAACAAATCCTCTGCAGTTGCTGTGGCGACCTGCTGGGCAGTATTTTCATCGCCTTCAATATAAGTGCCTGTTGCTTCATCATACTCATACTGAACAGCACGATCCTGAGCATCATTCACATAATTGAGAACTTCCTGCTGACGATAGTATGAACGGCGAACCAGGTCGTACCAGTATTGACCTTCCATAGCCAATTCAATGCGGCGCTCGTAACGAATATCCTCATAAGTAATTTCTGACTTACTTGGCATTCCGGCGCGCTCACGAACTTTATTAAAGTATTCAAGGGCTGTGGCATCCGTTGTTGATGCATTATTACCCAAAATAGCCTCAGCATAAATCAGATAAACTTCAGCCAGACGCAACATTTTTGTAGTCAGGCCTGAATTCATTCTGGCAACAACACCTTCAGTATCTTTAGCAGAACCAACAACGCCTTTTTTGATATTGGCACGATCGGTTTCTTCATAAAGATATCCGCCTGCTGCCTGATTAATTTCAGGATATTCTGCACCATAAGTGGCAAAAGTAGAATGCAAACGTACAGTTTCTCTGGAATCATATTCTCTGATCATATCCCAGGAAGCGAAAGTATAGTATCCCCAAGCCGCATCATCACCGGTAATCTCAGAACTCCATGCAAAATAGGCCTGCTGTGTATTGGTAATCCCATATTCGGTAGTTCCACCAACCCATTGCAAAGCAAAAAGGGACTCAGGATCATTGTTTCCATCAAGAGTAAACAACTCAGCATAGCTTTCATTCAATTCCAACCCGCTTTCCACGCACACTTTCTCTGCTGCTTTCTTTGCGAGTTCCAGATACTCAGTGTCACGAATTCCGCCATTCCGGTTATCCACGTTATGCAATCCTGCATAAGACAGATACAATCTTGCAAGCATTCCGTAGGCACTCCATTGAGTCAACCGTCCATTCTGTCTTGCTTCAAGAGGCAAATGCTTAGCAGCAAACTCCAAATCACGAATAGCAAACTCAAAAACATGATTACGCGGATTAGTCGGAACAACAGGATTGTTTACAATAGCTGCGTTGTCAACAATTATGGGAACATTTCCCCAAAGAGAAGCAAGATACCAATACGCAGTTCCTCTCATAAACCGGGCTTCAGCAAGGGCTGCCTTCTTAGCCTCTTCAGAAACTCCTGACCCACTAGCCTGGATGTTATTAATGGTATTATTTGCCTGACCAATAACATTGTAAAATGATCCCCACGCCGACACCAGTGGTCCGGTGAGTGAAGTTTCTGTAAAATTGGTAAACGGATAAACATAATCCGAATAAGGAGCAAAAATATTATTTGCACGGCCGTCTCCCAGGGCATAGTAAAATTTATCGTTGAAATCGAACCATACCTTACCATACAAACCGGCAGTTGCAACCCTCAAATCACTTTCACTGGTAAAAAAATTATCCAGCGTTATGGTATCATTTGATGAAACCTCCAAAAATCCGTCATCACAAGAGCTGATACCAAGGCCGGCAATGGCCATTATTGTTAATATCTTTTTAATTTTCATTGTCTTTTACATTTACAGGTTTAAAATGAAATATTTACACCGAATGTATAGATTCTGGGTGAAGGATAACGTCCGTTATCTATACCCGTCATCAAAGCGTCCTGGTTGTACGAACCAACCTCAGGATCATATCCGGAGTACTTTGTAAATGTGTAGGCATTCTTCACTTTGGCATACACCTTCACAACATCAACACCAACAGAAGAAATCCAGTCTTTAGGAAGCGTATAACTCAATGAAACATCCTGAATTCTAATGAATGAACCATCTTCCACAAAGCGGTCGCTCAACCTGTTATTGGCATTGGATGAAGATGCAGCCAGTCGGGGCATCATCGGATCGCCGCCGGTAATATGCGTATTACGTATATCCACCGGTCCGTCGGGATCGATTTGCTCTACACGGGCATAATCCAATGCGGAAGTATAAAGGTTGTGATTTTCTCTGGGGTTTTCCAACCAACGTTTCTGATAATTAATCACATCGTTGCCATAAAATCCATTGAGAAAGATATTCAGATCAAAACCTTTATATGAGAATGTGTTTCCAACACCAAATGTAAACTTAGGTTCCGGATTGCCAATATAGGTTCGGTCAGACTCATTTATCATTCCATCTCCATTGATATCTTTAAAGATGTAATCTCCAATCCATACTCCGGTTTCGCTAATATCAAGACCTTCGGGACGAGCCACTTCCTGCACATTCCCTGAGCCATCCTTGTAGTAAAAATCGGTTGCTTCATTGAATCTGCCGATAACCTTATATCCGTAAAACTGACCGATAGGCTGATCCACGGCAGTCCGCGTAACAATAGTTGTTTCAGAACCTTCCTGAATAGTTTTATCAATAGTACTGGTCTCGGTATCCATACTCAACACTTTACTTCGGTTAAGTGTAAAGACCAAATCAGTTTTCCAGAAGAAATCCCCGCGGTCCATATTAATTGTGGAGAGGGTTGCTTCGACACCTTTGTTTTCCAAAGAACCAACATTCCGAAAAGGAGGTGATACAGATCCCTGTCCTTCAACTCCCATATATGCAGGGAGTGGAACTTCCAGTAATAAATCCTGTGTCTCTTTATAATACACATCACCAATAAACTGAATCCGGTTATTAAACATATTCAGATCCAAACCAATATTTGCCGAATAGGTTGTTTCCCATTTAAGTTCAGGGTTTGCCATATTCTCACTGATAAGGCCTGTTCCAAAAACGGTGGTCACGGGAGCAAGCATGGATGTATAAGCATAGTCTGAGCGTACATTCGCATTTCCTACCGCTCCGTACCCCAGACGAAGTTTGAGATTATTAATGGCAGATACACCACTCATAAATGATTCGTTGGAAACTTTCCAACCAAAAGCGGCAGATGGGAAAAGTCCCCATTTGTTTCCATCTCCAAATCTGGAAGAACCGTCATAACGCAACGTAGCAGTTAATTGATACTTATCGTCAAATGAGTAAAATGTACGTCCAAAATACGACATTATTGAGTTTCCTCCTGAACTGCTTCCTGCGTCTGAAGTTGTAGCGTCTCCAAGATTCAAATCATGGCCTACATTGCTCACAAAACCATTACGGTATCCTGATAAATACTCCCACTGAGATTTTTGCATTTCATGGCCAAGCATTACCTTAATGGTATGCATTTCAGCAAAAACACGATCGAAAGAAACCAAATTATTCCAGGAATAAAACTTACTGTAAGACTTCGTTCTGGTAGATTCAATGACTTCATTTGTAATGGCTCCAAACGAATAGGATGGATTAAAACGGTATGTATTGGTCATTCCAAGGTCACTGGCAAATTCGGTCTTGAAGGTCAGACCTTCCATGAATTTAACCTCTCCGAAAACATTACTGCGAATCCCGGTCTTCTCGTTTTCGTTTTCCCGCAGCATTGCCAGCCCCACAGGGTTGGTTTGAACATACATATCTGTATCTGGACCGTCAAATGTACCATCAGCGTTACGCACAGCAACATTCGGAGTTTGCTTCATAGCCACTTTAATCAGATTTGCATCCTCTACCGTTACCTGCTGCTCAGAGTTATTAAGTGCAAAGTTCACACCGGCACGAAACCAATCGTTCACATCAGCATTAAAGTTTCCACGCAAATTATATCTGGTAAACCCGGATCCGATGGCAATACCTTCCTGATCAAGAAAGCCGGCAGCCAAAGCATAAGTATTATTTTCCCCACCTCCGCTTACTGAGAGGTTATGGCTTTGAATACTCGCCTGGGTAAAAAGTTCATCCTGCCAATCGGTTCCTTCTCCCAGCAAATCAGGTCGGATGAAATTATTATCTCTGGTAACAATGCCTGCATCAGCCCGATTGTTTTTGTGAATGGCATATTGTTGAAGGTTGAGCAAATCAAGCTTGGTAGCCATTTCCTGTACACCATAATAACCACTATAGGAAACAAAGCTTTTACCTTTTTCACCTTGTTTCGTATTAATTATCACAACACCATTAGCTGCACGCGACCCATAGATAGCTGTTGCTGAAGCATCCTTCAGAATATCCATGGATACAATATCATTGGGGTTAATGGATGCCAAAACATTTTCGCTATTACTTCCGGTAGAACCATCAACAATCACACCGTCAATAACAAATATCGGTTCTGTTGATGAGGTCAAAGAACTGATACCCCGAATACGGATGGATGAACCACCACCGGGAGTACCTGAGTTTTGCATCACCTGAACTCCTGCAGCACGCCCCTGAAGCACCTGTTCCACCGAGGTGGACACAGTTTCCTCAATAGCATCGCTGGACACAGAAACCACCGAACCAGTCAGATCGCTTCGTTTCATTTGTCCATAGCCAACTACAACCACCTCGTCAAGTGCCTGCACATCTTCCTGCAATTGCACATTAATTTCAGTACGTCCGTCAACCGAAACCAACTGAGATTCAAATCCAATAAAATTGAATCGTAATTGTCCGTCAGCAGGAACTTCAACGCTATAATTTCCATCCACATCGGTAATGGTTCCCTGCGAGGTTCCAACCACCATAATATTGACCCCGGGAAGCGGCCCCATATCATCTGTTACGTTTCCTTTTACCAATACATTCTGAGATAAGGCAACAAAGGAAACAGATAATAAGAAGAACACTGCTAAAAATGTCCTTCTAAAAAATAAATCAGTTTTTCTCATTTGAAAAGATTTTTCTGGTTCGGAAATTCATAAAACAATTTCCATACTCACTACTTTTAGTTAATGCTCTATTGTTCTGTGCTGTTCCGCATTTGCTTTTAAAAAATAAATCACTTCTGTTTTAAACAATCATTTATTTCCAAATTCATTGAGGGGTAAATTTTCATAAGCCAAAAGATTTTTATAATTGGTTTTTAAACGTTTTTTAACATTACGAATGTACAGATTGCAATTCCCAAAAAAGTGGATAT
>Ga0163219_100348_pt1 | contig 12637 bp, 11 predicted proteins | sample MSEWel2016_04_06_FD_113150 | JGI IMG/M metagenome (GOLD analysis project Ga0163219, IMG submission 113150) | Subsurface microbial communities from deep shales in West Virginia, USA - MSEEL Well Study Marcellus 3H_2016_04_06 ...
ATTTATCACCCTTTAATATTAAAATTCCACCCAGCTCCCTGGAGAGAACTGGATGGATTTACGAGGCTAAGTTAATTAAACATAGACTGTAATTTGTTTTTATTTATATTGTTATTTAATTTTCATATCATTTAGTTTTTGATCACTAATCCAACCATCTTCTTGCCAGCCTCTAAGCTCATAATACTCTGGTAAAATCTTTCTATACTCTGACTTTTTACCTTTTTGAGGACCATCAGGTAGTGGTTCATCAAAACGAGCTGGTAATTTATCTTCCGCAGGAGAAATACCTGCTTCCAGGTTAAACTGACGCTCTAAGTTATAGATTCGCTCCCCTGCTTCAAGTAAGGAATCAGAGCTATAGTCAAATTGGGTCCCTGCATTAACAATTTCTCTATAATCATCAAGTCCTAAGGCAAAGGAAGTAAAGAGGCACATTCCAATTGAATCAATAACAGCTGTTAAATCCTGGAATATCATAACCCATTTAGGCTTTCCTTCTAGTTCCTGTGGATCAAGTTTTTCGGGAGCTCCTAAAACCTCAGGTGAGATCATATAACCTCTAACATGACAGCCGCCCCGGTTCGAAGTTACATAATTTAGTCCCTGTCCCTGTACACCACGAGGGTCATAGGCAGGAAGTTCCTGTTTTTTCACACTCATTGAGAGTTCTGGATGTCCTTTAGAATCTGCCAGTCTGTATGAACCTTCTGCTAACTTATCACCTAAACCTTTGCGATAAGCCATTTTTTCTGTATAATAAATTATTGATTCTGAAGAACCAAAATTTAATTCTGGACCATTTTCCAGTTCATCTTTATCTATATAGCCCCTTTCATAAAGTTCCATGGCACAGGCAATAGTGGTACCTGCGGTAATGGTATCCATGCCAAGAGAGTTACAAAGGAAATTAGCCTCGGTAATTGCATTTAGATCATTGACTCCACAATCGGCACCATAAGCCCAGCCTGACTCGTATTCTGGTCCTTCACCCTGCTGTCCATTAGGAAGCTTAGTATTCCTCGCACAGCGAATCGGGCAGCCATAACAGCCGGTATTTGACTGTAGATATCCTTTTTCAACAAGGGCTTCTCCAGAAACCTCATCTACACCGTCAAAAGTAGCCTTCTGAAAATTGTGAGCTGGATAAAGACCAGTAGAATTAATGATATTATCCAGTACTTTGGTACCTAGAGCTGGTAAACCTTCACCTGTTACTCCATCTTCTTTCAACATTTTAGTCTGCTTTTTAACAACTTTCATCATTTCATCTTTAAAATATTCAACCTGTTTTTTATCTGCTTTTACTACGACTGCCTTTAAATTTTTAGAGCCCATTACAGCACCGACTCCAGTTCTACCAGCAGCTCTATCTTTTTCATTCATAATTGAAGCAAATTTAACTAAATTTTCACCGGCTGGACCAATACAGCTAACTCTTGTATTTTTATCTCCAGCTTTTTCAATCAGTAGATCAGTGGTCTCATAAACAGTCTTACCCCAAAGTTCAGATGCATCTTTAAGTTCAACTTTTTCTCCCTTTATCGAAAGGTAAAGTGGCCGTTCTGCCTTTCCTTCAAAAATAATAATATCATTTCCACTAAATCTTAACTCAGCTCCAAAATAACCACCAGAATTACTGCTGGCGATAGTCCCTGTGAGAGGCCCTTTGGTAACAACCATGTAGCGACCACCAGTAGAGGCTGCTGTTCCAGTTAAAAGTCCAGTAGCATAAATTAGCTTATTTTCTGGACTTAAGGGATCGACTTTTGGATCAATCTCATCATATAAAATTTTAGATGCCAGACCTCTACCCCCAAGGTAGTTTTTAACATCCTCCCCGGCAATTGTTTCACGCTTAATTTCTTCATTTGTCAAATCTACTCTTAAAACCTGATACTCATAAATTTTTCCCATTAATTATACCTCCTTAAAAAATTACTCTTCTTTCCAAGCACGGGAGGCTGAGTCATTTCTTCCTCAACCCAGCGGTCCAGTCACCATAGAAAATTCTTTAGGTCAAAAGACTCGAAGGTATATTATTATTATTAAGTATTAAAGTCTGAATTCCTGCTTAATTTTGTGAAAATTATTTATTTTTAGATTAAAATTTTATTAATTATGGACACTGAATAACTCCTCGGGCCCAGAGACAGTCTCCACAGACCGGAAATTCATTGCCGTGACAGTCTTCTTCATTTTCTTTAGACATCTCACAGCCTGAACACTGGGTACAGTCAGAAAAAGGAAATTCTTTTACTTTTTTGCGAAAATATTTAAATTCTTTTTTATTCCAGATTTCTGATAATTTTTCTTCTGATATTTTACCCAGTGAATATTTATTGATATGTTTTTTGCGGTCTCTGACAAATAAATCATAGCTGTGCATTAAAGCAATACAGGGACTGATCTCACCCTGCCAGTTAACTGCAATTGATCCATCTTCTACAAATTTACAGTAGCCCTGATGAGGATTAAAAGGTACCTGAGTTGTACTGATTGAGCTTGATTTTCCACCAACTGCAGCCAGATCACGAATAATATCCTCTCTCAAATCAGTTGGCGGCAGATAAATTTCCGGCCTGTGTTCAGTTCTAATTTCAGGCTGAGAACGGCTGATGGAAAAAGAATACAGTATTTCATCAGACATATCCTCAGTATATGGGAGCAGGTTTGTCAGAAAGATAAAAGAAGCTCCTATTCTAAAAGCTAGTTTCCGCAGATCCTTAAGTTCATCCACATTTGATTTCATGATTACATATTCAATTCCAATCTCACATTCTTTTTGTTTTTTATCTCGGACTTTTCGAAAGTTTTGAACATTTTCAATTAATGTCTGCAGTTCTGCCCCAGAACGAATATCAGCCATTGTTTCCGGAGAAGTTCCATCAACAGAAACCACCAGACTGTCCAGTCCAGCTTCCAGTAAGGATTCCGCTTTTTCCTGATCCAATAAAAGAGCATTTGTGATTATCTGGGTTTTTACTCCAAGCTCAGAAGCCAGCTCAACCATCTCTGCAATCTGAGGATGAAAAAGTGGTTCCCCAATTCCCCAGAATGAAACTCTTTCCAAACCATTAAATTCTTTTAACTCTTCAATTAACTTTCTATAATCCTCCAGTTCCATAAATCCCATTTCTTCCTCCCAAGAGTGGCGGACACAGGTTTTACAGTTAAGATTACAGTCACTTGTAGGTTCAATGTAGACTTTTGTCAGCCGGGGATCTGCCCTTTCAATATACATTCCATCCTGATTGAATTGGATTTTAACTTCTGTATCTGCCGCCAGACCTAATTTACCTTTTATTTCTGCTGGCAGCTCTAGCTTTCCATCTTTTAGATTAAGCTTTATCTTTTCTGGGAGCTCTTCATTAATACCGTCATTACGCCAGAACTGTGGATTGTTGATTAAAAACTGCATAATTTGCCCCTTTCTGCTGCTAAAATTATTTTTAAGCTTTTATACTCTGTTAAAATCAGACCTAAATCAGATAAGGCGCTGATCACTGTTATTTATCAATTACGACATCAAATCAACTGTCCGTTGAATTAATTTTGAATAAATAAATCAAAGCAATTCTATCAGCTATTATTTATATCTAAACACAAAAATATATTTTTTGCAAATTATTTTCAAAATATTAAATAAAAATTAATTATTATGATTCAAGTCTCAAAAATCATCAAAAGTAATAAAAAAAGAGCCTGCTGATTAAAGCAAGCTCTTACTTAAAAGATATGAACACTGGTTATCTGATAAAGTTCATTAATTTCTTTCTTTCCGCCTCTGGTGCTTTAACTTCACCTTCAGCATTCTCCATAACTTCCATTAAATATGCCATATTCTTACCCAAAATTCGCATAATCTGCTTCCCTTCTTCATCCTTTTCTGCTTCTCCTGGGGTCATACCGTGGATTACACTCCAATAATTAGATGTAGGCATCATCATTTCCGAATAATTGATATAATTACTCAGCTGATTAAAAGTTGGCATTCCACCTGATCTTCTAACTGCAACAACAGGTGCACCCACCTTATGTCTAAGCATCATGTCATTAACACTTGTTACGTAAAATGCTCTATCTAAAAATGACTTCATTGTTCCTGCAATTGCCGAATAATGAACTGGTGAACCAATAATAATTCCATCAGCCGCTTTCATTTTCTGAATCCAGCTATTTACCTGATCATCAATAATACATTTTTCATTCTGATTTTTGACACATTTATTACAACCGAGACAGCCTCTTATTTCTTTATTACCCACCTGAATAATTTCCGTTTCAATATCCTTATTTTCGAGTTCTTCTGCCACCATTTTGATTGCATGATATGTATTTCCCTCTCTGTGGGGACTACCGTTAAAAGCTACTACTTTCATATTATCCTCCTTAAATGAATTTAATTTGTTATTATAAAATTGATTTGTTAATGTAAAATTATTGTATGTGAATAACTTACTTTTGTCAAACTATTTTCAGGATAATAAATCTGATAAGTCTGAAGTCTCTTTTATTAAATCATCTTTAATTCCCATTAATTTAGCTTCTGAAACTCTACTCGTAGGAGTACTGATTCCTATTGCTGCTATTACTTTACCAGAGCTGTCTTTTATTGGTGCAGCAGCACAATTTAAACCAATTTCTGATTCTTCTTTATCTAGAGCAAATCCCTGCTTCTCAATTTTTTCAAGTTCTTTTTTTAACTTTTTACGCTCAGTTATAGTGTTTTCAGTATATTTTTCTAAATCCTTGTTCAATAATCTATCTACTTCTTTTTCTTCCAAATAGGCAAGTAATAATTTACCTGTGGCACTGGAATGAAGTTCATCTTTGCTTCCCATCTGACAGGTCATCCTTAAACTATGTTTAGATTCTACCTTATCAATATAAAGTACCTTGTCAGCAGATAAGACTCCCAGCTGAACTGTTTCGTCAAATTCATCTGCTAATTTTTCTAAAAAAGGTCTGGCAAGATCTGTAAAAGACATCTTTCCTTCATAAACTTTTCCTAGTTCAAAAAGCTTTTTGCCTAAAGAATATTTATGATTATTACTATTTTGACTTATATAGCCTGCCTTTTCTAAAGTTGCAATGATACTGTGTAAAGTACTCATATTTATTTCAAGATCATTACTGATCTTCGTTAATCTTACTTCATTTGCATTATTGCCTATATAATCTAAAATTTTTGTTGCTCGCAAAACTGACTTAATTACTCTTTTCCCCATTACAATAATCCCCTTCCCAAAATATCTTACCACAATTTATTATATTAGTTTGAGAGTTAAAATTCAATCACTAATTTGATAATGTAAAAGTTATTTGCATAAGTAAAGGGGATACTGTTTTGTAAAATAATTATAAACAATATTTTAAATTATAGATTGCATCCATAAATTCTATTTTAAATTTGGCAGGCGTTTTAACTTTTTTTGCTGCCTTTTCCCCAGCTAGAGAATAATTATAAACTGCTGTTTGGACTGCCTCAAATAAAGACAAATTAGAATCTTTGGCTGCTGCAGTAAAAACTCCCAGGGTTGAACCAAGCATACAGCCCGTCCCTACAACTTCGCTCAGCATTACATGACCTTTGTTAATCTTTGACTGCTGATTACCATCAGAAATTAAATCAACTTTGGAACTTACAACAACCACTGCTTTCAGTCTTCGAGCCAACTGATTTGCACTTTTTTCTATCTCTTTATATTCTCCAATCGACTCAACTCCACGGACTTCAGCTGCTTTTCCCGCCAGAAAAGATATTTCTCCTTTATTTCCTTTAATAAGCGAAATTTTTAGTTCAGATAATATTTTTTGAGCGGCTTCGCCTCTGTATTTTGTGGCGCCAACTCCAACCGGATCTAGAACTATAGGTATCTGCAGCTCATTTGCTCTTCTGCCGGCTTTAAGCATTGAATCCAACTGACTGGAGGAGATTGTGCCCAAATTTAAAACTAAAGCAGCTGCATTTTCTACCATCTGAGCTGACTCCTCTACTGCCGGGGCCATCACCGGCAGAGCTCCCCAGTTTAAAGTAATATTAGCACAATCATTGACAGTTACATTATTAGTAATATGATGAATCAATGGTTTTTCTGCTTTAATAATTTTCTGTATTTCTATTAATTTTGTAGACATTGCTTTTTTAGCTGAACTATTTTTTGCTGACAATTTATTGCCCTCCTTTCAGTTTTTGCCTGTTTAATAACCTTTTTAAAAATCTTAGTTTCTTTTTCTATACTTTTTGCCCTGGTTAAAGCTGTAATCACAGAAATACAGTCGGCACCACTTTTGATTACCTCTGAGGCATTTTCTTTATTCAGTCCTCCAATTGCAATCAGCGGTAATTCTGTCTTTTTTCTAATCTCATCCAATCGCTTTAAGCCAATTCCATTTTTATCTGAATTGAGCTGTTTAGATTTAGTTCTAAAAATTGCTCCTACTCCCAGGTAATCAGCACCATCATCCTCAGCAGCTGTAATCTCCTGATTGAGCCAGGCAGAAATGCCAATAATTTTGTCCGGTCCCAAAATTCTGCGGGCAGATCGCAGAGGCAGGTCGCTCTGCCCCAGATGAACACCATCTGCACCTAAAGCCTGGGCCAGATCAATCCGGTCATTAACTATAAAAGTTATATTGTGCCTGCTGCAGACATTTTTGATCTGCTTTCCCAGCTGAAATTTTTCCCGCAGAGATAAATTTTTCTCCCGCAGCTGAATTACATCTACTCCTGCAGCAGCTGCCTCTTTGACTACTTCAAGACTTTTTCGGCCATCTGATAAACTCTCTTCAGTAATTAAGTAAAGATCCCAGTTAATATTTTTCATGTTTGCTCCTTTCCTCAGTAAAATTTTCCAGTCTATAATTTATTTAAATGATGCTAAACTTTTTTAATTCAGATTCCAGAGATGATTAACCGGACTATTACCCCGGCCAACAGTAAAATTATTTTTAATGGCCTCTGTTAGATAGGCTTTAGCTTTTGCGACTGATTCTTCCATACCCAGACCTTTTGCCAGATTTGAAGCAATAGCTGCTGATAGTGTACAACCAGTGCCATGGGTATTATTAGTCTGGATATAATCTGCTTCAAATTTTGTAAAATGACTGCCGTCATAGAGGAGATCAACAGCTTTTTTTAGCCGCTTTTTTTCACTTTTATGTCCTCCTTTGATTAAAACATATTTACTTCCATATTTAATCAATTCCTCGGCTAATTGCTTTGGCTTAATATTTTTTTCAAACTCTACTCCAGCCAGCACCTTAGCTTCGTGAAGGTTAGGTGTGATAATTTCTGCCAGTGGAAAAAGTTTTTGCTTATAAGTATCAACTGATTCTTTTTTTAAAAGCAAGTCTCCACTTGTAGCAACCATTACCGGATCCACCACCAGCCTGGAAAGAGAATATTTTTTAATTTTTAAAGCCACTTCTTCAATAATTTTACTATTGGCCAGCATCCCGGTTTTTACAGCAGAAAACTCTATATCTTTTAAAACAGATTCCAGCTGGGAAGAAACAGCTTGGGAGGATAGTGTTTTTACATCCTGTACTCCCATAGTATTTTGAGCTGTTACTGCTGTTATTACCGAGGCCCCATAAACTTGATGGACAGTCATCGTTTTCAAATCCGCCTGAATCCCGGCTCCACCTCCAGAATCAGAACCGGCAATTGTTAATACCTTTTTCATTTTGATCAGCTCCTTTTGCTTGCTTTCATTTCAATTCTCTAATCTTTAAGATTAATTAAAACATTTTTTAGTTTAAATCTTCAATAAATGATATGCTGTCAGCCTTTTCCACCGCTTTTAAAAATAAATAGGCGATTAATGCTCCTCCAGCTGCACTTAAAGCAAAAGGAATAACAAAGAAAAACACTGCGGAACTGCTGCCCATCAAAAAGTGAGCAATCGGATAGGCAGCCACTGCTCCCAGAAATCCTGTCCCAATTAGCTCACCTGCTAAAGCCCAGTTCTGACTTTTAAATTTTTGGTAAAGCAAACCGGACATTAAAGCACCTATCATACTGCCTGGAAAAGCCAGCAAAGACCCAGTACCAAGCATATTTCTAAACAGAGAAATTGCAAAGGCATTCCAGACTGCATAGGCTGGACCAAGTAAAACAGCAGATAAAATATTAATTAAATGCTGAACCGGAAAAGCCTTAGCCACTCCCACAGGAATATAGATTAAATGTCCGGTCATTGTTCCAAGAGCAATTAGCAGTGCTGAAAATGTTAATTTTTTATTATCCATTCTGATCATCCTTTCTGATATTTTTGAACTCATTTTATAAGCTAAATAAGCACTAATTTAGCCTTTAATAGATATAATTATTAACTTAGCTGCTGATCTACTATTTTCATCGCACAATAAGAACCACACATTGTACAGGCATCTTCTGCTTTTAATGTTTGATTATGTTTTTCCCTTGATTCTCTTAATTTATCTGGAGCCAGGGCCAGCTCAATCTGTTTTTCCCAGTCTAGTTTTTTTCTGGCAGCAGCCATTTTGTTATCTCTCTCTTTTGCTCCTTTAACTCCTTTGGCAATATCTGCTGCATGGGCTGCAATTTTGCTGGCAATTACTCCTTCGCGCACATCTTCAATATCAGGTAAACCAATATGTTCTGCTGGTGTAACATAACAGAGAAAGTCTGCTCCTGCCGCTGCTGCTGCAGCTCCACCAATTGCCGCAGTAATATGATCATAACCTGCTGCAATATCAGTAACTAAAGGCCCCAGCACATAAAAAGGCGCATCTTTACAAAGTTCTTTCTGCAGTTTAATATTTGTCTCAATCTGATTATAAGGTACATGGCCCGGGCCTTCTACCATAACCTGTACTTCCGCTTCCCTGGCTCTATCCACCAGCTCAGCTAAAACTAAAAGTTCATGAATCTGAGCTCGATCTGTAGCATCTGCCAGACTACCTGGTCTCAAAGCATCACCAAGGCTTAAAGTTACATCATTTTTATAGCAGATTTCTAATAGGCGGTCATAATATTCATAAAGAGGATTTTCCTGATTATTATGCAGCATCCAGGCAGCCATAAATGATCCACCACGGCTGACAATATCAGTTACTCTCCCTTCAGCTGCCAGATGCCTTAGAGTTTCTAAAGTCAGACCACAATGAACTGTAATAAAATCAACCCCTTCTTCAACCTGAGCCTCCACCACTTCAAATAACTCTTCTACTGTCATTTCTATAATTCCACGGCCGGATTTTACTGTTTCCACTGCTGCCTGATAAATCGGGACAGTGCCAACTGGTAATTTAGAATTTTTTAAAATAGCCTCTCTAGTCTCTTTTATCTTATCCCCTGTAGATAAATCCATAACTGCATCAGCACCAGATTCAACTGCTGCTTTTAATTTCTTCAATTCATTTTCAATACTGTCATAGTCCTCTGAAGTCCCAAAATTTGCATTTACCTTAGTTTTTAACCCCTTTCCAAAAGCGACTGCCTCCAGGTTGTTATGATTTATATTTGCCGGAATAACAATTTCTCCAGCCTCTACTTTTTTTCTTATATACTCAGCACTAACCCCTTCTTTTGCTGCTGCCAGCTTCACTTCCGCACTTATCTCACCTTTTTTTGCTCTTGTTACTTGAGTCATAATTGTCAGCTCCTTTTATTTTTAATGATTTTGAAAATAATTTAAATTAAAGTATTTGAATTCTCATTGATTTTTGTCATTTTAATGCAAAAAAACACAGCCCCAACTAAGAGAACTGTGTTTAATAATTTAAAGCAATTATCTAAATAATCACTGATTCACAACTCCCTTCGCTGGTATTACCCAGATCAGGTTTAAAGGGTCAAAGCATCTGCTTTATCTCAGCCGTTAGGCTCCCCTGTGGTTAATATTTACTTGTCTTAAACTTTTATTTTAATAACTTAATATTTTATTAAATATCAATTTTTTCACTTGTTTTCTAAGGCTTTCATTACAATTAAAAGTACAATATAGGTGACTATGGTAGTAGGAATCAAAAAACTTGCATTATAGATAGTGGAATAGACCCAAACGTTTTGACCTTCTGGTGCATAACTCCCAAAAAAGATAACCCCTGATAAAATATGAACTATTAACCTTAAAGCAGAGGCCACTAAAACTGCCCAAAACATTCGCACAGGCTGAATTATATCATTTTTCCTTATCTTAAAAATTCCTGCAGCACCTAAAACCATGTATGGTAGTGGATAATCCATTATTAATTGAACTGGATGAATTATATAGGCTCCAAACATCAGCTGCAGCAAACCATAAGCCAGTCCACTAAACATGCCAGCTCCCATACCCCAGCGAAAAGCAATAATTAATATCGGCAGCATTTCTAAACTTACTGATCCTCCCTGCGGCATTCGCCAGAGTTTCAAAAAATTTAATACAACTGCTAAGGCCACAGCAACACCAATCTCAGCCAGCATTCTTGTTGAAAATTTATTCTGCATAATAAAAACCCTCCTGATTTGTGAGAAACAAACCGGAGGGCTTAATATTTTTATATTACTACCTACGCCTGCATTACCAGGATCAGGTCAATGGGTCGATGATTGCGCATCCTCTCAGCCTCCAGTTTGGCTCCCCAGTCTTTAATTTTTAAAATTAGTTATGTATAAATATCTATCTAAATGTATTATACAATATAAATTTAGATTAATCAAATAGAATTAACAAATTTAGATCAAGTATATCATCTTCATCATACAGACCATGATGATCTAGTGGTAATGTCACTTTAATTTCTCAAACTATGTCCTTTATTTTGACTTACATAACGGCCAAGTGAAGAAATAATGCTGCCAATACACTGGCGGCAATCTCCAGCTTCTTCATTAACACATATTTTATCAGGATAAATTTGATACTGTTCGCGATATTTACCATCAGTTACATTAGGCATTACTACATTTGCTCCTGCTTTCAGAGCTTTTTGTCTTCCTTCAGCGTCAATTGTACCTAAGGCAGTAGTAGCTGGAATATGAGCTAAGGGCAATAAAAGTCTGCTTAAGGCAGTGAATTTTAATGTCATTTCTACTGTGCCAGTCTCACTATCCTTAAAAGGAGTCTGTTGATGAGGAATAAAAGGCCCTGATCCAATCATATCAAGCTCCAATTCCTGACAGAGCAGCAAATCTTCTGCCAAAATTTCTGGCGTCTGCCCTGGTAAATCAATAATAACTCCACTTCCGATTTGATAACCAAGAACTTTTAAATATTTAAGACTTTCAATTCTATTTTCAAAACTCATTCCTGGGTGATATTTTTCATATAAGCTTCTAGAAGCTATCTCATGTTTTAAAAGATAACGATCTGCTCCAGCCTCAAGCCAGAGCTTATATGCTTCAAAGTCTCTTTCTCCTAAACTTAACGTAACTGCTATGCCTGTATTTTTTTTAATTTCTTTAATAATTTCTGCTATTTCTGCAGCTGGATATTCATCTTCTCCTGACTGTAGAACTATTGTCTGATAACCAAGTTCAGCTGCCATTTGAGCAGTTTTTATAATCTCCGCTTTTTTTAATTGATAACGGTCCAACTGCTGATTATCTTTTCTTAAACCACAATAATGACAATTTTGTTTGCAGTAACTAGAAAACTCTATAATTGCTCTTAAATGAACCTCATCACCACAAATTTCAGCTCTTTTCTGATCTGCTTTTTGCAGCAAATAATCTAAATTATCTATATCTTCAGCCAGAATTGCGCTAATCTCCTCTTTGGTCAATTTTGCTTCTTTATCTGCTTGATCAACTAATTTCTTAATTTTAAATTGATTCAATTATACCACCTCTACAATTTTTTCTTGATTTTGCTGCCATAATTTTAAGGCCTCAGGAAATGGTTTTAAGGCTCTATCTAAAATTCCATGCAGCCAAGCAATACCAATTCCATAGTTAATTACCGGTACACCGGCACTTTCTGCTTCTTTTAGTCTCGACAAAACTTCTTTTCGATTCAGCATACAGCTGCCGCAGTGTAAAATTACATCATAATCTTTGAGGTTCTCCGGAAATTCGCGACCAGATACATGTTCAAATTCAATTTCTGGACTAATCTTATTATGAACCCAGTTAGGAATTTTCACTGTTCCAATATCATCCTGCTGACGTCGGTGAGTACATGCTTCAGCAACTAGAACTTTATCTCCAGCCTTTAATTTTTCCATTGCCTTTGCCCCGCGCACAAAAGTATTAAGATCTCCTTTGTAGCGGGCAAAAAGCACAGAAAACCCTGTCATTAAAATATCATCAGCTACAGCTTCCGAAACTTTCTCAAAAGCCTGAGAATCTGTGACTACAATTTTAGGATTCTTCTTTAACTTATCTATTTCCGAACTCACTTCTGCTTTTTTAGTCACTAAAGCAGTTCCATCATTATCTAAAATATCTCTGATCGTCTGCACCTGTGGTAAGATTAATCTACCTTTTGGAGCAGCAGAATCAATAGGTGTTACAAGCACTACTACATCACCTGGATCAAATAAATCACCCATAATCGTATCATGACTTAAATCAGCTGGCATTTTTTCAGCAAGAGCATCTCTTATGTCTTTAATCCCAATTTTTTCTTCAGCACTTGCTTCAATTATTATCAAATCTTTTTCTGCTGCAATTTTATTAATC
>Ga0163219_100349_pt1 | contig 12633 bp, 15 predicted proteins | sample MSEWel2016_04_06_FD_113150 | JGI IMG/M metagenome (GOLD analysis project Ga0163219, IMG submission 113150) | Subsurface microbial communities from deep shales in West Virginia, USA - MSEEL Well Study Marcellus 3H_2016_04_06 ...
AATCTGGCCACAAATAATTTATAGATGGATTCATAAATATTCATCTGACCATCCTAAACAAGCAAAAATTGTTGTAGAAATGGAAAGTGAATCTCAAAAAGCCCTATTTTACAAGGAAAAGGTTGCTGAACTTGAACGACTTATTGGTCAAAAACAGATTCAGCTCGATTTCATGGAACAACTGATTGAGCTTGCCTCTGAAGAACTGGATGTTGACTTAAAAAAAAATTTCTCATCCAAACTGTTGAGTGGTTCAGGCAGCACAGCAAAGAAAGACCTTTCACCATGAATGAGTTATATACTGAACTGGGAATTTCCAAGCAAGCTCACTGGAAAATGGTTAAAAAATTCACTCAGGAAAACGAGTTAAAAAAAATCCTAATTCAGAGCATTATGCAAATTAGAACCATACATCCTAAAATGGGAGCAAAAAAAATATATAGCATCATAAACCCAGATGGAATGGGACGTGATGCCTTTATTGATCTCTATGTTAAATCAGGTTTTCAGGTTGTTAGTGAACGAAACTATCGAAAAACGACTCACAGCCTTCCTTTTCTGAAGTATCAAAACCTTGCCAGTGGAATGACATTGAACGACATCAACCAGGTCTGGTCAAGCGATATCACCTACTTGCAAGTCAGCGAAAAGGAATTCCTTTATATCGTCCTGATTATGGATGTCTATTCACGTCGTATCCTTGGATTTAATGCAAGCACTGATTTACGAGCTCAATCAAATGTAAAAGCTTTGAACATGGCTCTAAAAGAAAGAAAAATAGAAAGATATAACAATTTGATTCATCATTCCGATCGAGGTGTACAATACACTTCCAAAGCATATACTGAGTTACTGGAAAAATATAAAATAAAAATCAGTATGTGCGAGACTGTATATGAAAACACTCACATAGAAAGGGTTAATGGGATAATCAAAAATGAATATCTTTGTAATTTTCGTATTAAAAACCTCTCACAATGTCAAAGAGCACTTAAAAAGGCAGTTAAAGCCTATAATTATTTTCGTCCGCATGAGAAATTGGATTTGAAAACACCTGTTGATTTTGAATATCATCTACAGAAAATCCCAATTTCATCACGCTCTTTGGTTAACATATATTCAGATCAAAACAAAAATGCGAACTCAAATATTAAGCAATGCGTTCTTTTTTTTTAGCAAAATAATGAGATAATAATTACTCAAAAAGTCAACCTATATTAGGACACCTCAACAGCTAACAGCTAACAGCTAACAGCTAACAGCTAACTCCTGCTCCACGCCCCTTGCTTTCTCCCCCGCAGAAACCGGAACATCCATTTACTTCAGGTCGTCACTGGCATCTTTGCCTTCCGGTTCGTCGGTAGTTCCGGGAGTGCCAATGCTTCGGGCGGCCCTGGCAATCACGTGCGCTGCAACAGGAGAGAGGAAGACCAGCACTCCGAATACAATGGCTGATTCGAACAGTACGAACCAGTCGAGAAACAGCAGGTTGACACCAATGAGCAGAAGCAATAAACCCAGTGAGGAAACTTTGGTAACTACATGCATTCGTGCATACAGATTCCTGAAGCGCCAGATGCCTACTGATGCAATAAAAACCACAATGGCACTTATTAATAATATCGCTCCTACAATATATTCCATCATTGTTTTTTGTTTTGTTTGTACAAATAGCGGGCTATTATCATTGATCCGAATGCCAGAATAAAGGCCACTACCAAAACCACATCCAGCAACAGTTTCTCGCGGGTGTAAAGGACATCACATACCATCATTCCAACAATAATTACGCCTATCTGATCCAGCGCAACCACCCGGTCGGGCAGGGTGGGCCCTTTGAAAAGACGTAAAAAGGGGAATATGAGACTTATGGAAAAAATATACAGGGCAATGAGGGCAGCATATTCCAAAAAAACATCGGCGTGGGTCATATTACAAAGCTTTAGATAACAAACTTTCAATTTTTCCGGTTACTTTCAAAAAGTCAGCATGGTCGCTCCGGTTTAACAGGTGCACCAGTATGGTGTTGCCTTCTTCGTTGATGTCAATGCTCATGGAGCCGGGTGTCATACTGATGAGGTTAAACAAAAGGACAACTCTCCAGCCATGTTTCAGGGTGGATTGGTACTCAATGAGCATACCGTTTTCTCCGCGGCTTCCGCGAACCACCTGCAAAGCAATGGCCAGTCCCGATTCGGTGACCTTTAAAGCATAGTAGATAAAGAAATATATGAAATAAAGTGGTTTCATTTTTAATTCAATTAGTTGTTAGTTCCTGATGATAGCTCATAGCTCATAGCTCATAGCTCATGGCTCATGGCTTATGGCTCATGGCTCATGGCTTATGGCTTATGGCTCATGGCTCATAGCTCATGGCTCATAGCTCATAGCTCATAGCTCATAGCTCATAGCTCATAGCTCATAGCTCATAGCTCATAGCTCATAGCTCATAGCTCATGGCTCATGGCTCATGGCTCATGGCTCATGGCTTATGGCTCATGGCTCATGGCTCATGGCTTATGGCTCATAGCTCATGGCTCATGGCTCATAGCTCATGGCTTATGGCTCATAGCTCATGGCTCATAGCTCATGGCTCATGGCTCATGGCTTATGGCTCATAGCTCATGGCTCATGGCTCATAGCTCATGGCTTATGGCTCATAGCTCATGGCTCATGGCTCATGGCTCATGGCTCATGGCTCATGGCTCATGGCTCATGGCTCATGGCTCATGGCTCATGGCTCATGGCTCATGGCTCATGGCTCATGGCTCATGGCTTATGGCTCATGGCTTATGGCTCATAGCTCATAGCTCATGGCTCATGGCTTATGGCTTATGGCTCATGGCTCATAGCTCATAGCTCATAGCTCATGGCTCATGGCTCATAGCTCATAGCTCATAGCTCATAGCTCCTGAGTATGGTTGAGTACAAAGTTAATATATTCAGATGGTTGCATAAGCGACTCAGCCGCCAGTGTGCAATATTCTACAATTGGTGTGGCAAAAACTCCGGCCAGAACAATAACAATCGCCATGGCTCCTGATGACCAGGTCATCCAGTTGATATTTACGGGTTTATCATCAAACAACGTGGTTTTGATAATTGGGACAGGCGGTTTTTCGGGTGTTTTTTTCCAGAAAACTTCCATCCATATCTTCACCATTGAGAAGAGGGTAAAGAATCCTACAAAGAGGGCGATAAAAGCAATTCCCAATTGTTTTGCTTCGATACCGGCTTTGATGAGCAGGTATTTTCCGATAAATCCGCTGAGAGGTGGCAACCCGGCCAGACTGAAAGCTGAAATAAAAAAGAATATAGCCCAAAGAGGATGTTCTTTGTAGAAATCGCCCAGCACTTTAAGGTTGAGGGTTCCTTTTTGTCGATGAACGTACCCGGCCACTAAAAAAGCATTGGTTTTGGAAATCATATTGTGGGCAAGGAAAAAAATGGCTCCTGCCAGTCCGGCTACGGTAAAAAGTCCCAGTCCCATAACCACATAACCTACCTGACTGATGATGTGAAATGACAATATTTTGCGAAATTCAAACTGGGAGGTTGCCGTAATGACTCCGATAACCATACTGAGGCCGGCAATCCATAGAATGAGTGGTTGCCAGAATTCGCTGTTCTGATGCAGAAACAAGGTATAGAAACGGATGAGCGAGTAAATCCCTACCTTAGTCAGCAACCCCGCAAACAGCGCCGTAACAACAGGTGGAGGTGTGTGGTAGGAGGCAGGCAACCAGAAAAAGAATGGTACCAGGGCTCCCTTGATGGCAAATCCCACAAAAATGAGAATGAATGCCGGATTCAGTTCGGGTGGCATGGTTTCGTAACTCATCAGTTTTTGGGCAATATCGGCCATATTGAGGGTGCCTATTTTTCCGTAAAGAAGACCAATGCCGGCTACAAAAAAGAAAGACGAAATCAGGTTTAGTATCAGATATTTGATGGCTCCCTCCAGCTGGTTTCTTTCTCCGCCGTGGCTCATCAGAATAAACGAAGCCATCAGCATGACTTCAAACCACACATATAAGTTAAAGATGTCGCCCGCCAGGAAGCTGCCATTGACGCCCATCAGTATGCCGAAAGAAAAAAGATAAAAGCCGAAACTCTTGCGGCGGGAATCGACTGATTGGATAGAATAGGCCATGGTTGTAATAAAAACGATGGCCGAAACAAACACCATTAATGCGCTGAATCGGTCTGCAATGAGTGTAATACCAAAGGGTGCTGGCCAGTCGCCCATTTGCATTTTAACCATGCCATCGGTGCTTACTTGTATCAGCAGAATCACCGATATAAGAAGATTTAGAGCTGCTGCCCCTATGGCAACATATTCCCGCCCGTGAAAGTGGCGGAACAGAAAAGCAAAAATCATGAATGCCAGTGGCAGAAAAATGGGTAATGCTATTATCATTTCTGGTCGGTCTTACTAAGTTGGTCCAGGTCGTGGGTGCCTGTGGTTTCAAAATATTTGTATTTCAATGCCAGTATGTACGCGGCAATGCCCAGGCCTATTACAATGGCCGTGAGTATCAGAGCCTGAGGCAGCGGGTCGGTCATGGTTTCGAGGGAGGCTTTTTCAGCTTCGTCGCCAATAAAACTAACACCGCTGCGAGTTATGCCTCCCGAAAGAAAAATGATGAGGTTGGTGGCATTGCTGATGACAAACACCCCGAGGATAAGCTTCACAATACTTCGCCGAAGCAGCAGATATACTCCGCTGGCATACAACAAACCGATAAAAAGGGCGATTACGAGTTCCATTTCAGTACATCCATTATGTTGGTGAATATTGATACAATCATCCCCACGACCAGCACAAAGACCCCAATATCAAACAACAGTGGGGTTCCCAATGGCATTCCGGCCAGAGAAGTCCACATTCCTGTGAGTGGTGGTTTGCCCAACAACATGGGAATGATGGCTGCAAAAAATGCGATGAGCAGTCCGATTCCCATAATGTAGCGGGGATTAATTCTTATTTTTTCGAGTACTTTTTCTGAGCCGAATACAATGCCATAGAGCAGAAATCCGGCGGCAGCAATAATGCCGGCGATAAAACCGCCCCCCGGGCGGTTGTGCCCTCTGAACAGCAGGAAAAGGGCGAATCCTGCCATGACATATAAAAAAAGGCTTGCGATACGTTCCAGTACAATATTTCTCATTTCTCAGATTTCTTTTTTATCGGGTTGAATCGTAAAAGGGTGAAAACACCTGCCGCAGCAAGTGCCAGAACAGTTATCTCACCAAGGGTATCCAGCGCCCTGAAATCCACCAATATTACATTGACGATGTTTCGTCCGTGGCCTTCCAGAAAACTTTTTTCTGCAAAGAACTGCGAAATGGGCTCTTCCAGGTTGATGAATCTTGCCTTAAGAACAACCATGGTCATCATAGCGCCAACCGCCAGTGCAATGATGACATCGCGGATGCGTGACTTTTTACTTGAAAGTACTGCAAAATCCGGCAGATAGAAAATTACCATGACAAAAATGACCATGATGATGGTTTCGGCCAGAAACTGTGTGATAGCCAGATCAACGGCTCCATAAAACATATACAGGACAGCCACACCATATCCCAGTACCCCCATCGACAAGATGGCCGAGAGCCGGGACTTGCTGAATACGGCAAACAAGACTGCCATGGCCGATATTATCAGAACCAATACCACATGAATTCGTACCGGGGAACTTTCGGACGGATGAAACCAGCCTCCTCCTGCGCTAAGCAACTGATATATTATCAGAAGAAGAGTGGCCATAAAAAATGTAATGAGGTAATAACGATGATATCCGTGTTGAATGCGGTTGGTGTGTTTCCCTGCAAAACTCAGGTAGTTGCTGATGAGGTTGTTGAATTTCTCGGGCAGGGGATACTGGTCGGTCCACAGGATAATAATGCCTACCAGTTTTCCTACGGGGCGACGCAGTAAAAAGACAACAACTCCCATCGCCACTGTGAAAATACTGAGCAGCAATACCTGATTGAATCCATGCCAAAGGGCCAGATGAACCTGAACGGTTTGCGACTGCACATAGAACATGGCGTTTGACAAAATATTATTGAGCCATCCGGGAGCCATCCCCAGGCCCAGTCCAACCAGTGCCAGGGCAACCGGCCCGGCCAGAAAATTCCCCGGTAATTCACTCTCTTTATGCTTCAGAAGTGTGGACGGTTTCTTTTTGCGTGGAAGGAAGATTTCGTAAAATACCAGTATCGATATGGCAACCATCATTATATTGGCTGCCACGCCCAGAGGAACTATGAGCCACGATATCTCCGGCATCTGCACCTTGGCATCGTAAATCAGTTCTTTACCGATGAATCCCAGCATAGGAGGAAGACCCGACATACTCAGAAGGGCCAGTATGCCGGCAATGCTGGTGACGGGCATGCTCTTCAATAAACCGCTTAGTTTGTTTATATCGCGGGTTCCGGTGTTTTTGTCGATGATGCCGGCCACCATAAACAAACCGCCTTTGTATAATCCGTGGACGATGAAGAAAATAAGTGCGGCTTTGATGGAGGCAGTGGTGTTCATGCCGATGAGCATAACCATTGTTCCCAGCGCACTGATGGTGGTAAAGGCCAATATGCGTTTAAGGTCTTTTTGTCCCAGGGAGAAAAAGGCCCCAATAAACATGGTGATGCCACCGGTAAGTACCAGTGCCCCTTTCCAGGCAATGGTACCGCCCATCACGGGGTTCAGACGCAGAAGCAGGAATATACCTGCGTTGACCATGGTCGCAGAATGCAGGTAGGCACTGATGGGGGTGGGAGCATTCATGGCGCCGGGCAGCCAGAAATGAAAGGGAAACTGTGCCGATTTGGTGGCGATGGCTACAAATATCAGCAGAAATACAATTTGATACTGTGAGTGAGCCCCAAAATGAAACCCCTGCGCATAGAGTTCACTGAGGCGGAAGGTGCCTGCAATATTCCCTATCATAATGACGGCAAACAACAGGCAAAGTCCTCCCACAGCGGTGATGAGCAGTGCCTGAAGGGAGGCCTGACGCGGTTTGTCCTTGTCGTGGTCGAACCCAATCAGGAAGAAGGAGGTAATACTGGTCAGTTCCCAGAAAATAAAAAGAGCCAGCAGGTTGTCGGCAAACACAAGCCCCAGCATGGCTCCCATAAATAATATCAGGAAAAAGTAGAATTTGGTTCGTCCGGCGTATTTGGCCATGTAAAACGAGGAGTAGCCGAGTACCAGTCCTCCGATTCCGCTTACCATCATTCCAAAAATCAGACTGAGTCCGTCGATACGAAACGAGAACTGCATCTCCGGAAGGAAGCCAAAACCGGTCTCCACGATGCGGGCTGTCTCGTCGGGAAGGGTAAAAAACAGGAAGGTAAGTGCCCCGAAAAGTGCGAAGGGCACCAATGCCAATATTCGCCCGGTATAGTTTTTCAGGAGTGGACGAAGAACCGGAACCATTAGTCCTATCAGAAAAATCAGACCTATAAAAACAATTGCCAGCTGCTCCATGCTGTGATGTTAAAAAATTTGTTTATCGGGGTTTAACTTTTGTTGTCGGAAAACTACAACTTTTCGGGTTTACACAATTTATCTTTCTTCTTTGCCGAATGACCACATTTTTTGCATTCATATTTATGAGATGGCTTCAGCTCTTTTTCCTTTTCCGATTTACATTTTTTCTTGCTCATAAGGAGGTTTGTTTGTCAATAATTGAAAGACAAAACCGCCCTTACAGAGCGTTAAAGAGGCCATGAAGACCTTTCCATGTGCTTTAGTTCAACGTTAACCGGGAATTGCTTCCGAAGGTTGAGCGCCAGTTTTTCTGCACAATATACGGAGCGATGTTGTCCACCAGTACAACCAAAGCTGAACATCAAATGTTTAAATCCTCTTTTCAGGTATTTTTGAACGGCCTGACCTGCAAGTGTATAAACGCTTGCAAGATATTGGTCCATTTCATCTTCTTTTTCGAAAAAAGCAATGACTTCAGGACTAAGACCGGTTTTGTTTTTGTATTCTTCATAGCGGCCGGGATTATGAATACACCGGCAGTCGAAAACAAAGCCGCCTCCGTGACCCGAAACATCAATGGGAACGCCTCTGCGGTAGGAAAAACTGTTGATGCTGATGGTGAGTTTTGGTGTTTCACTTAGCTGTTGCAACTTCTCCGACTTTGTTACCTTCCACAATGCTTTTTGTAATGCGGGCAGTTTCACAGGCAGGGTAAGATTGGTGAGAATGAACCTGAGATTCTCTATGGCATAGGGAATACTTTTGAGAAAGTGTTCCTTTTTTTCATAGAAACCCCGGAAACCATAAGCACCCATAGCTTGCATGATGCGGATAAGCACAAACCCCCGGAAGAAGTTCCTGAACGAGGCTTCGTCCACTTCTATTTTCTTTTTGAGGGTGGAGATATAAAAATCGAGTAGTTCCCGGCGCAGTTCGTCAGGCAAATCGGCTTTTGCATCGTATAGCAGGGATGCCAGGTCGTATTGAAGCGGCCCTTTTCGTCCGCCCTGATAATCGATGAATGCAGGTCCGTTATCGGTCACCATAATGTTGCGCGACTGAAAATCGCGATACATAAAATAGTCGCTGTCGGCTTGTTGCAAATAATCAGCGAAAGCATTGAAATCGTCTTCCAGCAGTTGCTCATCGAAGGGGATTCCGGCCAGTTTCAGGAAATAATATTTAAAATAGTGCAAATCCCAAAGCATCGATTGTTTATCGAAGCTATGGCGCGGATAGCACAATGAGAAATCAAGATCTTTGGCTCCTTCTAACTGGAAGCGGATGAGGTATTCAATGGATTGTTTGTAGAAATCGACCACAGCCGAAGGGATTTCCTTTTCGCTCCTTGAGGTAGATAACCAGTCGTAAAGAGTTGTATTTCCGAAGTCTTCCTGAATATAAATATCGGAGGTGTTGTTCACACTGAATATCCCGGGTACCGGAAGCCCTAATGTTTTGAAATGACGGCTAAATTCTATAAAAGCCCGGTTTTCTTTTTTATCGTGATTGATGGTGCCGATTGCACTTTTGGTAGAACCGGAAATGCGAAAATAACGACGGTCTGATCCCGAAGGCGGAAGAGGCGTGAAACTCTCGGTTTCCTCACCGGCCCAACCTAAAAAGAGTTCTTCGAGATGTGGTGGATATGAATTTTTCAATGTTTCTCAGATTAAAATAAGTTGAAAGGAAAAATTTCCCGGTAATGCATCCAGGCAAAAAGCACAACAAACAGCAATGAAGGAAGCAGATCCGTTACTTTCAGCTTTCCCAGATTAAGGATGTTGATTCCCAGTCCGATGAGCAATACTCCCCCTGTGGCCGTGAGTTCATTTACCACCGATTGGGCAAAGAAATCGCCCAGCCACATGGACATCAGTGTAATTCCACCCTGATAAATCAGGAGGGGAATTACCGAGAACAAAACTCCGATTCCCATTGCGGCGGCCAATGCCATAGAGGAAAACCCGTCGAGAACCGATTTGGTAATTAATAGTTCCGGACCACCTCCCACTCCTTCGTCAATGGCTCCCAGAATGGTCAGCGATCCCATGCAAAACAATAGAAACGAGGTGATTAATCCTTCTGTGAAGCGTTCGTCTTTAAAACGAAAGCGCGTTTTAATTTTTTCGGATAAGCTCTCAATTCGCTCTTCCAGTCGTAAAACACCTCCTGTAATTCCTCCAAACAACAATGAAAGAACCACTACAATAATCCATTGACTCTCTAAAAACATGGAAACGCCCAGTCCCATGGTAAATAGTCCGATGCCGTGAAAAACAACTGTTACCACACGTCGTGGCAGTCGTTGTTTAAAAATAAGTCCGAGAATACTTCCTGCAATTATTGTTGCTACATTGACCAGGGTTCCTGTCATTTTGCCGGGTTTTTTTGATGCCCTGCAAAAATAAGACACACAGGGTTAAGAAAAAAGTAATTCAGGCAGTAGTTCGTAGTTTTTTCAAGTAGTCAGTTGGCGATAGGGTGGTTTTCCTGTTACTGATATACAAATACTGTCTTTCGTTTCCGAACGAGGGGATTTTTGTTTTCCTGTTATGGACATACGAATACTACCCCTCGTTTCCGAACGAGGGGGTTTTTCCAGTCATCTTCAACGAGAAAATATCAGTTCAAGCTGTTTTGTCCCATTCCGCCTGGGGGATTTTGCCGAAATAATTGACCGCTTTAAACTTGTTCTTTTGACCCGCAAGATGAGACTCATTTATTCGAAAAAGGGGAAAACCCCAAAAAGAATTATTAATTTTGATATGGAGAATCTTCAAATTTTATTTGAACTGACGACTCCGGGATTTATTTTGGGCAGCAACGGTGGATATTTTTTTGAATGCCACTTTTTGTATTTGGGAATGATCGCAGTTGAGGTGATGGATGGAAATGCACTGACGACAGGGTTAAATTCGCTACCAGAAAGAAACATGGCAACGGCCAAACAATTATGGTTGTGAATAAAACGGGAGGACAACAAAGCTTCAATACGTCACCTGGGGCGTCACATTAAATTCTAAGAACTGGTTAAGTTTTATGCTTTGGGATGATTTCAAGGCTTTAGGGATTGTTCCGAAATAACTTGCCGCTTTAAACTTGTTCTTTTGCCCTTTGACTTCCTTGAAAAACCATTAAATAGCTCGCTATTCGCAGTATTTTCAAGTCGGCAAAGAACAAAAAAACTTCGTTAAATCTGTCAAGTTATTTCATTACAAACCTTTAGCCCTTATACTTCGTCGAGATTTCCTTAAATAGTGTGGCTATTCGCCTCAATTTTGACCAGTTTAAGAACTCAATTCATCAAAAAACCCATCCAAAAACAAAACTTAAACGGTTTCTAACAGTTGATGTAATTTTGGAATAACACCTATATTAACTATTTCAGTATAACCAGAACAACTGATGATAGGTTTTTTATACATTATTAAGAGATAAACGATGCAAGAATTATTGAATTATAATCCGGTTTTATTAGCATTAGTGGCTACCCTTTTCACCTGGTTTGTTACAGCAGCAGGCTCTTCTATGGTTTTCTTTTTCAAATCCATTAACAAGAGAGTTCTTAATTCAATGCTTGGGTTTGCAGCTGGTGTTATGATTGCTGCCAGTTTCTGGTCGTTGTTAAAACCTGCAATCGAAATGGCTGAAGCAGATGGGAATATTGCGTGGTTGCCTGCATTGGTTGGATTTTTATCAGGCGGTGCATTTCTATTAATTATTGATAAAATTTTACCCCACTTGCATCTGGGATTATCGATTGATAAGGCTGAAGGTATAAAAACTACCTGGCAAAGAAGTATTCTATTAATTCTTGCCATTACCCTTCACAATATTCCGGAAGGATTAGCTGTTGGTGTTGCATTTGGAGCTTTAGCCAATAACCCGGATATTGGTATGCTTTCAGGAGCCATTGCTTTGGCAGTTGGAATCGGATTGCAAAATTTCCCGGAAGGAGCAGCTGTTTCAATACCTTTGCGCAGAGAGGGTTTATCAAGATTACGCGCTTTTAATTATGGGCAATTATCCGGAATTGTTGAACCTATTGCCGGGGTAATTGGTGCATATCTTGTGCTTTCGATTGAACCTCTTTTACCTTATGCACTTTCTTTTGCCGCAGGTGCAATGATTTTTGTTGTTGTTGAAGAATTGATACCGGAATCACAGACTGGAAATGAAACAGATTTTTCTACAATAGGTGCAATGTTAGGTTTTGCAACCATGATGTTTTTAGATGTTGCTCTTGGCTAAAATTTGAAAGATGAGTCTGGTCCGAAAAGAGGTGTTTTTGTCAAGATTGTGGTGCAGGGAATTTTTGAACCGGAGTTAATTTTGTGTTAATGAGGATTTAAAAGTTTCCTGTAACGAAGAATCTTTCCGGAGTGGGCTCAAAGTTTCCAAAGAATAAAAAACTGATCTGGATTCGGGTATCATCCGATAAGTCTGATTTTATTCCCATACTTACAAAACTTCATTTTGAATTTCACCACTGCGATGGGCAGGATCTGATGCTCATCAGAAGAATGATGCCCGATGTATTGGTTCCCACCACGAAAAACTTTATCGTTGGTGTAGGAGCAATTGTGCTAAACGAAGGAAAGTTGTTGGTAATTAAAGACAGGTATTTTTCAGGGTATAAACTTCCGGTTGGGCATATCGATAGGGATGAATTCATAAAAGCAGCTTTAAAAAGGGAAGTTCACGAAGAAAACGGTATAAAGATTGAATTTGAATCCATCATGAATATTGGTCACTTCATTAACGGACAGTTTGGAGAATCCAACCTCTTCTCCGTTATCGGTAAGTTCTGTCTTTGCGAGGGCTATGCCCGAAGCAATCTCTAATGAAATAAACGCTATTTTAAAATAGAGCCAATCTGATAAACATGCCACTATTCACTCATAATAAAAACTTTGCGCCGTTGCGTTTCTGTGTTTAAGTTTCCTTTAAACTGGGCTGTCTAAAAAGTCTCCATAGCTTTAACGTTGCGCGGGTCATGGTCTTGTAGAATTTTAACAATGAGATTCTTCACTGCGTTACCAATGACGTATTTTTGTAACGAACAAAAAATCAGCAAATTAATAGTTGGCCCTTTACCCGTTTGGATTACAAATCCACACGGACGG
>Ga0163219_100351_pt1 | contig 12554 bp, 12 predicted proteins | sample MSEWel2016_04_06_FD_113150 | JGI IMG/M metagenome (GOLD analysis project Ga0163219, IMG submission 113150) | Subsurface microbial communities from deep shales in West Virginia, USA - MSEEL Well Study Marcellus 3H_2016_04_06 ...
GATATATATATCTTGTAGACATTGGCAGGAAAGAGATGAAAGGTAAAAAACCTCTTCTTACATCAAAGAACACAATGTTTGCCACTGTGCTTGTATTCCTGCTACTGGCAACAATAATCATGATGGGAATGATCACCCCCCTTATCGCAAAACTCACAACCGGAGTGGAGGTCAGCCTTGAACCCGATTATTTTAACAACAGGACAGCTTTACCTACCGCTGCGCTGGTACTGTTACTCAGCACCTGCCTTCTTGTGGGATACATGGGACAGAAGAACACACTTGTAGTGGTAGGCGGTTATGCTTTACTATCAGTATTCTTTGCCATCATATCGCCTTTCGGAAACCTTCCGATTGACGTATCCGTACCTATCATCGCTGTTGCCCTGATGGCGACGATCTATAAGATCGGAAAAGCCCTCGGCAGGAATTCTTTCCGGGGAAAGGCACGTGGTGTAAGTGCACACCTGATACACCTGGGAATACTATTCATCCTACTCGGGATCGTGCTGAGCTCAAACATGAAAGTCGAAGGAACAGGCGTGGCCTCCCTGGATGAAGTTGCCCATTTTGAAGGACAGGATTACGTAATCAGGATCACAGGCATGGATTCCTCGTACAGGGGAGAAGCATATCAGCAATATCCCGGATCATCCTATGTTACCCGGATTGATTTTGACATCTATAAGAAAGGAGAATACTTCCGGCAAGGTGAGATGGAATATATCACTGACTTCAAATGGGGACAAAGCTACACCACCACATATATTCACAGAGTGCTCACCGAAGAGCTGTTCATTGCTCCCAGGGTAGTTGACCTTCAGGAAGGCAGAACAGACATTTATATGCGGACCGTACCCTTCATCAATTTCCTCTGGGGTGGTATGTATCTCATGGTCATCGGAATCGTCCTTCTCCTGATAAGCGACCGTCGCAAAGACGGCAGTCTAAAACAGGATAATGAGAAGAAAAAGACAAAGGGAACCAGAAAATGAACTTTGGAATGATACTCATCTGGCTTGCGTTCATCACAGCTCTGGGAGCCACGGCATATTCTCTTTTGAAGATAAGGACCGACAGGCAGAAGTTCGGTATGCTCTCAAAGAAACTGGAGATCGCATGTGCCGTAACAGTGACACTGGCAATGCTTACACTTATTTTGCAGCTACTCTCCGTGAATGCATCCTATGACTATGTGTTCAGCCACTCAAGCACTGATCTTGCCTGGTATTACAGGATATCGGCATTATGGGCCGGCCAGGAAGGATCAATGCTGCTCTGGGCCTGGGCAATAACGATGATACTTCTTGTGGTCCAGTATACCGGCTCAACAAAGCAGCTTGCAGGTACCCGGTTGATGGACCTTACCAGGATGACATCCCTTGGAATCACATCAGTCTTACTGCTGTTACTGGTTTTGAAGAACCCCTTTGCAGCATACCATGTAGTTCAGGATGTCGGGGTTGAGCTGACAAACTGGAATCCCTTTGTCACACTCTACGAAGTGGCATACGGCCAGGGCATGAACCCCCTGCTCCGCAACCCCTGGATGGCAGTACACCCACCTGTACTTTTCCTGGGATATGCCGCATTCACGATACCCTTTGCAGCAGCAATTGCAAACCTTGTCATAAAGGATGAGAGATGGACGGATATAGCAAGGGACTGGATGCGTGTGGCATGGCTTTTCCTTACACTGGGAATCGGCCTTGGCGGTTTCTGGGCATATGAAGTACTTGGATGGGGAGCATGGTACTGGACCTGGGATCCCGTGGAAACCTCGTCACTCATTCCCTGGATCACAGCCACCGCTTTCCTGCATGCAAGAACACGTGCAACTTACGGAGAATACCAGTTCCTTGCACCCCTGCTTGCGGTACTCTCGTTCATACTGGTGATATTCGCAACCTTTGTTACCAGAAGCGGAATGTGGGCATCGGTTCATTCATGGCAGGATTTCAACCTTGAAGGAATGGTAATAGCCATCTTCCTTGTAGTACTGACAGGTAGCAGTGTGATTCTTCTTGCGAGAAGGTACTTTGAGGATGAGGAATAAAGAAAACTATTCGAGCGAGTAAGGATCCTGGAATCCTACTCATCCTCAAGAAAGTTATCCGTCTTCAGTTTGCCATTCTCCTCGATGAGAACTTCGATCTTCCGCTCAGCCCTGGCCAGTTTGCTGTTGCATATTCTTGCAAGCTTCATACCCTTTTCAAACAACTCAAGGCTTTCGTCAAGGAGCAACTGGCCCCTTTCCAGCCTGTCAACCAGAGATTCAAGCTGATCCAGTGATTCCTCGAAACTCATATCATCACAGATCTCTTCATCCCCGCCTTCCTGGCCTTCTCCGGTATCTTCAGGTTTTTTCATTGTACCTTCCTTTTACAGTTACATTAAACATGATCATCAGAAATTCCTTCCACTTTACACCGGATCTTCCCGTCACTTACTATAACACCGATATCATCACCTTCGGATACGTCCTCTCTGCTGCGAATAACTTTATTGTCTTCTGTCCGGATCGCAATGCCGTATCCTCGCTCCAGTGTTTTGAGAGGACTCACTGCATTCAGCCGTCCTGCAAGACCACAGAGCTGGTTTTGTTTTGACTCTATTATCCTTTCGGAAAGACGTTCCATCCTGAGCGTCAGCTCATCCACTCTCTGAGAGTTCTGGCGCAGAAAATCGTTCAGCTTTTCCGGCTCGATCCTGCTGCAAAGGTAGTCAAGCCTGTCCGAATAGTCTGAGACCGAACGTATTGCAGCCTGTTCCATACGCTGCGAAAGTGACAGGACATGTCTTTTCAGATCCATGCTGTCAGGTACTGCCAGCTCCGCTGCAGCTGAGGGTGTCGGTGCCCTGAGATCCGCGGTAAAATCAGCAATAGTATAGTCGGTCTCATGACCCACTGCGGATATTATCGGAACCCGGGATTTCGCAATTGCCCTTGCAACCACTTCCTCATTGAAAGACCACAGATCTTCCAGAGAGCCTCCGCCTCTTCCGAGAATTATGACATCCACATCTGTCCGATTGAGCTGCTCAATGGAGCAGACAATGCTTGCAGAGGACATCTCACCCTGAACGATGGTCGGAGCCAGGAGTACATCCACAGGATACCTGCGTCTGAGCACGTTCAGGATATCATGTATGGCAGCTCCCGTAGCAGATGTGGCAACCCCGATCTTGAGCGGATACTTAGGGATAGGCTGTTTGCGGGACACATCGAACAGACCTTCGTCCTGTAATCTTATCCGGAGTTGCTCATATGCTTTATATAGCTCACCTATACCGTCCGGTCGCATATCAAGAACCCGGAGCTGGTACTGTCCCCGTACCGTGTAGACATCCAGCGAGCCGAATATCAGCACGCGCATGGATGACTCGGGATCGAATTTCAGGGATCTGTTAGTTGATCGGAAACTCACACAGTTTAGCTGGCTTCCTTTGTCCTTCAGCGTGAAATAGAAGTGCCCGGAGCTATGTTTGGTAAGGTTGGAGATCTCACCCCTAACCCAGATCTGACCAAGCTGCGGATCATTTACCAGCAATTGCCTGATGTGATCGTTTAACTGTGATACCGTATAGATTCCCATTCTTGTACTCCGGCTGTTTTGAGAACGTTGTACTGCTATTATACTCTGAAGGAAGCTGTGTGAAAGTATTGTATTAACATTTATATTAAGCGTTCCCGGATTTGTCCACACTCTGTAAATAATAACATATGCAATAAAATAATCAACAGACCAGATTCGCAAACTTTTAATATTTTATCAGATTTGTTTTCAAAACTTTATTATGGAGATTAAAAAGTGATGCCAGAAGGATCTGATACAAATACAAAACCCACCTCTAAAAAACAGGATACGGAAATAGTATCCTGTGATGATACAGTATCCTCGTCACCGATAAAGAAATCCTTATTGTCTCACAGGATCAAAAGTATCAGCCTCGAGGAGTTGATCGGAAGTATCAGTTCCAGAATAACCCTGTCAAAAGACAGGGAAAATGAAGACGATATTGAGTGCCCTTACAGGATAAGATCATCCCGAAGACACAGGACTATAATACTGAATTGCAGTGAATGTACCTTTGAATCCAGTTTTGAGAGCGAAGATTGCAGGAAGAGCATATTCAGAATACTAAGAAAAGAGCCGGCGGCTGACAGGCTCGTATTATCAAGACTTTATGAAAGAGACTATGAAGGCAGGGATCTGGATTCGATCTATGCCCTGGCACATTTGTATGAGAGATTAAATGCATATTCCACCGCAGAACTGGTTGACACCGGCTGTCCGGATGATACCATCAGTAAAAGATGTGAAAACTATCGCAGAGAACTGCTGGATACCATCATAGAAAGTTCGGAATCTGACCCATTGAAAGCCTGTGCAATTACGGAGAAATGTACAGAGCGATTCGGGCTGAACAACAAGCTCTATGGAGAATATACAGAATGTGATAGCTGTCTGCTGGGATTCATCGATGCCCTGGAAGAAATGAACCATTACACGATGGATATCCGAAGAAAGTTAAATGCAGATATCACAGACCCGGAAAAACCGGAATACGAACGATACCTGCGGTCCTATGTCAGGCCTCCCTTCTCCACTTCGAGGATATATACGGAACCTCCTGAGAATACCGTTTTCCTTGAATGCTACGATATCAGTCACGGAGATGAAAGATCCCTACCTGTTTCCATCTACCAGCTAACAGACCGCCCCGAGAAAATGTACATCATAAACCCGGTGGAATATTTCCTGGAATCAGATGATCTGGAAATCCTGGAAGCTGTCAGAAAGAAGATGATCCGCCACCGTCCAAAGGACCTGCACTTCGCAAACCCTGCAAATTCAAGGAACTATTTCAGGTTGCTCGGAAAGCGTTTACTGGCAGAGGAAGCCGAAATAAACAGAAGCAAACTCGAACCCTCCAGATCGAAGCTCTACTCTGATATTCTGGTCAAGTACACAACAGGGCTGGGGATACTCGAGGATCTGCTATCTGATGATAGGATCACCGATGTATATGTCAACGCGCCTGCGGACCGGAATCCTGTTCATGTTGTTATGGACGGCGAGGAGTGCATAAGTAACATCTTCCTGTCACAGGAAGACATGGACTCCATGGTCTCCAGACTTAGATCCATAAGCGGGCGCCCCTTTGGAGAAGCAACACCTGTACTGGAGATGTTCCTCAAGGACTATGATGTAAGGGTATCGGTAATAGGCGACCCATTGAGTGCAAAGGGAATAGCATATGCCTTCAGGAAACATGCCAGTGATCCCTGGACACTGCCACGGCTCATCAATACAGGATCTATATCCCCGCTTGCTGCGGGAATGCTTAGTTTTCTGATGGACGGGCAGGCATCCGTACTTGTCGCAGGTGGAGTTGGTGCTGGCAAGACATCACTTTTGAGTGCAATGCTACTTGAGATTCCCCAGAAATACAGGATACTTACCATCGAGGATACTCCTGAGATACCCATAGAGGATCTGCAGGATCTTGGCTGGAAGGTGCAGGGACTCAACTCACAGTCGGCTATCGTCAAGTATGGTATTGAGATCGAACCATCCACGGCTCTGCGTGCTTCCCTGAGACTGGGTAGCTCCTCCCTTGTTATGGGAGAGGTAAGAGGACCTGAGGTTGCGGTCCTGTATGAGGCAATGCAGGTTGGTGCTGCCGGCAATTCCGTTATCGGAACTATACACGGGTCCTCGGCCAGATCGGTGTATGAAAGAATAGTACATACACTGGAAGTACCTCCCGCATCGTTCAAATCAACAGATGCGGTCATCGTATGCAGCAATACCCGCATTTCCGGGAGTATGAGCTCAAAACGCAGGGTCATTCAGATATCCGAAGTGAACAGGAGCTGGGATGAGGATGACATGGATAGTGTGTTTTCCGATATATTCAGATACGACGCCTCTGCGGATTCGCTGCTTCCTGAGGATATACTGGACAGGGGCCAGTCCGCCCTGATAGCAAAGATCGCTGACAAATGGGGGATCACCATAGACCAGGCATTGAGCCATATACGGCTGCGTGCAAAGATCAAAGGACTTCTTGCAGAATACGGACAAAAAGATCCTTTCTTTGTCAGGGCTTCCACTGTGAGCGCATGTAACAATATGTTCTGGCTACTGATGGATGAAGAGGTATCCTTCAATGGCGAAGCCAACCTTCAGAAAGTGTACAGCAGATGGCTTGACTGGTTCAGGGAATTTGCACTGGACAACTCTTCTCTTTCAAGTGATACGTCTGAACAGGAGGCTCTGGCCAGGACCCAAGGAATAATAGAAGGTGATCTTTCTGAGCAATGCTGAGAACTGGTATTATAATGGCTGTAAGTATACTTTCAGTCATTTCAGCTGGCTTATACAGGACATTGCCGGTTTCAGAAGAAGATCCGAAAAAGCAGTAAGTGAAGAGTACAGGAACTCGATAATATACACGGGATTCGACCTTGAGCCTTATGAGACTGCCTTCTTTTCCTACTTTGTTGCCGGTTCTATGCTGATATTGATACTCGCAATCGACTTTATCATATTCAGACTCATAAGCTTTGAATCCGCAACAATAAAAATAACCATTATACTGAGTTTATTGATACCGATAATTGCACTTACATATCTCAGCGAATACATCAAGATATATGCAAGGTGGATGAAGGTCAGCTCGCTCGGGGATATGCCCGAGATACTCAGCTATATGGTCATGTCCATGAAGATCGTACCGAACATGGAAGTTGCCATACGATTTGCTGCGGAACATTCCACAAGACCCCTGGCAAAGGACCTGAGGAAGATGTTATGGAATCTGCATGTCAGGGAATACAAGGGCATGGAAGATGCAATGATAGGATTTGCGGAGATATGGGGCAGGAACAGTGAGTATTTCAAAAGATCACTTCACCTGGTCAAGAGCTCAACAAGCGAGCCCGACGAGGCACAAAGAATCATTACCCTGAACAGGGCACTTGATATAGTCCTGGAAAGTACGAAAAGGCTGATGGAGACCTTTGCCTCGAAACTGAAGAATCCCACATATATCCTCTACTCGGTTTTTATCCTAATACCACTTGCACTTGTAGCCCTGATGCCAGCCATAACCGTGGTCGGTATTCGCTTCGGGATAGGGACGCTTGTGGCACTATATAACATAATACTTCCTCTGCTCACTTTCGGATATGCCGAATATATACTGCTGCAAAGGCCGGCCACATTTGTTCCCCAGAGCATACCGGACAGCCATCCGGAACTCAGGCACATAAGAAAGAAAAAGACACTTGCCATGATCATTTCAATCTGCATGGGCATACTCATAGCATCTTCCGGATATCTCTGGAACTTAATCGGAAATCCCGGCAATATCATAAGCACGGCAACACTTGAAGGAATCCTGCCATCAGGTCTGCTGGTAATACTGGGTTTTGTTTTTGCGGTCTCATTTTACCTGAATACGAGTTACATGCCATACAAGAAGATAAGAGATGAGATCAGAAGAATGGAAGCAGAGTTCTCTGATGCACTTTTTGTTCTGGGAAGAAGGATATCCGAGGGAAGAGCAACAGAAGAGGCATTCATGCATGCTGCCAGTACGATGCAGGGCTCAGAGATAGCAACGGCATTTGAAAGGATCTCCCTGAATCTCATTAGTGTACGAGCAGACATACTTACTGCAATATTCGACGATAAGATTGGCGCCTTCAGGGATATCTACTCGGATCGAATACGAACTACCATGATGCTCTTTGTTGAGAGCGCTCACAAGAGTCACGAGGCTGCAGGTGTTGCCGTGGTCAAGCTTGCAGACCACCTGAAGGAACTCCAGGACGTGGAGCTGAACATCAAGCAATCACTCTATGATATGACATCCACGATGAGGTCCACGGCAGCTATATTCGCACCGCTTATCGCAGGTGTTACAATGGCTCTCTCTGAAGTTATCACAAAGATACTCCAGAACATCTCGAACAGCATCTCGCGTCTTCCTGCTGACATGATACCCGGATCTGCCCAGATCTCACCTGCAAACCTTGAACAATCCATCCCTTCGGACCTGTTCATGCTCTCGATCGGTGTGTACCTGATATTGATCACGGTCATACTTACCCGCTTTGCAGGGACCATCGAGTATGGAGGCGACAGGGCCCAGTTAATGTACGATCTTGGACAGGTACTTCCCATCTCTGCTATTGTTTTCACGCTATCCACTGTGGTGTCAAGAATAATATTCAGAGGACTTGTGTGATTTGGAATCAACTTCCGCAAGCTTAAATATTCAATAGCCTCTATTTTAAAAGGGAGTTACATTCATGAAACAATCAATAGGAGCTAAACCACTTGCATTTCCGGCCCCTGCATGGGTGATCGGTACGTATGATATGTTCGGAAAACCTGACGCTGCAACCGTCGCGTGGGGAGGAATCACCTGTTCCAGCCCCCCGTGCATCGGCATATCGCTGAGGGAAGCAACCCAGAGTTACAAGAATATCATGGAAAAAGAGGCCTTTACCGTTAATATACCCTCTGAAAAGTATGCAAGGGAAACTGATTACTTTGGAATGGCAAGTGGTAAGGACGAGGATAAGTTCGAAGTTAGCGGGCTCACACCTGTAAAAAGTGATAATGTGTATGCACCGTACATCGAAGAATTCCCCCTGATACTGGAGTGCAAACTCATCCATAGTTTTGAGATCGGACTTCACACCCAGTTCATCGGGGAAATAGTCGACATCAAGGCAGATGAATCAGTACTTAACAAAGGGACACTTGACATTGAAAAGGTCAAACCTGTAGTATTTGCACCTGAGACCAGAAACTACCATGCCATAGGAAAAGTACTTGGAAAAGCATTCTCAATCGGAAGAGAGATTAGCAAGAAGTGAGCTGGAAAGCTCATTCGATATAAACCAGGGCCTTGTTGGGACAGGTCCTGACACATTCCATACATACGGTACACAGATCATAGTTCACACTAACCACACCATCTACCCTGTAAAGAGCATCATGCGGACATATATTATTACATTTCCCGCATTTCTTGCAGCCTATCACTGCGATCTGGCCTTCTGTCTCATTCATTGACTTAGAAGAAGGGACTATTTTACATTAAATTGTTGTAAGGGGATTTTTACCAAGTCTTATATACATGTAAAAGCTAGATTGCGCCAATGAGTGAAGCGAAGCAGAGTGAGACAGGTTCTTTTCATACATTCCTGCCCGAGGGCTGTAAATTATGCCATATCGGAGCCAAGATGGTGCTTTTTGTTACAGGGATATGTCCAAGAGATTGCTTTTATTGTCCAGTGTCCATAGAGAGGAGAAATGAAGTAGTGTATGCCAACGAAAGAGCTGTGAGTTCCGACAGGGATATCATCGAAGAAGCAAGGCAGATGGATGCACTTGGCACGGGAATCACTGGCGGAGAGCCACTTCTCAGGCTTGAAGATGTTCTTCACTACATAGAATTGCTTAAATCGGAGTTTGGAAAAGAGCATCATATCCACCTTTACACTTCATTGGCCCCTGAAAAGGAAACTATAGAAAAACTTGCTGAAGCCGGCCTGGATGAGATCAGGTTTCACCCACCTGTTGATATGTGGGGCGAGATCCGGGAAAGCAAGTACTCAAGATCGATAGCTCATTCAAAAGAGCAGGGGCTTGATGTCGGGATAGAGATCCCTGCAATTAACGGGATCGAAAAGGTAGCAGAATTTGCTAAAGAATATGACTGCTTCCTCAATTTAAATGAGCTGGAGTTCTCGGACTCCAATGCTGAAAAAATGAAAAGTAAGGGTTTTGTGCTTGAAAGCGACCTGTCCAATGCTGTTGAAGGCTCCAGTGATATTGCAAACAGAATTGTTCCTGGTGCCGGTAAAATGCATTTTTGCTCATCCACTTACAAGGATGCTGTGCAACTAAGAGAGCGTCTGATACGTATCGCCCGGAATGTTGCAAGGGACTTTGATGAGATTACCGATGACGGAACTATTATTTACGGCGAGATTACCTGCCGGAGTGATAACTGCATGGAAAATGTAATACAGTATTTTATGGAAGAGGAAGTTCCGGAAGATATGTCAGAAATCACAGAATCCGGCTTGCAGACAGCGTGGTGGATACTGGAAGAGCTGGCAGACATGATCAGGGAAAATACTGATGAGATGTTCATAGTGGAAAGGTATCCTTTTGAAAAGGGATTAATTGTTGAAAAGATACCTGTTTGAAAGCTAAATTATATATGTTAGAATGAGATAAGTAGAACGATTTTCGTTGCCTTGCGGTTTACGATCACAAGTACAATAGTTTTATAAGATAAAATAACATATAAAAAAAAGAGGTGTTTGTACTGGAAACGATAGAAGAGCGAGTAAGGGACAGGCTCATAAAATATCTTAGTCGCGATGACACAGGCATACGTAAAGTAGTTCTTAAATTATTCCTAAAAGGTGGTAAATTCACTACAGGTGACGTTTACGAACATCTCCACAATGCAGATTTTGATGTCAGTTACAGAGGAGTTTCAGCAATGGTAGGACTTATGAACACCAGGCTTGGAATACTCAGCATAGATGTTACCGGCGATCATAACATATACCTGTTGAAGGAAGATTACAGGGACATAGTTAAATCTGTTCTAGAGAATTACTGATCACTAAAAATCCCGTATCATTATAGATGCACTTATAAAAAACATAAAATTCCCATTGCTTAGCAGCCAATCGAAAATATGTGGTGTTTAAAATATTGAAACACATACCTCAACTGATCTATCGAGGATATGAACATCTCCTTACACAGGAAGTCAAAAACGCCCCTATTCCAAGGCACGTAGCAATCATAATGGATGGTAACCGCAGGTATGCCCGTAAACTGGGCCAGATCACAAATTTCGGGCATCGCCAGGGTGCGAGTATTACCGAGAAAGTAATAGAATGGTCCTGTGAGCTGGGTATAGAGCACCTCACAATTTACGCATTTTCCACTGAGAATTTCAACAGATCAAATGATGAAAAGGAAAATCTTTTCGATCTGATAAGGGTCAAGTTCGATGAGATCGGAGAGGACGAAAGGACCCATGAAAGAAAAATGCGCGTCCATGCCATTGGCGATATTGAAAAGCTGCCGGATCAACTACAGGAGTCCATCAAGAACGTGGAACTTGTAACATCTGTTTATGACAAATTCAACCTCAATGTTGCAATTGCCTATGGAGGCAGACAGGAAATCGTCCAGGCTGTCCGCGAGATCGCATCAAAGGTTGAAAGGGGAGAGATCTCCCTGGAAGATATCAATGAGGAAACAATTTCAAATCACCTCTACCCTGCAGATGGAACAGCACTTCCCAACGTGGATCTTATCATCAGGACGGGAGGAGATGAAAGGGTTTCGAATTTCCTGCCATGGCAGGCCAATGGTAATGAATGTGCATCCTATTTCTGTGCACCTTTCTGGCCGGAGTTTCGTAAGATAGATTTCCTTCGTTCAATAAGGGTATACCAGACCCGTGCGGAAGAGAGAAAACAACAGACTGCACTTCGTGCAGCCCATTTCCTGAAAGTTCTTGGTAAAACCGAGGTCAATGATATGAGGAAACTTTCCAGGAAAGGAAAAGCTCAACATTGAGCTCATAAAATCCAAAATAGAAAGGAAGTACTGGTTTACTTCCTAAAAAGAATAACTCACTTTTGTACATTTACGGATTGTGTTTCCAGTATGGCTTGTAGCCATAGTATTCGGAAACCCTTGTTATGTAATCCCTGTGTTCTTTTGTACCGGTACCCGGCCAGTTGGCCTTATCAAAACCCGGAGCATTCTCAAGTGTATCCTTGTCAACATCAAGGACAAAGCTATGTGAATCAGGCTTTTTGTTCAGTGCCTGCCACGGGACCGCAAACAACTTGTCACCGATTCCAAGGAAACCTCCGAATGAAAGTACGGCATATGCAACCATTCCTTCATCCAGATCGAGCATAACTTCCTCGATCTTCCCCAGATCCTCACCCTCTGGATTTGTTACTGAGTCTCCTTCAACACTACTGGCAGATAATACCTTTGGAACTGTCAATGCTATCACTCCCTGAATTTCATCTTCTTAAATCTTCTTAAAATATCTGTTTGTCAGATTTATGTAGAAAATTGAACTCTTAATTCTATTTTCTATTCTGACGTTCTACCTCTTCTCTTTCTTTCTTTCTTTCTTTTCTATGTCCTCAATTGCTTCTCTTCTTGATTTTGCTGTTGTATCCTCAGCACGTATATTTTCGATCCTTTCTTCATCTTCTTTGAATTTCTTAGCCATATTCAACTCCCCTCTGTTCAGCGCAGACCTGATTACGGGTTTAAATATAATTCAAACAGAACCCCGATTCTACGCATTTTCATTCTGCTGGCTATAATAGGTATACCCAATCAAAATGAGAATTCATAAGTATATATGCATTCGGCATCTAAGCTCAGTAAAATGCCTTCTGATAACAAAAATAGTTCAGACGATTGGTCTTTTGGTTAAAATTTGATATCTTGAGTATATAATAGGAA
>Ga0163219_100352_pt1 | contig 12545 bp, 8 predicted proteins | sample MSEWel2016_04_06_FD_113150 | JGI IMG/M metagenome (GOLD analysis project Ga0163219, IMG submission 113150) | Subsurface microbial communities from deep shales in West Virginia, USA - MSEEL Well Study Marcellus 3H_2016_04_06 ...
AATCTGACTAGAAGCTAATAGCCAGTAGCTAATGGCTAAATAAATGGTGGGCGAAACAGGACTTGAACCTGTGACCCCCTGCTTGTAAGGCAGGTGCTCTCCCAACTGAGCTATTCGCCCTTAACACAAATATTATTATATACAATCTCAATAGTTACGTCAAGAAGTTTTTTAGAAAAAGAAATGGAAATTTAAGCCTAAAATTAATGTTGTAAACATCAGCTAATCTTAGGCTTAAATTAAAGATTAATTTACTTTACATTCTTATAAAAATCATCATCAACACCATGTACTACCTCTTCTTTACCTGTTATAGCATTGATATGAACTCTATAATTGGCATCTCCTTGTCCATCCCCTATTTCACCAATGAACTCATAGCATAATACCTCTTTTCCACCACCATGAGTATCTATAACTAATCTTTCATGGGTTATATTCAGGTTAGAACTTATCTTCTTTTTAGCTTCTTCCATACTGAATTTAGGTATTAGCATACTCTCTGGTCTATCTTTATGGTGTAATAGATACTCGATACCATTAAAACCTATTACTTCACCATTATCCATTGCTACCTCTGTACTTACTGAATCTGGAGTAATAATTACACCATATTGTCCAGCCTTCTGCACAGGAGCAAGTACAATCATAGCAATATCATTGAAAGGTTTACTTGAGACAACCTCCATATGCTCATATCCATTCTTCTTTAAAAACTCTGCAGCTTTGGCTTCAGCTTGCTCTTCAGTTATCTTCTTGCCCTTAGTTGCACGACTATTTAACAAAGAGATTACCTGTCCACCCTTTTTACTGACATCAATATAAACTTTTTCATTCTTATTATTCTTATTTGTTGCTTGAATTGAATGGGCTGGCAAATGGGTTTCAATAGTTCTACCATTAACCTTAAGCTGTTCTTTATCTATAATATTATACTTGTACTGTTCCGGATTATTAATGAATCTCTTAGCTGTTTGAATTGCTTGTTTTTGATTTACTGTCTTACCTTGAACCTCTGTTAAAGCTAAGGTAATATCTCTATCATTTAATTCAATTCCCCCATCTGGGAAGATCGCTTCTAATTCTTTTTGAATTTCATCTAACTTCAAACTCTTATCCAACTCTACTAAACCAGCTAAAGGACTGGCAGAATATTGTTGGTCAGCATCTGAGTCCATCTTAACTCTCTTTTTGTCATACCATTTAAAGTTCTTCTGTAGCATCTTATCATGGATACCCTCTAAATTCTTATTTGCCACCATAACATTTTTATAAAAAGAGTTTAACATCTTCTTATCTTTATCACTTAATCCACCATCAACAACCTTTTTGTCCAAGTGATTTGTATATTGCAAGATCCTATGTAGCATGGATTTGGTATTGTCCAAAGAGCTATCACTAAGAGGAAGTTGTCCAATATCTTCTTGTGCCGAATAGGCTGAGCGCCAGATATTAGATAGATTTACAGATAGGTTGTCAGCAGCTTGAGCTACCATGACTGTACCTAGCTCTGATTCCAAAGCATCTATATGATGATTTAGACCTTGAAAAGCATTCTCATACCTATTATTTAATTCACTCTCTAAATCCTTTTGAACATTCTGCATTGCACCATATTGATTATATCCCCAATATCCTACTGCGGCTAAAGCAAATACCAACATCACTATACCTATTGTTTTAAAATCCAAATTTATCACTCCTATTTAGCAAAGATATGCTTACCTATTGTTCTTACAGTCTTACGAGAGAAAATCCAATTAGTTTCTACTTTTGCTGCATTGTAATAATAAACACAACCATAAGTTGGATCCCAACCACGATAGGCCGCTAAGGTAGCTTTTACAATCTGATCGCTTGGAGTCTCTTCCCAAATATGGCCTCTAGCTACTGCTGTAAATGCCCAAGGCTGATAAATTACCCCTGATAGAGTGTTAGGGAATCTAGAATCACGAATGCGATTCATAATCACCGCGCCTACTGCAACTTGACCAATATATGGCTCTCCTCGGGCTTCTGCATCAAGAGTTCTAGCAAATAACTGCATTTCAGGAGATAGACTTTGAAAGCTTGATGCCGCCTCACTTTCTTCAATATTAGCTTCAGGTTGAGCATAATAAAAGAATACACCTGTACCAATTAATAACATAACGACTAAAAATACTGCTAACTTCTTCATTTTTACCTCCTTTATTAGTTTCTTTTCTCTATTATATTTTGCTTTTAGTCTATCAAATATTCAAAAAAGTTATTCATTTGAATTGATACTTCTTCGTGGTATTTCAGGTGGTTTTGGTAATTGATCTTGATCATCTTCACCCTCATGAGGAGGTCTTTGTGGAGAAGAAACAACTGTAATACTATTTAATAATATCTCAATTTCCTCCATGTCCTCACCTTTTTTTATCTTCTTTCTCAACTCAGCCCTTGGAACGATAATTGTAACTTCATGAGGTTTATCATAAGCAAAGCATCTCTCTAAGAATATCTCTAACCCATCTAAATTTAGCTTGGTTACATCCTTATTCCTACAATGGCACTCTCCCTCAAATAGACTAGCTATCTTGCTTTTTATCTTTTTAGCCCAAGAAAAAAATCCCATAATCCACCTCCTTTAGATAGTCTATTCAGCTAAAGGTTAGGTGGTGAATTATGGAAAGTAAGATTAACTTATATTTTTATATGAAATGAGGCTTAATGGGTATATTGCGACATTTTTACTTTGGTAGTTAGGGGTTAGGTGGTTAGGTAGTTGGATTTTCCTAACCCCTGCCTGCCTACCTACCTCCTAAATACCACTTTTTCTCTGTATTATATCAATTGCTTTATTAGCATAAGCTATTTACCTTACCCATAAAAAAAGAGCAGGCTCAGCCTGCTCTTTTCAATATTATTAAAATTTAAGTGCCAGATTAATCCCCGCTCGTAATCCATCTACTCCAATAGTATTATCTTCTTGACTTTCAACCAGTTTATTTTGATTCCAATCATATACTCTCTTTACATCAATGTCTGCTTTTCTATAACCGAAACTTCCAATTAAAGCAAGATGGTCATTAACTGGATAATCAACTTGGGCTTCTAATAAGTATCCCAATCCATCTCCATCTACAACAGCTTCATTAAAAGCTCCATTCTCCCAAGAATTATCCTCACTATATTTTTCCACAAAATTATGCTTGCTGATACCAAGATTTAATCTAATCTCATCACTTAATTTATAGGATAGTTTACCATAGTATCCATCTAAATCATATTTAGATAGATAATCGCTTCTACTGCTATCTGCATAGGTTTCAAAGGAAGACCAAGAAGAACTTGCTCTATCTATCCCTCCTCCTATTCCCCATTTACTACCTAGCCAAACTAGCCCTTCTAAATAAAAACCAGTGCCATTATTTAAGGATTCTCTTACCCAATAATCATCATTTAACTTGCCACTGTCAATGTCAGAGTAAACAAAATTATTGTATGTAACTCCTCCATTGAACTCTATCCTTTCTTCTGCCATTACTATAGAATTTGAAAAGAAGATCAATCCAATGACCACTAATAATATCTGCTTCTTCATCAAATCATCCTTCCACTGCTAATTTTTTTGCTGTATATATTGGTAAAAATAATCTATTAAAGCTAATATTAATTAATGTATAAGATTGTTTATAAAAGAAAGGCTACTATAATTATATCAATTATATCTGTGGAATTAAATAGAACTTAATGGAATTTGAATAATATTTATAACAATTATATGCAATTATCATGTTCAATCTAGACGCTATATCTATATAACTATTCCCACCATTTGCGATTATCTCTCTTCAGAAGTTCCTCAACCTCCTTTGGTCCATTACTACCTGCAGGATAGCTTGGTAATTGTGATTTACTTTCTGACCAAGCTTGAGCTATCTGGTCAACAAATCTCCAAGAGTACTCTACTTCATCCCAATGGGTAAATAGAGTCTGGTCTCCAATGATTACACTATGTATTAATCTTTCATAGGCTTCGGGAGAATTAAAACCAACCTGACAGTTTTGGCAGAAGTCCATCTTGACTGGAACAATCTTTGCTTTAGTACCTGGCTTTTTAGCATTGAATTCAAAGCTAATCCCTTCCTCAGGTTGAATCTTGATTACTAGAAGATTAGGACTTAAATCATTGAATTCTTTATGATAAGAAGGGTGAAAAGAAGATTTAAATTCAATAATCACCTTGGTTACTTTATTAGGCAACCTCTTTCCTGTTTTGATATAAAAAGGCACACCAGACCAGCGAAGATTATCTACAAATAATTTCAGAGCTACAAAGGTCTCTGTGCTAGAATCATCAGCAACATTTCTTTCATTCCAATATGCAGTTACCTCCTCACCATCTATCTTCCCTACATCATATTGACCTCTTATCACATAACTGTCAATCTGCTCAATATCTAAATCAGCTAATGATTTTAAAACCTTTATCTTTTCAGCCCTAATTGACTCTGTACTCATATCTGCTGGAGCTTCCATTGCAGTTAGGGCTAAAATCTGTAACATGTGATTTTGTACCATATCTCGCAGTGCTCCAGACTTCTCATAGTATCCACCTCGCTGGCCTACTCCAACCTTCTCATTAGAGATAATCTGTATATTATCTATATACTTGTTATCCCAGACAGCTTCAAAAACTAAATTGGCAAAGCGAATCATCATCATACTCTGTAACATCTCTTTACCTAAGTAATGATCAATCCGATAGATATTCTCTTCTGGAAATACACCGGTTATTTGTTGATTCAATTCAGTTGCTGATTTAAGATCATAGCCAAAGGGCTTTTCAATAACTACCTTAGGCCAAGATGGCTTAGAGAAATCAAGCAACTTATACTTCTCTAGAGAACTTACAATAGTTCCAAAAAAGCGTGGAGGCATTGCTAAATAAAAGATTCTTCTAGCTTTACTTTGAGATTTCTCATCTAAAATCTTCTTTAAATTCTGATATCCACCTTCATTTAAGATATCAAAGGACTTATAATAGATCTTTTTCTGTAAAGCATTCCATATATCTTCTTTTATCTCTTTTTTAACAAATTTGTGTAATGACTGATATAAACTTGCTAAATACTCTTCTCGATTATCAATAGACCTACCAGTAGCCACTATAGAAAATTCTTCAGGTAGTAACCCTTGGTCTAGCAGATTATAAAAAGCTGGAATCAACTTACGGTGAGTCAGATCTCCTGTGCCACCAAAAATTATAAACTGGCAGGATTCTAATTTATCTCTTTTCAACCTTATGACCTCCAAATTCATTTCTTAATGCTGCTATCACCTTCCCTGAAAAGGTATCCTCTTGTTGAGAACGATATCTGACAAAAAGGGAGTTAGCAATTACAGGAACTGGCACCTTAAGCTTAAGAGCTTCTTCCACTGTCCATAACCCTTCCCCAGAAGAGTTAACCACACCTTTTATCTCTTCTAAGTTTGGATCTTTACTAAAGGCACTCTCAGTCAACTCCATCAACCAACTTCTAATTACAGAGCCATGATTCCAAACCCTTGCAATCTCTTTATAATCTAAATCAAAATCACTGGCCTCAAGAATCTCAAAGCCCTCTCCAATAGCTTGTAAGATACCATACTCAATGCCATTATGAACCATCTTAGTAAAATGTCCACTGCCTGTTGGACCTGTATGTAAGTAGCCTTTTTCTACATTTACACCTTTAAATACCTCTTCTAAATAAGCAAAGACATCATTCTCTGCCCCTATCATCATACAGGCTCCATGTCTAGCACCTTCAACACCTCCACTGGTTCCAGCATCGACTAAATGGATTCCTTTTTGATCAAGGTAGTCATTTCTTCTTAAAGTATTATTAAAATTTGAGTTTCCACCATCTATAATAATATCATCTTCGGCTAATAATGGTACTAATTTCTTAATTGTATCATCTACTGGATCACCAGCAGGTATCATCATCCAGATAGCCCTTCTTCTTGAAAGACTTTCTATTAATTCTTCTAAACTATTAGCACATTCAATTCCTTCCTTCCTAGCTATCTCTAAACCTTCAGAGCTCATATCATAGCCTATCACTTGATGGCCATGGTCTAATAAGTTTAATGCCAGATTCTTCCCCATCTTTCCTAAACCAATAATCCCTATTTGCATATTATCATCCCCCTCTAAACTGTGGTTGAACAAAATAACCTTCTTATATATAGTTTAATATATCCTTATTATTTATACCTCTAAACTATTAAGGGTAGAAGTAACTATATTATAGAAATAACTGTACTGATTCTTGTTATCATCATTACGATAAAAGAAAAAATTTTCCTGCATAAAACCAATAAAAAAGCCCCTGGAATCTTCCAAGGGCTAAAAATTCATAGTTTATTCTACTGTAATAATATTGGTACCATCAACTTGCTCTGCATTAGGATCAAGTTCAGTCTTTAGTTCAATCAACTGATACTGATATTGCCCAGGCTCTAACCAGAGGCTAGCCTCATATCTACCTGTATTAGCATCCTCTCTTAAAATAGTCTCATAAGGTCTCCAATCATTCATATCCCCTATTAACATCACACCATCAATAGCTTGGTCTGGATTATAGCTAAAAGTATGTCCTCCAATTGTAACGATACTATTTCGATTACCGTCATTACTGTATTTATTAGCTTTGGGGTCAGAAATCCAACGCTCCCCACCATTAATGACAAATTTGTATTGGTATTCTCCAGGTGATAATTTTATAGTTACCTTATAAATTCCATCACCATCTCTGTCAGTCATTTCAGTAGCATGGGGATTCCAGCCATTAAATTCTCCTGCCAAACTCACTCTAGCATCTTCATCAACATCCTCTGGCAAATCAAAGCTAAAGGTATGATCGATAGTCTCTTTACCATCACTCTTATTGATTTGAATCTGGTTCTTCTGACCATCAGAGCTAAGTGGTATATTCGGTTCTACAGTTTCAGTCTCTGTAACGAATTGATACTTGTAGTGACCTGGGATCAAGTTCAATTCAACCTCATAGCTCCCATCATTGTCTTTATTCTCCATCTCAACTCCATCTTTAATCTTCCAGCTAGCTATATCTCCTAGCAATAGCACTTTATCTACATTAGATTCTGCTTGATAGCTAACTACAACTTTTTTAACATTAAATAGCTCGCTTCCTGTAGCTTTACTCTTTAAAATTACCGTTCCATAAGCAGGCACTTCTAAGATATCTGAAGCATTATAAGTAGTAGCTGTCAGTAGCTCATAGGCAGCGGCATTTATCTCAATCTTTTGTAGTGAATTACTTAAATTATGAAGAACAAAAAAGTCATAATCATTTTGAGGTGATTCTACCTTATAGATATAATTTGGACCACTAATATCTAGCTTAGTATAGTTTGCACTAGAGAAGAAGGCTGGATTAGCTTTTCTAACTCTAATTAATCTCTTATAATGTTCAAATAGACTTCCTGCTACACCTTCCTGCTCCTCTAAGGAGATTCCATCATTGGCTTTAGTATAAGCCATTGGATGGTAAAAACCCCCTTTATCCATTGTAGTCATACCCTTACCTTTGGCATCACTATACCAATCAAAGGGCTCTCTAATGTTATCATCAGGCTTAGCCCCTATTTGTCCTATCTCTTCACCATAATAGATAAATGGTGTTCCTGGTAAGGTCAACAATAAAGAAGCTGCCAATTTCATCTTATCCTCACTAGCAGATAACTCTGCTGCTACTCTATTTTGATCATGATTCCTTAAGAAGGTAGCATCGATGAACCTATCAGAGTAGCTACTATATTTGGCATGAATCTCTTTTAACTCTTTAATAATATCAACATTTTCTCCATTTGCAACCTCTATCATTCTATCTGCTAAACTGAAGTTAAAAGAAGCATCTAAATCTTCAAAGAAACGTGCCATCTTATCGGTTTCAGCCCAGTTTTCCCCTACTAAGAAGGCATTAGGATTGACCTCTTTTACAGCTGTATTGAACTCCTGCCACCAATTGTGGGTTACATCACTATCTTTATCATCAATATGCTTAGCTGCATCTAACCTAAATCCATCTACTCCATCGGAGAAGTCCCCATCATTATTTGGGTCTAGCCAGAATCTAGCTATCTGTTTCATCTCTGCTCTAACCTCTGGATTGGAGAAATTCAAATCAGGCATCTGATCCCAAAAATCAGCATAATAGGCTTTTTTAGTAGAACTCTGATACCAGACCCTCTGCCCCCAAGGTCCTCGCTCATTTACATCATCAAATTCATCTTGCCAGACATAATAATCCCTATACTGACTCCCATCTTCATAGGCTGAACTTTCAAACCATGGATTCCTACTAGAAGTATGATTTACTACCAAGTCCATAATTACCTTAATACCATTCTCATGAGCAGTCTGCAAAAACTCTTGAAACTCTTCTAAAGTTCCATAATCAGGATTGGTATCATAATAATCAACTACATCATAGCCATGATAGCTTGGGCTATCATTGATTGGCATCAACCATAATGCATCTACTCCTAGTTCTTTAAGATAAGGTAGCTTTTCTTTTAATCCTACAAAATCTCCAATCTGGTCTCCATTACCATCATAAAAACTTCTGACAAAGACTTCATAGAAGATAGACTCTCTAGGCCACTTAGCAGGAGACCAGTTATTTGTAGCGCCCATCTTCTTAAAGGATGAGACTTCAGTTGAAATAGTATTCTCACCATTTATAGCCTCTATCTTATAATAATAAGTCTGGTTAGGTGTAAGCCCTTCCAGCTTAAGACCTTGATTATCATAATTTATATTACTTTTAACCTTAACTAAGCTATTACTACTCTCTCCTAGATAAAGATTAATCCTATTAGCTGGATTGGTCTTAAATAAGAGTTTGAGTACATTGTCATCAATATCAATATAGTATTTAGCATCAACTATGACCATCTCATCTTTGTCTAACTCTGTTCTAGTTAACTTAACAGTTAATTTTGTGCTTAAATCTGTTAACTTTAACTTCTCCTTCTCACTATCATACCCTGCTTTAGATATTATAGCTTTTAACTTTGACTGTCTAATCCCATCAAAAACTACTAGACCTTGATCACCAGTCTTAGCAGTAGCTATCCCTTCTAGACTGACATCAGCATTAGCTACTTCTTCTCCAGCTTCATCAACTACCTTGATAACTATTTTAGCTGGATTTTGAAGTGATTCTTCTTGATTACATGCTGAAAAGAGTAGAGCAACTACTAGTAATAAATAACATAAAATTCTTTTCTTCATTAATATAACCTCCTTGAGCCATTTTAAGTAAATTTCATAATAGATAGCCTTATAGGTTCTTATACAAGTTAGTCTATTTTAATAGCTTATAAAACTTACTCATTAATATATAAAATCCAACAAAAGTAACTACTATCTTACTCTTATTAAATTTATATCAGTATCTATCTAAGAAGATATTGTGAAAACGTTTTCTGAAATAATATAGCAATCCTTTGCTAGTCTTAATATTCTACTCTATGATTTGATTATCCTTTCTTTCGTCTATGAAAATTTTTTCAGTTTAATATTTTCTAATAATGGAAATGACGGTTAATAGGTATATTGCAACACTGTTCACTTTTTAAAAGTGAACAAAATTATTAAAATATTTTTCGGGAAAGATTATCAGCTTTTTCCCGAGTGACTTTTAGCATTGACCTAAAAGTCACCAAACCTACAGGTTCACAGAACCTTCCGTGGCAAAACAGCCCGGTCTAGAAGAAAATTAAACTCTCTCTAGTTAAGATTTTGATTAAATTTAAATTTTAATTCAATTTTTGCTTCGTTCAAATAATAATTTTCTTCAGTATAAAAATCTTTAAAGCCCTTTAACTATCAACCGTCAACTGTGCACTGTCAACTAAGATACGAAAGTGTCTTAATATCTCTATATTACATCAGCTCACCAGTAAAAACTATTAAATTAAAAAAAGAGCACCCCTTTAAAGGAATGCTCAAAGTTTAATAATTTAATTTTATTAAAAGCTACATCAACCTCTAAGTCAGCAAATTACTCAGCATTCAATCCTGCTAAGTTAAGTAGGTTCCATGGCTTATTGAAGTGAGGCTGGAAGAAGAAGTCAACAAAGGCTAACTCATCTATAGTCATCTTATTTTGAATTACCACTGACATTGTATTGATAGATTGAGTTAAATCTGTCTCTGACATCAGCTGAGCTCCTACAATTCTTTTAGAATCTTTCTCATAGACAACCTTTAAGATGGCCTCATCATATGTAGGCATAAATTCAGGGCGATAATTATCTGTAACCGTTACTGTTTCTACTTCAAGCCCTGCCTCTTTAGCTGAAAGCTCTGTTAGCCCTGTAGCGGCAATATTGTGATTATATATCTTAATACCTGAAGTACCTTGAGTTCCCATATACTTTGTTCTCTCTTCTACCAAGTTTCTAGCAACTAATGTTCCCATCCGGACTGCATTTGTAGCTAATGGAATATAGCGATACTCCTCTGTAGGGTTATATCTAACAGCACAACAGTCCCCTGCTGCAAATACATCTTCTTTGCTAGTACGCATGTAGTTATCAACTATAATTGCACCATCATCTAACATATCAATCTGCCCTTTAAATAACTCTGTATTTGGTTTAAAACCAATACACATAATTACTAAATCAGCTTCATATTCTCCTTTATCTGTAACTACCTTTGAAACCTTACCTTCACTACCTTCAAATTTATTAACAGTTTCACCCAAGGCTAAGGTAACTCCGTGCTCTCTAAAGGACTGTTCAGCAACATCAGTATACTCTTGGTCTAAATACTTATTTAAAATTCGATCCTCCATATCTATTAAGGTCACATTCTTACCATTTCGTTCAAAGGATTCTACTAATTCAACACCTATATATCCAGCACCTACTACCACTATATTCTTAGTATTTTTGGCCTTTTCAATAATATCATTTGCATGATAGAAGTTCTTAGATAAGACTATATTGTCCAGATCTATACCTTCTAATTTAGGAATAATTGGCCAAGACCCTGTTGTGATAATCAGTTTATCAAAACCATCCTCAAACTCTTCTCCACTATCCAAATCCTTAACCTTAAGTTGCTTATTATCTATATCCACATTCAGTACATCATGACCCATCTTTGTCTTAACTCCCAAATTAGCTAACTCCTCTGGAGAGGAATAAAATAGTCCTTCTACATCTTTTACTATACCACCAACATATAATGCTATTCCACAAGATAGAAATGAGATATTATCATTTCTTTCATAAACGGTTATCTCTGCTTGTGGGTATAACTTAGCTGCATTGACTATCGCAGCAGTACCTGCATGGGTACACCCTATAACTGCTATCTTCATTAATAACCCTCCTTTAAATAATAGGAATTACTACTATTAATATTATATAGTATATTATCCGTACCTGCAATTATTTTAAGAAATGGAATTGATTATAATTTAATTTGCTTTTGTTCATCCTTTACTATTCAAAATATTCTAAAGTTCATAATTATAAAAAACATATTATTTAATATCTAAAACCTATAATTACTTTACAGTTCCAATATACTCTAACTCAACATCTACATCAACTACAATATCCAAATTTCTAAAGACTTCATACCAATCATCTTCTACCTGCTCCCAAGTCTTTGGTGCAAATTTTTGTAAGATAACCTTAAAATGAAATATATCAGCTCCTAACTCCTGTTGAACATATTTAATTGTTTCTTTAATATTACTTTCAATTTCATCCTTTGCTCCTTGCTCTATATTTTTTATAAAATCTTGCTTTAAAGCATCTTTATAACGAGTTTCTGATTCTTCAGCTAAGTTAATTACAGCCTTAGATTTAATTAATATTTTAACATTATCACCATCTACAATTGGTCTTAGCTTTGTCTTTACTTTTTTTAGCTCTAAGGTTAGTAAAATATTAGGATTATGACGTGCTTTGATTACAATAACTCCACCCTTAATTGCATCTCTAATCCATTTAGCATAAATAGTCTGAATTCCACTTAATCTTCCTACCATCTTGTCTCCTTTAAAAGCTGCTGCTCCTATTATCTTAATCTCATCACTGGTAGAAATAACTATTGGCAAGCCAAAATCCACCTGTCCATGTAGACTCTCTGCAACCTCTCCCAAATCTGTAATATGAGGCATTCTAGAGGTTTTAGTAGCATTTCGAGGAAGATCTGCTAAGTACATAGCAGCATAGTCATCTATTCTTGGTGTAACATCTAAGATCTTATGTGCCTCTTCAGATGTAACAAAAACTTTAGTCCTTCTTCTCATTTCAGGATCCCGTAGAATCATATCTAAAGGAGGTATAATTCCCTCTCTAGCAACTTTTTCATTAATAATAATAACTTTTAGATGTTCATAGAAGGGAGCATAATTTAATCTAGTAGAAAATTCTCGATTTGCTTCAAAAAAAGAATTACCTAATAAAGTTAAATCCCATGATCTAGAGCTTTCTGCCCCTCCCCCTCCTCCTCCTCCACCGATAGGCTTAACTTG
>Ga0163219_100353_pt1 | contig 12533 bp, 10 predicted proteins | sample MSEWel2016_04_06_FD_113150 | JGI IMG/M metagenome (GOLD analysis project Ga0163219, IMG submission 113150) | Subsurface microbial communities from deep shales in West Virginia, USA - MSEEL Well Study Marcellus 3H_2016_04_06 ...
CCTTTTTATACTACACTCATTACTTTAAAAAGTAAAAAAAACTGAGAACATTCAACCTGTTACCTTAAATGTATTTTCTATCTGTGAAAGGTAATTTATCTCGATTTAAAAATTAAAAATCAAAGAAATGGTAAATCCCTCAACCTCGCGACAATTTTTGGGGTATAAAAAAGCCACTTCCGCAAAATGCAGAAATTCACACCAGCCTATAAACCAAATTTCGCTTGAGCGACTGACACTGTGGAAACGCTAAGGAACATCACAGCAATAAAAAACAAAATTTTTTTCATAATTAATAAGTTAGTTTGATTAAAAATAAAGACAGTAACTGTCTGCATTAATTGTTTCAAAAATAGAACATTTCGTCTAAAAAGCGTTCCAAACTTATTGAATACCCACCTTTTTTATGATGAATAGTTCCATTTTCTACACCAACCATAGTTTCTCATAAACAAAATACATATTTTAACACATTTCACATTTATCGAAATATTAATCTCAAAAAGTATTCTACCGGTTATCGCCAAATCAAAAGGGAAATGGGAAATGACAAATAGATAAACTGATTCAATTATTACCAATAACTGATATAAATTAACTTTTTTTGACCACTACAGACTTCAAATTGAAAACAAATACTTATTTCCGCAACAAGTCTTAATCAAAATCATATTTATTATGAAGAAACTTTTAATTGTTCTGACCCTTGTATTGGGTATTTCTGCGTTTACGGCAAACGCCAGTGCATCTTACACTATTGACGATGCCCAGATTGAAAATCTTTTTGCCTCAGCTACTGCCACTACTTTTAGTATGGTTGCTGATGTAGCTGAAGCTGCTCCTGCAATGGCTATTGCATCAGCAAGCGGCGGAAAAGACCCTTTAATTGCCATTTTGCTTGACTTCTTCCTGGGAGGTTTAGGTATTCACCGTTTCTATCTTGGAACTAAAGTCATGACAGGAATTGGATACATCCTTACCTGTGGTGGTATCTTCGGACTGATGCCTTTGATTGACCTTATTGTTTTGGCAGTCAACTGGGACGACATCAGCGCTTATGTTGACAATCCGAAATTCTTTATGTGGTAATAAAAGAACCATTTAAACAAAAAAACAAACAGGTCTGTCGTTCCGACAGGCCTGTTTTTGTAGTTCCAAATTTCTATTTAACATTATGAACTCTGCTTTCGGTAAAAGAAATTATTTTAATAAAACCCGCATTCTGTTGCTGGTTCTGTTCACCATACCCGTCGTCAACGCTTTAGCACAAACCTACACCGGTCAGGTAAGCGTGGATGCCCTTTACCAGAACTATCAAAAAGGGAGCCTGTTTACAGCAGAGGCCTCCTCGTTTTACGACGGCCAAACCGGCAAAATAATTACGCATTACCTTTCTCCTACCGAGTTCTACAAAACCATCAATGCAAAAGGCGAAACAACCATTTATCTTCCTGATGAAAACACCGTTTCCTTTATGCAAAACAGCCACTATTCAAGTAAAACTGAATTACTCTATTTCTTTGTCAACAACCTCACTCAGGACATGGGCCTCAAACATGAAGGTTTTACACAAATCAATACCCGGCGCGAGAACAATTACATCATCACCACCTGGCAGGCACCTCCCGGCATGCAAGCTATCAGCACAGTTGAACTGGTTGCGGAGAACTTCACACCCGTCTATGCTCAGTATTTTGACCACAAAGGGGACGTGAAAAGAAAGATTTACTATTATGACTACTTCATTGGGCCACAGTTTCTGCTTCCCAAAAAAATAACAGAAATAAGTTATACCACTAAAAATGACAGCACCATCAGGCGTACCACCTTCTCCAATATAAAAACAGGCTTCGAAGCCGATGATAAATTGTTTGATTTCAAAATCCCGGAAGATGCAAAGAAAGTCGATTTCTAAGTGGTTCCTTTTTCTGGCTTTCTTCCCGATTTTTTCGGGAATGTATGCACAGGATATAGGCACCCTTCAGCGCGATTTGATGCAAATCAATAATTCTGAGCAGGAAGATTTGAAACAAATACATCAATCCGAAAACAGGAAAAGATCATTTCTGGTAAAAAAAGAGGACCCGTTTATCGACAAGATCAATCCCATTAAACTTACGTTCGGAGGGCTGTTGTATTTCTATCAAACATCGCTTTCCAAACACTTCTCAGCCGATTGCCTTTACGAACCATCCTGTTCCAACTTCAGCAAAGATGTAATTTCTCATTATGGCCTGATAAAAGGTATTTTTCTTACCTCCGATCGGCTTAGCAGATGCAACCGAATCGCACAAACATCACTGCATCCCCTCACCATCAATCCCGAAACCAGACACTCCTCGGATGGATGGTCCAAATATCAGTTCAAGTCTTATAATCCCTCAGAACATTTTCATTGATGCGGTTTTTAATCTTTATTATCATCACACTGTTTGCGGGCATTAACATCTCTGCACAAAAAATCCCTGCCAGGATTCAATTCTCCGAATACCTGATAAACCAAAGTTTGTACGAAGAGGCGGTGTATGAGAGCAATCAAATACTGAAACTGAAGCTGACAAAACCACAAACCGACTCGGCACTCTATTTCAACGGATGGGCTAAATACAATCTAAAGCAGTTATTGTCGTCCAGTAAAACCTTACAGCAGGTCAGCCCGGAATCGGAATTTTATTCCAAATCGCAACTTTTTGGAAGCTACAATCTTATCCACATCGGGAAATACGACCAGGCAGTTGATATGATGAACCATTTTCAGAAAAGCAACGAAACAGAGGAGCATTTTTCGCTTTTCCTCCAATCAGGAATACAACTGATCAACAGGAATGTGGAAGCATACCGGACAATAGCAAATCAACTGCCACAGGATTATTACGGCTTTGCCAGGGAGGTGGCTTTTCTCAACAACCTTGCCACCTCAATAGAAAACAAAAGACCTAAATCACCCGTTTTAGCAGGAATTCTTTCGGGTATCATCCCCGGATCAGGACAAATTTATGCCGGAAAAACAGGACAGGGAATTGCAGCAATGCTCATGGCCTCCGGTCTGGCAGTTGTTGCTCTTGAAAACTATAACAAGAGAGGCCCCGAAAAATTTGAAACCATCTTCTTTGGGTCAGTTTTTACAGTGTTCTACATCGGCAATATTTATGGAGCAGCTTTTTCAGCAAAAATTGCAAACAACGAAAACAATGAACTCATTAACAGACAGATTCTTTTTAATCTTCATATTCCTTTGCGCAACATTTTTGACTAACGCACAAGTCGAAAAAAGCGCTTATTGGAACCATGCCGACAGCCTGCTGACTGCCCGGAACTACACCGGCAGCCTGGTGGAGCTGGAACGGATTGTTTTCACCACATCAGATCAGAAAATCAGGCAAAAAGCCATTTTCAGAAAGGCCATGGTTCATAAATCCACGGGGCGATACAAAAAGGTGCAAACCGAGCTGACCCGCATAGGAGTGATCCGCAATCCGGAAGATTCTCTTTTTACCCTGAAAGCTTACGAGCTGGCGCTGGCGCAATACATGACGGAAGATTATCAGAGTGCCCTGAATACAATTGAAAATTGCACCATTATGCTTCCCGAAAAACATCCGGCTACTCAAAGTCTGCTAACCCTCAAAGCTCTTTGTCACAACCAGATTTTTCAGTTCAACGAAGCTGAGAAAGCCCTAATGCAATTGCAAAAACTAGTCCCTGAAGAACAATCAGCATTATATGCAAAAGCCATTGCGAAATACGACGACACTCCAAAGTATAAAGACCCCGAAAAGGCCCGGCATTTGTCGTTGCTCCCGGGACTGGGCCAGGTTTATACCGGAAAAGTATTCGAAGGCGGCATCAGTTTTCTTTTAAATGCTTCTGCATTGGGCTTTGGAGCCTGGCAGGTTTATTCGGGTTACTACTTTACAGGTTATGTAGTTGGGGTAACCCTCCTTCAGAAATTTCATTCGGGAGGTCAACACCGGGCAGAATTGCTGGCCATAGAAAAAAACCGAAAAAACATTCTGGAGTTCAACACTGGAATCACCAAAACACTTTTGAATGTCGATGAGGAGTAATGGGCGTAAAAAAAGCCGGCCTTCCCAGGAAAGCCGGCAACTTACAGGTTTTAACAATATTGATTAGAAAAGAATACCTACAGATATTGATCTGGAATACAGACAGCGGCGGAAGAAAGGAGTCCCATGAGAATAGCACCCGGGTTTAGCCGGGTGGCAAAATTTAAACACAAGGGATTACTGTAGCCGGCTTCAAGCCGGCTTACCTGAACAACCCCACAGACAGCAGATTATGGAAGCCTGCTAAAGCGGTCTAAAAATAGTGTGCGTTACATATATCGCCATACTAAAGCATGGCGCTAATCTCATGCCCCCATCGAAAAGTCATTCCCATTTGTTGAAGTGAAATTGTATTGCATAGCTCATAATGAATTGAAAATTCGCACAAAATCGGAAAATAGTGCAGCCATTCCCATCTGTCATCACTGCGCGACCAATAATTATGAACCAATTCCACATCCATTCCAACTTTTTGAACAGAGATTATTACCTTTACAGGCAATTAAAAATAAATAAACCGTAATTATAGCAACCGCACAATCCCTAAAGCGCGGTTGTAAAAACCAAAAAACGCGAAAATGAAAAAAATAACCGCAGTATTGGTGGCCCTTGTAATTGGTTTTGCAGGTACACTAAAAGCTGATGAAGGAATGTGGCTGTTGCCACTGATTAAAAAACTGAATATCGAAAAAATGCAGGAGAAAGGACTGAAGCTCTCCGCAGAAGAAATTTACTCTGTCAATCAGTCAAGCCTGAAAGATGCCATCGTTATTTTTGGTGGCGGATGTACCGGAGAACTCATCTCCGACCAGGGGTTAATCCTGACCAATCACCATTGCGGCTATGGAACCATCCAGGAGTTAAGCTCGATAGAAGACAACTACCTGGAGGACGGATTCTGGGCAAAAAGTCTTGAAGAGGAGCTTCCGGCTCCCGGCTTATCGGTCACTTTCATGAAACGGATGGAAGATGTCACAGAAAAAATTGAAGCCGGACTAACTGAAGAGATGACTGAAGAGGAACGGATGGCTGTTGTGGACAGTATTTCCACCCAAATTGCCGACAGCGTTAAGGGCGATACACACTATCGTGCACTGGTTCGCGACTTCTACGGCGGAAATCAGTTTTATCTGATTGTTTACGAAGTCTTCAACGATGTGCGTTTCGTTGGCGCTCCCCCGTCATCCATCGGAAAATTTGGTCACGACACCGACAATTGGATGTGGCCCCGTCACACCGGCGACTTTTCCATGTTCCGTGTTTATGCCGATGCAGAAGGAAATCCTGCTGAGTATTCACCCAAAAACAAGCCACTGAAGCCGGCACATCACCTGCCCATCTCCCTAAAAGGGTATGAAAAAGACGATTTCGCTATGACACTGGGATTCCCCGGTAGCACTGAGCGCTACCTCACTTCATGGGGAATTGATGAGCGTATGAATATCTTCAACTACTCGTTGATTAATCCGCGTGGTGTAAAGCAGGAGATCTGGCAGGAAGCCATGAACAGCAGTGAGAAAATCAGGTTACAATATGCTTCCAAGTATTCGCGCAGTTCTAACTACTGGAAAAACAGTATTGGCATGAACCGCGGACTGAAAAATCTCCATGTAATTGCCAAAAAACAAGAACTGGAAGAGCAGTTCAAAAATTGGATAAATGAAGACGCTGAGCGTAAAGCAAAATACGGAGATGTGCTGACAGAACTCGAAACAGCCTATCGCGATCGTGCCCCATTCTATCTGGCTCAGAATTTTGTTCGTGAGTGTATGCTTCGCGGAACCGAGATATTAGCCTTCTCCCTCTCAGCCCGGGATCTTGAAACAGCCCTGGAAGAAGACGACGAAGAAAAAATTTCGGCTGCTGTAGAAGCTTTAAAAGAAATGGGAAAGGAATTTTACAAAGACTATCATGCAGCCACCGACCAAAAGGTTATGAGCGCTCTTCTCAATTTGTATTACGATGAAATTGATGCCGGTTTTTACCCTTCATTCTTTGAGGACATCAAAACTGAAAAAGAAGATGGTTTTGAAGACTTTGCCGGTAAACTTTTCAAAAAATCACTGTTTGTCAGCAACGATGATTTTAACAGCTTTCTGGAGAATCCAAAGTTAAAAACGCTTCAAAAAGATCCTGCCTACCAGGCTGGACAATCGACCATGGAATTATATTTCTCACTTTGGGAAAGGATCAGAGAATCAAATATGACCATCACCAAAAACCATCGTCTTTTCATTGCCGGATTGCAGGCAATGAATCCTGACAAAGTCTATTACGACGATGCCAACTTCTCTATGCGCCTGAGCTACGGTGAAGTCGGTGATTACGAAGCACGTGATGCAGTGATTTACAAGCATTACACCACCCTTGAAGGGGTAATGGAAAAAGAGAAACCCGACGATTATGAATTTGCAGTTTCCGCAAGACTCAAAAAGTTGTACGAAGAAAAAGATTACGGACGCTACGCCAACAAGGACGGTCGGATGTACGTAAACTTTACTACAGACAACGACATTACCGGCGGAAACAGCGGAAGCCCTGTTATCAATGGCGAAGGACATCTTTTCGGTCTTGCTTTTGACGGCAACTGGGAAGCCATGAGCGGAGACATCGCTTTTGAACAGGAACTTCAAAAGTGTATCAACGTGGATATCCGTTACGTGCTTTTCATCATCGACAAGTATGCGGGAGCCACCAATCTCATCAATGAAATGACCATTGTTGAGTAAGTTTTACCTATTACAATTAATAACACCCAAAAAGGCCGGTTTATTTTAGACCGGCCTTTTTTGTTCCCGGATAATCTGGTATCGGACCAAACCTGTCCAAAATATATTATTATCAAGAGCAACCCACATTGCGGATCTTTATGACCAGGATTTTCAATTGGTTTTCGATAATCAACCCGAAACGCCCCCTCCAGTCAAGCTAAAATTTCTTAAAATTGCTTTATAAAACCCATTATTTCCCACCATCTGTTGTAGATTCGCAGCCACAAAAAAATCATTTAACTTGTTGCTGTTTATGAGAAAGCACACCTGCATTCTGGTTATTCTTTTATGTTTTTTTACACTTCCGGCAAAGGCAGATGAAGGAATGTGGCTGCCCTGGTTTTTGCCCCAGTCGCAGCTTGACAAGATGCAGGAAATGGGATTTGAATTATCTTCCGAAGATATTTTTAGTACTTCGGAACCATCACTGAAAGATGCAATTGTTTCGCTGGACGATGGCAGCTGTACCGGCAGTTTTATCAGCAACAAAGGTTTGGTGCTCACCAATCATCACTGTGCCAACAGCGACATTCAAAAGCACAGTTCGGTAGAGAGGGATTTGCTGAAAAACGGGTTCTGGGCGCAAAGCACCGGGGAAGAAATCCCCAATCCCGGAAAAACGGCGACTCTGTTGGTCGATGTACAAGACCTGACCACCATGTTCACCCCGATTTTAAAAGACGCAAATACCCGGATAGAACTGGAAATGAAAATTGACAGCCTTTCCAAACTCATATTGGATACCCTTTCACTTCCCCCCTCACATGAAGCAGAAATTAAAGATTTTAGTTTCAGAAACCGTTTTTTCCTTATTGTGACACAAACTTACCGGGACGTCAGGCTCGTTGCAGCCCCGCCGGAAGATATTGCTCAGTTTGGCGGAGAAAAAGATAACTGGAAATGGCCCCGGCACTCAGCCGACTTTGCGCTTTATCGTATCTATTGCTCGCGCGAAGGCGAACCGGCAGATTACCACCCCGAAAATATTCCTTACACTCCCAAAAAAAGCCTCGAAATATCAATCAACGGGGTTGAAGAAAATGATTTCACACTCACCCTTGGTTATCCAGGAAACACACAACGATACCTTACCGCAGAAGGGATTAGGGAAAGCTACAAAATTATCAATCCTCTGATAACAAAAATCAGTGGCTTCAAACAAAAAATCTGGGAAGAACAGATGCCTCGTTCACGCCAAACAGAAATAATGTATTCGGAGAAATATGCCACCCTGATGAACATCTCTCAGTACACCACGGGCCAGAACAAAAGTATCAGCGAACTGAATCTAATTGAAGAAAGAAGAAGCCTGGAAGATACCATCCAACAATGGATAATGCAATCTCCCAAAACGGAGGAAAACAACGGCTCCTTGCTGTTATCTATGGAAACGCTATACCAAATGCGCGAGAATCTGACACATACTACCTTCCTAACTTTTGAAACCATTCTTTCGGGAACAGAAACAGGCCAGTTTGTATTGGAGACCTTTGAACTTTTTTCGCTCATCAACGAAGAAACTTCATCCGCAGAAAAAAAAGATGAACTGATAAAACAAATGAAAGAAAGAGCCGACCATTATTATGGCAATTTCTCTCCCTCCCTTGACCGGGAAGTATTCCTGAAATTAATCGACTATTACCGGACAAATGCAAATGACAGCACCCGAATAAATGATTCCACTCTGTTGGGAACGTTTAATACTTTTGAACAACTGGCCGACGCCATCTACACCCGGTCGTACTTCTCATCCCGAACCAGGTTCGAAGAGTTGATGAACAACCCTCAGCTGATGAATTTCCTGACAGACCCGGCCTTTTCCTTTTATCTTAGAGTTCTTCAGGAATTTGGCCCGGTATATTCGATGTTCATCAGAATAGACCGGCAAATAGATTTTTCCATGCACCGGTATTTCAATGTTCTTAAAATGAAAAACCCTGAAAAAAATCTTTATCCTAATGCCAACAGTTCTATGCGATTATCGTATGGCACGGTTAAGGGCTATTCGCCACGCGATGGCATCTACTACAAACCATTCACCTCCCAAAAAGGGATTTTTGATAAAATCCGATCAAAAAACCCGGAATATCAATCCGCCATTAATTTCAAAAAACTATTTGAAACTGATGGGAGTAACTGGTATGCAAATGAGCAGAAAACAACCCTGTGTTTTATTTCAAACAACGACATATCGGGAGGTAACAGTGGAAGTCCGGTACTCAATACCCGGGGACAATTGGTTGGACTCGCTTTCGACGGCAATCTGGAAGGTATGGCATCTGACCTCTCTTATTCCGAAAAATTTCAGCGCTGCATAAATGTTGACATTCGTTACATTTTATTTCTGATAGACAAAATGGGTCAATCACCTCATTTACTGAAAGAGATGAATATCAAATAAAATAGTTTGCACCTCTGTTTCCATGATTTTTGACATTCTTAAAAGGACAAAATAATTCCTACATTTGTTCCAATGCTGATGGATTCAACACTCTATCAAAAAGCAGCATTTATCAACCTGTTAAGAACGAAAAAAACGATAGTTATGGGTCTCAACTTCCTGGAAATTATTTCCGCATTCATTGTTCTCTTTGCAGTAATTGATATTCTGGGTTCCATTCCCATTATTATTGATCTTCGCAACAAAGGCAATAAAATAAAAGCGACCCAGGCTTCCGTCGTATCCTTTGCCATTCTCATTGTCTTTCTATTTGTGGGAAAAGCACTTCTGGGTCTATTTGGTGTTGACATTTCCTCTTTTGCCATTGCAGGCTCATTTGTGCTGTTTTTAATTGCCATAGAGATGATACTGGGAGTTACCATTTTCAGGCACGATTCGCCCAGTGGAGCATCGCTGGTGCCCATTGCGTTCCCCCTGATAGCCGGAGCCGGTTCTTTCACAACCCTTCTTGCCCTGCGTGCTGAATATGCCACCATCAATATCATTCTGGCACTATTTCTGAATATCGTTGTTGTCTATACTGTTTTAAAAATCACCAGCCGCATTGAGCGACTCATCGGCCAGGGTGGTATTTATGTATTGAAAAAATTCTTTGGAATTATCCTGTTGGCCATGGCAATTAAGCTTTTCTCAAATAATGTGGCTAATATTGCAGGATAAAAAAAGTTATCATGCCACAGAAGAAATTCTATGTGATTTGGGTGGGCCATCAGACAGGAATTGTCGATAATTGGGCAGAGTGTCAGCGTAGAATCAAAGGGTATCCTGCAGCCAGATTCAAATCCTATAAAACACTCGAAGAAGCTCAAAAAGCCTTTGAAACGCCCTGGTCAGACATCATCAGCACCAGCAGCAAAAAGAAAAATACGAAGGTTTCGACCCGGGCCACCGATAATCCCGATTACCAACCCATACTGCGCAGCCTGGCTGTGGATGCTGCCTGCAGCGGAAACCCCGGCCCCATGGAGTATCAGGGCGTTTTTGTTGATTCCGGCACACAATGGTTTCATGGTAAATTTCCGTTGGGAACCAACAACATCGGCGAATTTTTGGCTATTGTTCACGGGCTGGCCGAACTGAAACGAAAAAATCTGAATATTCCCATTTATACTGACTCAATCACTGCCCTTGGATGGGTGAAAAAGAAGAAGTGTGCCACCAAACTGGAACGAAACAACAACACAGAACCGCTTTTCAAATTGATTGAAAGAGCCGAGAATTGGCTAAAATGCAATTCGTGGTCGCAATCTATTTTAAAGTGGGACACAAAAGCATGGGGAGAAATACCTGCCGATTTTGGCCGCAAATAAGGTTATTCAACATTTATCAATGGCAACCAATATCTGAGTCTGGTTCCTATAATTTCGCCATCGTTAATAATGTCCACCCGTTCCATTTTCTTACGACCAAGCCCAAAATCCTTGCGAAGAGAAGTAATTCGTTCTTCTATTACCGCATAAGTGGCCGTTGATTGGCTATCAGAAACAACCACCCCTTTGTTTTCAATGGTAACTTCCAACTCCTTCTCTTTCTGCTCATACAGAATAGTAATACCGGGACAACAACAGTCTTTGTTTTTTCCTTTGGCAAAAAAATCATCTATCAGAGGGCGCGATAGCAAAGGCGGAACTTTCAGATTACAAGAATCAGAAATGATTTCTGAACTTACACCACAATCAATAGTCTGATAGTACCGACGACACTGAACTTTCAGATACTTATTAAGCACCTCTTTTTCTTCAGTAAGAGAAACCAGCTCCACCTCAGAATAACCTGTCATTTTGCGGATAAGAAATGCTATATCACTTAAATACTCGGAAGCTTCTCCTTTCTGGTCGCTCATTATATAGTTTTGCAACGAAGTAAGGGCGTTAAAAATAAAGTGTGGATTCATCTGAATGCGGGTCATTTTCTGTTGCATCAGATGCTTTTCCTTTTGATGTTTCATTAACCTATTGCGCCCATAGATAAACCAGCCTCCCAACCCAATTATCAGAAGTAACACAAGAATTACAAGCAGAAGGTTTTTTTCTCTGACTTTTGCGTTGGCCAGATTCAATTCTTTTTTGGTCAACTCCCGTTCAATATCTTTGTCAGGCCCTCCGGCAACAAAAGAACTGTTTGCAGTAATCATAGAATCTTTTAAATGAGAATAGGTCTCAAGAATTCCGACTGCACGTTCATATTCTTCACCTCTTTTTAATGCAAGAAAAAGTGAATACAAATTTTTTTGCCTGAGGTCTTCCCATCCCATGCGATTCGCAATTTTCTCTGCCCTTTCATAAAAAACAACCGACAATGCAGTCCGGTTTTGTTCAAAGTACAGGTCGCCAAGCAAACTATAAATATTAATAAGGTATGATTCGTCCTCATGATTTTTAAAGAATTCAAGCGCCTGATCAAGATATCTGGCAGATTTTGCATAATCGGCCTCATACAAATAAAGAGCACCAAGATTACACTCCACTTTTGCAACGCCTTCTTTATCGCCAAGTCGGGTAAAAAAATCAAGAGCTTTACCATACATCTCAATAGCCCGATTATTTTTCCCCATATCGGTAAGAAAAATGGCATAATCATTACATACTGCAGCAGCAGCGGCAAGAGAATCCATTTCTAAAAATGTACGCTGAGCATGTTTAAAATATTTCTCGGCTTTTGCAGTATCTCCCGCTTTATCCTGGATTAAAGCTATATTGTGCAAACATTGGGCAAATCCATAAATATTTCCAATTTCCTGCTCACATTTTGCAGAACTGGAAAATGCCTCAAGGGCTTCGTTGAACCTGCTTTTATAATACCGGGTAAGTCCTAAATTATTGTAGAATATAGCTTTCTTATCCTCCAAATCGATTCCTTCTAAAAAATTCAATCCTTTCTCGTAAAAATCACCTGCACGATTAAAATCCCCATTGTAGTAGGCACTTTCGGCACGATAATACCATCCCATGGCCTCAAGTGTGTCATTTTTCCCCGAAACATGTTCAAGAAAAACAATGGCAAGGGAGTCTGCTTTAACAGGGTGATGAACAAGATTAGATTTTATTTCCTGCTCCAACTCAGTAATAGAAAGTGAATCAGAAGAAACAGTTCCACTCCGGACTGCAACACTTAAACCCAGAAGTAACAATGAAACTATAAAAAGTCTTTTCGCAAAGCTATGAACCATTTTCGAACAAGAATTGAATTCATACAAATCTACTCTTTTTTTTGGAATTGGGCCTCCCCTAACCC
>Ga0163219_100356_pt1 | contig 12474 bp, 11 predicted proteins | sample MSEWel2016_04_06_FD_113150 | JGI IMG/M metagenome (GOLD analysis project Ga0163219, IMG submission 113150) | Subsurface microbial communities from deep shales in West Virginia, USA - MSEEL Well Study Marcellus 3H_2016_04_06 ...
ACGAAACGGCGGGTGACGAAACCCGCGACCTCCACAAGGGCGGTGGCCAGCACCAGGATAAGCGCCAGCCGCACGAGCCGCGCACCGGCGTCGCCAGAGATCCAGGCCCACGGATCGATGCCCCAGACGCTCATCACCAGGAGCAGGGCCGCGCCGAGAATCAGGATGCGCATGAGCGCCCAGGACACCCCGGCGGCGCGCGACGTCTTCTGCTCCGCCTCGTCCACATCGACGTTGCAGCTGTCGGCGAAGCGCCGGACCCAGTGGTCGAACAGCCGCCGGAGCACCCAGATCAGCCCCAGTGCGGCAAGGACGACCGCAGTGGAGACGAGGAAGTTGAGCCCCGCCTCGCCCGGATCGAGCTGCATCAGGTGAGTCCAGGCGTCACGCCCGAACGCGGAGAGCTGCTCGGCCAGCGAGGGCTGGACGGCCTCGGCGGGAGCCGCGACGGGCGCGGAGGCGGGAACGGCGGACATGCGGAGCCTTCGACCTGGGGTCCGCGCCGAACGCCGTCACCGTAGGCGGAGTTCCTCGCCGCCGGTCAGGCCCGCACCTCGCGGAAGGAGACGAGCCGCCCCTGGGCCTCGTCCCACAGCGCCAGGCGGGCGCACCGGAAGCTCTCCAGGAGCGTCACCCGGCTCATCGGCCTCAGCTCGGGAAAGTCCCGGAGCACCTTGGGGAGCCGATAGTACGGAATCCGGCTCGACAGGTGGTGGACGTGGTGGATGCCGATGTTGGCCGTGAACCACCGAAGCAGCGGCGGCAGGTCGTAGTGAGAGCTGCCGGCGAGCGCGGCCTCGTCGCGCTTCCAGACGCCGTTGCGCGACCAGCTGGCGCCTTCGAACTGGTGCTGAATGTAGAACAGCCAAACCCCGATGGTGGCCGCCAGCAGCATGGTCATCGCATTCACGATCAGGACGGGCGCAGGTCCGAACAGCCAGACCAGGGCGCCCAGGCCGACGGCGGCCGCCAGGGTGTTGCCGAGCACGCTGACCCAGGGCCGCCAGCCCTGCCGCATCATGCCGACAGGCAGGCGGTTCATCAGGAAGAAGACGAAAGCGGGCCCCAGGCCGAACATCACCGCAGGATGGCGATAGAGGCGGTAGCCGAGCCGGCGGAGCGGCGACAGGGCCTGGTACTCCTCCACCGTCAGCATCTCGATCGCGCCCAGGCCGCGGCGGTCGAGGTTGCCCGAGGTGGCGTGGTGGATGGCGTGTGTCTGGCGCCAGTAGTCGTAGGGCGTGAGCGTGAAGACGCCGATGATGCGGCCAACCCAGTCGTTAGCCTTGCGCTCCCCGAAGAACGCCTGGTGCCCGCAGTCGTGCTGGATCATGAACAGCCGCACGAGGAACAGCGAGGCGGGGACGGCGAGCAGCAGGGCCGCCCACCAAAGGCCCCGCGCATGGAGGAACCAGGCCAGGCCCCAGATGGCGAGCAGCGGGACCGCAGTGATCACGATCTCTAGGACGGAGCGGCTAGTCTCGGGCTCGCGGTAGGGCGCGAGCTTCTTGGACCAGGCGCCGGCGGACTTCGCGTCGGGGGACATCAAGATTTCCGATTGGGGCTTGGGCTCACGCCGTGCCGGACAAACAAGGTTGGAATGCGGCGGTTCCGTTCACCCGCGGCCCATACGTATGGCGGCCGACCGGGCGTGGGCGGGCAGCCCCTCGGCCTCGGCCAGGGCGATGGTCGCCGGCGCCAACGCCGCGAAGGCGGCCTCGTCGCACTTCACGAATGAGGTCCGCTTCAGGAAGTCGTAGAGGGAGAGGCCCGACGAGAAGCGCGCGGCGCGGCTGGTCGGCAGTACGTGGTTCGAGCCGGCCACATAGTCGCCGATGGCTTCCGGGGCGTGCCGGCCCAGGAAGATGGCGCCGGCGTGCCGGACCCGGTCGGACAGGCGCTCAGGCGCGTCCACCGCGAACTCCACGTGTTCAGGGGCGATGAGGTCCACGAGCCGCGGCGCCTCCTCGAGCGGCGCGAGCACGATCGCGCCGTGGTCGCGCCAGGACGCAGCGGCGTCCGCGCCCGTGGAAAGGGAGGAGAGCTGCGCCTGGACCGCGGCCTCCACGCGCTCGGCGAAGGCCTCGTCGTCGGTGATCAGGATGGATTGGGCGGCCGGGTCATGCTCGGCCTGGGAGAGCAGGTCCGCTGCGATCCAGTCGGGGTCGTTCGCCCCGTCCGCCACGACGACGATCTCAGAGGGTCCCGCCAGGGCGTCGATGCCGACGGCGCCGTAAACCCGCCGCTTGGCGGCGGTCACGAAGGCGTTGCCCGGGCCCACGATCTTGTCGACCGGCCGGATCGGCCCCGCGCCGTAGGCGAGCGCCGCCACCGCCTGCGCCCCGCCGACACGCCAGATCTCCGTGACGCCGGCAGCCTTGGCCGCGGCCAGCACGGCCGGCTGCAGACGCCCGGGCGGCGTCACCATGGCGATACGCCCGACTCCCGCCGCCGCGGCCGGGACTGCATTCATCAGAACGGTCGAGGGATATGCGGCGCGCCCGCCGGGAACATAGATCCCCACCGCGTCCAGCGGCGTCCAGCGCCATCCCAGTTCGACGCCGGCTTCGTCTGTGAAGCGCTGGTCCGCCGGCCGCTGGCGCTCGTGGTAGGCGCGAATCCGCTTGGCCGCGAAGGCGATGGCGTCCCGCACCTCGGCCGGGCACGCCTCCGCGCCGGCTTCGATCTCGGTTTCGGTCACCCGCAGCCGGGCCTCGTCCAGTTCGACGCGGTCGAACTCACGGGCGAAGCGCAGGAGCGCCGGCAGGCCCTCGGTCCGCACCGCAGCCAGGACGTCACGAACGATTGCGTCGACCTCTTCGGGCGTGTCGCGCCGCTCCTCCACGAACGCGCGGAAGGCGGCCTCGAAGTCCGTATCGGAGAAGCGGAAGCGGCGCATGGCGGGCTACTTAGCGACCGCCGGTCCCGAGCGCCATGGCAAGACTAGAGTTCGTGCTCGGGTTTGCGCGGCGTCGGCCATGGCCTGGAGACGTCGGCCAGGACGGCCTCCACGCATTCCACCGTGGCGCGCAGGTCGCCGCCGCCCGCGCAGCTCAGGGTCACGACCCCGCCAGGCGCCTCACCCGGTTCGAACGTCAGCGCCAGGAGCTCCAGCACCGCATCGGGCGCGTCGCGGCGGATCTTCCGCGTCTCGAACTTCAGGACGCCGCCCAGTTGAAGCGCCGAACGCACGCGTGCGCCGCCGCCCGCTTCCCATCGGTACCGATTGAAGGCGATCGTCAGTCGGCGCGCCTTGGGTTCGAAGGTGATGTCGCCCACCTTGGCGACGGCGTCCTGCATCGCCGCTGAGATGACGGCGAGGTCGGCCTCGTCCTGCGCCAGGAGGCGAAGCGGCGGCGCGTCGGCCATGTCTACTCCTCCGCCTCGCCGTCGCCCTTGATCCGCCGGATCTCGGCGCCGCAGGCGCCGAGCTTCTCCTCCAGCCGCTCGAAGCCGCGGTCCAGGTGGTAGACACGGTTCACGACCGTCTCTCCACGCGCCGCCAGGCCGGCGATGACGAGGCTGACCGAGGCCCGAAGGTCCGTGGCCATCACCTGGGCCCCCTCCAGGGCCTCCACGCCGCGCACCCGCGCCTCGCCGCCCTGCACCGTGATGTCGGCGCCCAGCCGGCGCAGTTCGGGCGCGTGCATGAAGCGGTTCTCGAAGATGGTCTCGCGGATGACGCTCTCGCCCTCCGCCAGGGTCATCAGAGCCATGAACTGAGCCTGCAGGTCGGTCGCGAACCCGGGATAGGGATCGGTTTCGATCTCAACGGCGCGAAGGCGGCCCCCGTTGCGCTTGATCGTGAGCCCATCATTGTGTGGCGTCACCTCGACCCCGGCCTCGACCATCTTGTCGAGAAGCGCCGTGAGGAAGTCGCTGCGGGTCCTGGTGAGCCGAACCTCGCCCCCGGCCATGGCCGCGGCGAGCGCATAGGTGCCGGTCTCGATCCGGTCAGGGAGCACCGCGTGGGTCGCCCCCGTGAGGCTCGTCGCCCCCTGGACGCGGATCGTCGACGTCCCCGCCCCCGTCACCCTTGCGCCCATCTTGTTCAGGCATTCCGCCAGGTCGGTGATCTCCGGCTCCTGGGCCGCGTTGGTCATCACCGTTTCGCCGTCGGCGAGCACAGCGGCGAGCAGCGCGTGCTCGGTGGCGCCCACCGAGACGAAGGGAAAGTCGATCTCCCCGCCGCGCAGGCCCCGCGGCGCCTGGGCGTAGACATAGCCCTCGTGCAGGTCGATCCGCGCGCCCAGCGCCTCGAGCGCCTTCAGGTGCAGGTCCACCGGCCGCGCGCCGATGGTGCAGCCGCCCGGCAGCGAGACCTTCGCCTGGCCGGTCCGCGCCAGGAGCGGGCCCAGCACGTTGAACGAGGCCCGCATCTGCCGCACGAGGTCGTAGGGGGCGAAGCCGGAGACGATCTCCTTCGTCGTCAGGAGGGTCTCCGCGCCGTCCTCGCCGTCCGATTCGACGACCTCCGTCCCCAGGCGCTGCAGCAGCCGGCCGAGGAAGCGCGTGTCCGCGAGCCGGGGCATGTTCGTGAGCCGCAGCGGCTCGTCGGTCAAAAGGCTCGCGGCCATCAGCTTGATGGCCGAGTTCTTGGCGCCGCTGATCGGGATCTCTCCCTTCAGGCGCGCGCCGCCGGTGATGGCGATGCGGTCCAATCCCAATCCTTCGAAACGGCGACGCTGTGCGGGAAGTCGCGGGGGTCAGCTCTTGGCGGGCTATCTAGCGTGCGCCCGCGGCCGCGCAAAGGGCGCCGCTCAGGACTTGCCGTCCTCTTCTGGTGCAGGTTTGGGGGATGGCGGCTGGCCGCCAGCCTTGCGCCGACGGAGGTTCGCCCGAAGCGCCTGGGCGAGCTTGGCCTCGCGGCTGGTTGGCGGAGGCGTCCTGCGGTCGTCTTCGGCGGCCATGGCCCACGGGTGCGGCGACCCGTCCGCATCGTCAAGCACCTTCGCCTTCGATTGGGGCTTCACGAGGCCGAGTCGTCCCGCTATATGCCGCGCCTCGCCTTTCGCCGCCGTAGCTCAGTGGTAGAGCGCATCCTTGGTAAGGCTGAGGTCGGCAGTTCAATCCTGCCCGGCGGCACCACTTCTCTTCTCATCGAGAGAGACCCGGCAGCGGGCGCTTCGGCGCCCGCTGCTCTCGTGCGCGTCGCCTCATATTACCCGGGTGATATTGACACGCCTCACATGGTGCTCAATGAGGGCCCATGGCTTCCGCCACCTACACAGCCTTTTCTGACGGCCGGTTGCTGGCCACCGGCGCCAGCGCCGAGGTGGCGCAAGCGGCGCGGGACGCGCAGGCGCGCGGCGCCGCGGGCGTCGTGATCCTCGACGACGCCTCGGGACGACAGGTCGAGCTCGACCCGTTCAGCCAGGAACCCGCCCTGGCCGGCGTCGCTCCTGTGGAGGTGGAACCCGTCCGATCGGGCCGAGGGCGTCCGAAGCTGGGCGTGGTCGCGCGCGAAGTCACCCTGCTGCCGCGTCATTGGGAGTGGCTCTCCGGCCAGCCCGGCGGCGCCTCAGCCGCCCTGCGTCGGCTCGTCGAGGAGGCCCGGCGGGCGGGCGAAGGCGCCGACCGCGCCCGCCGCGCTCAGGAGGCGCTCTACAGGGCGATGTCGACGCTCGCCGGCGACCTGCCCGGCTTCGAGGAGGCCGCGCGCGCGCTCTATGCGGCCCAGGATGCGCGCTTCGATGACCTCACCTCCGGTTGGCCACCCGACATCCGCGACTATCTGGCCCGACTGGCCGCCGTGGAACGGGCCGCGCGCGACGCCTAGCGCCGCCCGGTTCTCCGCGGGTCGGCGCTTTCAAGCGCGTGCTCGGCCGCGTGGGTCTGTACCGCCAATCGTCGGGCCGCATCACAGGCCACGAGCTGCGCGCCCCGCGTCGCGTATCCGATCTCCAGGTCCGCCAGCGTCGGGGCGGCCGGCAACACATGGAGCCCGCATGGCCGGGCCGCCTCAGCGGGCATCTCAATCCGCGGCGCAACCGACCAGCTCGGGGGCCGCGAGGCACAGCTCGCGGTCAGCAGCGCGCAGGCGAGCGGCGCGCTCAGCATCCAGGGGCGCATGGGCGTCCTCCGCTATCAGGGCCTTGTTGGTGACTCTGGCGACGCTCTGCGCCGCCGCCTCCCGCTGACGCACGACCACCTCGACACGCTGGAGGCTGTCGCGGGCGCCCTGGGTCTCCAGGCCCGCGACGGCCGCCTGCGCCAGCGCGGCCTCGGTCCTCGGTCGCTCGCGGGCCGCGCCGTCGCGGCGGCCCGACCAATAGATGACCGTCACCGCGGCCAGCAATGTCAGCACCGCGGCCACGGCGAGCCACCACCGCGGAATCACGAGGGAAGTCCCAGGGCGTACCCGCCCGGCCGCCGCGTCAGCACCTGCCGGCGCATGCGGGGATCGAAGGAGATGTGCACCCAGCCGCCCTCCTCGATCAGCTGGTCGAACGCGAGGTCGGACTCCCCGATGGCGCGGCAGACCTCGATCGGCCGGCCGAACCCGTAGCAGTTGAAATCGACGGCGTGTCCGGTCAGGTGCGCCGAGGTTCGCGCCCCCCCGACCGCGCGGTTCAGGGCCCTGCTGCGGTAGCCGCTGGAGACGGTGATCACCCGATTCCCCAGCAGCCGCCGGATCTCTTCCATCCGGGCGGCGGTCGTCCTCAAGGTCGCCACCACATCGAGCGGAGGCGTGTTGTCGAACTCGCGATGCTGAGTGCACGCGAGCTCCTCCAGCGCGAAGTGCGCCGTGAGCCTGGTTGTCATCAGTCGGCTGCCTTCTGGATTCGGGCGGCGGGAGCCTCCGCCACCTGCAGCGTCCCGGCGTCTTCCAGCCGCGACATGCGCGCCTCGTTCGCCGCCCAGACCTGCGCCATCGACCAGGCCAGCAGCGCAACCACCATGGCCCAGACGCGGCCTTTCAGCCCCTCTACGGCGGACAGGGTGCTGGCCGAAGCCGTCTTGATTTCGGCCAGCCGCTCCTCGCAACGTGACTCGTGGTCCGTGAGCCGCTGTTCGAGCGCGGCCAGCCGTTCGGATTGGGTCGCCATCATCCCCCCCAGCCGGCCGAACCGCTGATGTCGAAGCCCTTCTTCTTCGTGCGGCTGTGGGTGTTCTCGAAGCCGTTCGTCTGTTCGCCGGCGAACAGGCTCATCGGCAGCCCGCCCAGCATGGCGACGAGCTGCTGGGTGTTGGTGATCGGCGCCTGCCGGTACTGCTGCTCGATGTCCCGCAGCATGCCGCCCATCTGCGCCTGGGACGCGATGTTGGCCCTCTGATTGCCCTCGTAGGCGCTCGCCAGGTCCGACAGCCCCCGCGCCGCGTCCATCTGGCGCTGCAACGCCCTGTCGGCGGCCTCCGCGCCGAAGCGGCCGGCCTCGTTGGCGGCCGCCATGTTGGCGATACCGAATTGGTTGCGGGCCGACGTGTTGAACTGGGACGCCTGGTTCAGCGCGTCCATGTTGGCCAAGCCGAAGCGGTTCACCGCATCCAGCTTCGCCAGGCCGAAGCGGTTGGCCGCCTCCATGTTGGCCAGTCCGAACTGGTCGGCCGCGGCGGCGTTCGCCAGCGAGACCTGCTGTCGCCGGTTGGCGTCGTCCGCAGACAGGGCCGCGCCCCGCTGGAACATCTGGTCGAGCAGGTTCGCCGAGGTCGTGGCCCGCCCACGCGCCAGGGCGTCTTCCGTCATGCTGCGGGTAAGCGCAGCCCCCGAACCGCCGAACGCCCCCGAGCCGGCGAGGTCGAGATCCTGCTGGGCCCGCGTCTGGCCCGCGCCGTAGTCGAAGTCCGCGAGTGCGGAGTCCACCACCTGCCGACGATAGGGCGACATGTAGGAGTCCAGGTTATCGAGCAGAGAAGCCGCCTGGGCGCCAGTCGCGCCTCCGATGGCGGCCCGCCCGATAGCCGCCTGCCCTGTGGCCGCGCCATAGCCTTCCGCGGTCCCGAAGCTGGGCGCATAGGTCTTGGCGTCGTGCCGGGCGACGCCGCGCATGAGATCGGCGGCCCCGTCGAAGTTCCACCATTGTCCGGAGAGGCTCGCGGCGCCGGAGGCGGCCTGCTGCTGCAGGTCATTCGTCGGCGCGACATAGTCGTATGGGTTCTTGCCCAGCAGGCCGCCCACCTGACCGGCCACGCCCTGAGTGAGCGACGTCGCCCATTCAGGCAGGATAGGCGTCTGGGTGCTGCCGTAGTTTCTGTTGCTCGTGTTGGTCGACGAACTCCTGTTGAAGCTGCCGTTGAGGCTGAAGACCATGTCGTACGTCCTTGTAAGGGTTTGCGGGCTAGCGCAGCCCGGTGGGCGCGAAATCGAAGACCGGCTTGCCGATGCGGCAGGCGGTGGGGGCGCTCTCGGCCGAGAACCTGAGTTTGAAGAGCCGGCCACTCGCTAGGACGTCGGCCTTGGCGTCGCCCGGCGGCATGGCGGCGACCGCCGCCTGCTCGGGCCCCTGCGGCTGCATTCGCGACGTCAGGGTGACCCGCACCGCGCCGACCTGATCCTTGAAGTCGGGCCAGATCTCCCGGACCAGAACCCCCTGGTTGGGGTCGAGGTAGGTGTCCGCCGTCTCGATGAACCAGGCGAACTTGCCACCGTCCGCCGAGCGGCCCTTCTCGTGGAAATAGGCTGAGCCGTCGTAGGCCACGCCCACCGGATAGGCTGTCGGGCCCGCGTCCACGAACGCGGTGCGCGCCATGATCCCGCGGTGCCATGCGCCGGCGTCGGGCCCGGAGACGCACACCGCCAGGTAGCGGCTGTTCTCGTAGCCGTCGCGGCTGTCGGGGTAGTCGAAGCGGATCTCGGAGAACTCGGCGTTCGAGGAGGCCGCCACCTTGTCGCCCTGGCTCGCCGCCAGCCGGTCGGCGAAGTCCTGCCGGATGGGACAGGGGATCGGCTCGGGCTGCCCTCCGATCGCATAGCTGTAGAACTGCCGGTCGGGGCTCGCCCAGAACGCGGTCTGGCCCACGACCACGGCCGCATTGGGCCCTATGAGGCCGCAGTTGCGGCCGACCCGCTCGAACCGCCATGGCTGGTTGAGCGCGCCGATGAAGGTGCCCAGGAACAGCGCGTCGCTGGTCCAGACCAGCATGTACGGGCCGCACATGCGTCCGGCCACGATCCGGCCCCCGCCCGTCAGGATGTATTCCCGCGCCGTCGACCCGGAAGCGGCCGTCGACCACTGGGTGTTGTTGCGGATCGAGGAGTGCCGGATGCAGAGCGGGTTGAAGACGCCCGACACCTCCTCGTTGCAGCCGAGCGCGAACACCTGGTAGCCGCCGTTCAGGGGCGCCACGAGCATGTAGGTGACGTTGCCCGGCGCATTGGCCACCGCCTGGGCCTTGGCGGCGGTGTTGTTGGTCCAGGCGAAGATCGTCTGGTTGCGCGGACTGGCGAGCAGCTGCTGGCCCCAGGCTCCGAACGACCAGGTGAGCGGGAAGTAGTCGGTGGTCGATGGCAGGCCGTAACCGCCCACGCCGTAGGCGCCCGTGCCGTAGCCGGCGCTGCCCGCGCCGTCGATCGCGCCGGCCGTGAGCCGCTCGCAGGCGTGATGTCGAAGAGGACGCCGCCCTGCCACAGCTGAAGCCGGGAGTGGGTCCCGAACGCGATGTTCAGCACGGCGGCGTTGTCGGTCCACGGAAAGGCCGTCCGGCAGACCCCCGTCAGCTTCGGCGCCATCAGGCTCTCCCAGCCGCCGATCACCTGTGGCCGCCCCAGCCGAAATCTGACATTTGAGCCGTCCGCCCAGCGCCCTGCGCCGGCGAAGCTGGTGTCGTCGCCGTTCAGCCCCGGCGGCAGCTCGAGGGGAATTCGCATTGCTTTTCCGCGTGCTAAGGTCGTTGTGATGTCGGAAGTCGAAACCGCCTTCCGCGCGGCCGTGGCCCTGCAGCGCGCCGGCGAGGATGCTCAGGCGGAGGCCATCTGGCGGCGCCTGCTGGCCCACCACCCGGGGCTCGTCAACGCCCGCGACAACCTGTGCCTGAGCCTGCTGGCCCAGGGGAAATACGAGGAAGGCTTCCCGCTCTACGACGTTCGTTTCGAGCGGCCGCAGGGCCGCGTCGCGAAGCCCGGCCTCTCTTTTCCGGAATGGCGGGGCCAACCGCTGGAGGGCCGCTCGATCCTCGTCTGGTTCGAGCAGGGCCTGGGCGACCAGATCATGCACGCCCGCTTCGCGCGCGCCTTGGCGGACCGCGGCGCCCGCGTCAGCATGCTCGTGGAGCCGCCGCTCGTCAGGCTCTTCCGTCACCTGCCTGTCGAGGTGATCGAAGCCTCGGGCCAGGTGAAGATCCCCCGCCACGACTACTGGGTCATGGCGGGCTCCCTTCCGGGCCGCCTGGGCGTGACCCTGCAGACCCTCCCCGCCGCGCCGTATCTGCCGGGCCGCGACGGTGGCGAGGGCGTGGGGATCATGGTGCGCGGGCGGCAGACGCCGGATCCTGGCCGCTCCCTTCCGGACGAGGCCGCGGAAGCGCTGCTGGCCCTTCCCGGCGCCCGCAGCCTCGCGCCCGAGGCCACCGGCGCGAAGGACCTGCAGGACACGGCCGACATCATCGCCGGCCTTTCGCTGGTGATCACGATCGACACCGCTGTGGCCCACCTGGCGGGCGCCATGGGCAAGCCGACCTGGCTCCTCCTGCCCTACCTGGCAGACTGGCGCTGGCTGCGCGGCCGCGCCGACAGCCCGTGGTACCCCAGCATGACGCTGTTCCGGCAGCCCGCGCCCGGGGACTGGGACCCCGTGATCCGGGAGGTCGTGGCCCGCGCGCCCGCAGCGGCCACGCCGAAACGCCAGATCACCCAGGCGAACATCCTGCAGTCCTTTCACGAGGCCATGCGCCTGCAGGACGGCGGCGACTTCGCCGCGGCGGCGGATCTCTGGGCCCCGATCACCGCGGCTGCGCCGCAGAGCGCCGAGGCCCACGCCAACTACGGTTCCGCCCTGCTCGAGCTCTTCCGCTTCGAGGAGGCCGAGCGCGAGCTCCGCAGGGCCGTGGCGCTCAAGCCCGACGCCCCTTGGGCCCATCTCGGTCTAGCGCGCTTCCTAAACGCCGTGGGCCGCTGGACAGAGGCTGAGGCGCCCTACCGCCGCGCCCTGGCAGGCCCGCAGGACACCCCCAGCCTGCGCACGGAAGTGGCGAAGCTCCTGCTCGGCCTCGGCAAGTTCGAGGAGGGCTGGCCGCTCTACGAGAGCCGCATCGGCGCGCCCGGCCAGAACGCCGAGCCGCTGGACCTGCCGAACCGCTGGAACGGCGAGCCGCTCACCGGGCGCTCCCTGGTGATCTGGCCCGAGCAGGGTTTTGGCGACCAGATCCAGTTCGCCCGCTTCGCACCCCTCCTGCGCGACCAGGGCGCCCGCGTCACGCTCGTCGCGCCGCCCGAGCTCACCGCCCTCTTCTCAACCCTCGGCGTCGAGGTGGTGGAGCAGTCCGCCGAGACCACCTTCCCGCAGCCGGACTACTGGACCCTGCCGCTATCCATACCGGGGAAGCTCGGCATGAGGCCGGAGACCATCCCCGGCGCCCGGTACCTGACCGCGCCGGAGGACCGTCGCCGGAAGTGGGCGGACTATGCCCCTAAAGGCGCGGTCGGGATCGTGTGGAAAGGTCGCGGCACGCACTCTAACGATGCAAACCGCTCGCTTCCGACGAAAGGAGCCCTGGCACCATTGGGATCGCTCGGTCGACCCATTGTTGATCTTACGGAACCCCTCGGCGACTTCGCCGACGTTGCTGCCGTCATTGAACAGCTAGATGTTCTTGTCACCGTAGATACCGCGTTAGCTCATTTGGCGGGTGCTCTCGGAAGGCCGGCCTTTCTACTGCTGCCCTTCTATCGTGCGGACTGGCGCTGGATGCAGTGCAAGAGCGAGACGCCTTGGTATCATTCGATCAAGTTAGTCCGCCAAGCACAGCCCGGGACTTGGAGCACCGAGGTTCGCACCATTCTTAGCTGTTGCCAGAGAGGAGAGTGGCCTAGCCCTTCCTGACTCGGCGACAGCCGCAGCTTCAGGTTGTTCTGAGGAGCAGAATAAGTGCGCGGCCGGGGCCGCCGCTTCCTGCCCCGCTAAATCCGCCTCGTGCGCCTCCGCCTCCACCGAAACTGAGACCACTCGCGGAAGTGCCGCCATCGGCACCGGCTCCTCCAGATAGGCTCAAGCCCAATTCACCGAATCCGGCGCCACCGCCGCCGCCAGACTCCACCCCACCCGTCAATCCGCCGGGCCCCCCGCCGATGCCGGCGGGTTCTCCATTGGTGGCATCCCCGCCGGCTCCTCCTCGTCGATTGATGTCGCCGCCGGTCGCGACGCCTCCCGCGCCTCCGATGGTTGTGCCTCCTTTGCCTCCCCCCGCAACCACGGTGCGGCCGGTAGGCAAGACGACCACCGTATCTGTTGCGTCGCCCCCAGAGGCATCAGAGCTACCCGCGGCACCAGCGCCTCTGACTCCAATGGTCCAAAGAACTCGCTGCGACGCCGCCAAACG
>Ga0163219_100358_pt1 | contig 12415 bp, 8 predicted proteins | sample MSEWel2016_04_06_FD_113150 | JGI IMG/M metagenome (GOLD analysis project Ga0163219, IMG submission 113150) | Subsurface microbial communities from deep shales in West Virginia, USA - MSEEL Well Study Marcellus 3H_2016_04_06 ...
TATGTAAAATATCAGGATTTAAATGAAAATAATAGAGTAGAAGTAATAAGGCGTTGGCAATCAATAGAAAATGGAACTTTTAATTTGTATTTTGCATTTTTTGAATTAGGCCACAAGCTGCTTAATGATTCTGGCAGATTAGGTTATATAACCCCTAATAATTATTTCACCTCATTATCAGGAATATCATTGAGACAGTATTTTCACAGGCACAAATGTTTAACAAGAATTGTTGACTTTAGTCACAAAAAAGTATTTGACGCACAAACGTATACTGCAATTTCATTTTTAAACAAACAAAAAAACGAAAAAATACTTTATGATAAAATCCTTGAATATCAAGAGTGCCCGGACTCTCTCCAGAAGACCGTATTACATCTTCGACCGATATTTTTATTATTTCAAGAGATTCCGCTAAACTTAGCTTATCAATGAAACAGTTAGAAATTCGACTATCTATTGAATCTTTAATCTGTTGTAAGGTTCTCAAACTTGTCATTATTAAAAAAATCTTTTAAGGAAACGTCAAGTGCTTTGGCGATTTATTCAATATTAACGATTGAAATATTTCTTTTACCATTTTCAACACTTGCTATGTAACTTCTGTCTAAATCTGACGAATAAGACAAATCTTTCTGGGACAAATTCTGAATCTCTCTCAGTTCTTTTATCCGAATTCCTATTTTCGTCTTGATTTCCATTGGACAAAGATTTAAAATTGTTGACTATAAGCCAAAGACTATGAGTAACATCACAGAAGTAAAGTAAAAAAATAGTATATTTGAATAAATAAACACCATCTGACAATATCGCGGATAGCACTAATTTCTATGGCGTTACCCCAGTAAGCCTGGTAAAGATTTGACAGGTTCGTGCTTCTTGTCGATAAGCGACACCATGCAGATAATCGTTATCGGTATAAGCTATCATTGTGAGGGCTATGCCCGAAGTAATCTCTAAAAAAAAACGCTACTTTTAACTATAGCCAAACAAAACTAATAAACACTGACTTAAGATGTGACTTATTTGTAAATAGTATTCTTGTGGTTGAACTTAAAGCTGTAGAAAACATCATCCCCATCCACGAAGCTCAAATTCTGACCTACATGAATTTATTAAATAGCCCCAAAGGAATTTTGATAAATTTCAACTCAACCAATATTTTCCAATATGGGCAAAAGACCTTTGTCAATGACCTTTACCGGGTATTATCTTAGTTTTTCTTATGTGTCTCATGTGGTTTAGAATTAAAAAATGACAGAAAATATACGTCCCGAAGGTTTCGAACAGATATTCTTTGCCGATGGCAACAACCTGGGCAAGGCCTATCCTGTGCAGCAGGATCTTTCGAAATTAAAGATTGCCCAGCGACAACTTTACCATAATGTTGACTTACTGATTGATGCCTTTTCGCAACGGTGTGAGAGTGACAGTATTCCGGTAGCCTGCCACATGGGATGCCAATGGTGCTGCCATCAAGCCGTTTTTGCCTCTACTCATGAAATGGTGGTGCTGATGGATTATCTGGAAAAAAGATTCTCACCTGAAGTCGTTGAGGATATTAAGCAAAAGGCTCAGGCGAAAGAAGAAAAACTTTCCGGTTTATCACCCCAAGAGGCATTGAACACCAGCCACCCATGCCCTTTTCTGAGGAAAGGCAGTTGTATGGTTTACCCTGTTCGCCCCCTCGGTTGCCGGATTTATCTCTCCTCCAATGAAGAAAGCTGCAAAGCCAAATATGAGCATCCGGAAGATCCCAAAGCAGTACCTGCTCTTTTTGATTTCACCCTGAAAGCAGGACGGCAACTCAATGAGGGATTTGCAGCAGCCCTAAAGGAAGAAGGGCTCTCCGTTGAGGAGCATCGAATCGAACACATTTTCCTTCGGTTACTGAAATCGCCCGACAAAAAAAATGAATGGCTGCACGGTGCAACCATTCATGAAAGTTTTCCTTTTGATGAAATTGAAGAAAATTAGTTTGGCATTACATATTCCAGTCCGGCACCTGGCCCCAGCGGAAAACCAAAAGTCAGCCAGATAATCAGCAAAATACTCCAACCTATGAAAAATGCAATGGAATAAGGAATCATGGTTGCCATAACAGTTCCCAGACCCGCTTTTTCATCATACTTCCCAAAATAGGCAATTATCAGTGCAAAGAAACTCATCATAGGAGAAATGATATTGGTCACGGAGTCTCCGATGCGGTAAACAGCCTGAGAAAGCTCCGGTGAATAGCCCAACAGCATAAACATCGGCACAAAGATGGGCGCCATAATGGCCCATTTGGCTGATGCACTCCCCATCAGCATGTTGATTGCTGCCGACAGAAGCACAAACAACAACATGAGGGGTATGACACCCAAATCAGCCGCCATCAATGCTTCTGCACCATTCACAGCCATTATTACCCCAAGGTTACTCCATTTAAAATAGGCAACAAACTGCGCAGCAAAAAAGACCAGCACAAAGTACGTGGTTAGTGTCCGCATACTGTCGGCCATACTTTTTGCCACATCCGAGTCGTTTTTATATTTGCCCATGATGACCCCGTAAACAATCCCCATGGTTCCTGCAATCAGGAACAATAAAGCAATGACACCGCGAATAATTGGCGAAGAAAGAATTCCCCCATCATCACCTCTCAGTATTCCGTCCTCGGGGAGAATCCCGATAAGAATAATGGTCACCCAAAACACAAATACCAGAAGACTCCAAAGCAATCCTTTTTTCTCTTTCGGGGATAACCCTTCCAGCTTATCCTGGTCGTGTGGCCCTGAATAATTACCAAAGCGGGGCGCAACAATTTTTTCGGTAACCCAGGTACCAATAGCAGCAATCAGGAAAGTAGAAACAATCATAAAATAGTAGTTGGCCGTTGGATTCACCTCATACATTGGGTCAATAATCCTTGCTCCCTCCTGAGACAGTCCGGCCAGCAACGGATCAACGGTTCCCAGAATCAGGTTAGCACTGAAACCACCTGAAACCCCGGCAAAAGCAGCTGCCATTCCCACAATAGGATGACGCCCCACCGACTGGAAAATAATACCCCCCAAAGGAATCAACAACACATAACCAATATCACTGGCAAAATTGGACAGAATACCTGAAAACACCAGGACAAACGTAAGTAAACGCCTCGGTGATGACAGCACCAGTAACCGGATAAAAGCAGCAATCAAACCACTTGATTCTGCAATTCCAATACCCAGCATGGCTACCATCACAATTCCCAGAGGTGCAAACCCGGTATAGTTTTCCACCATCCGGTCCATAATCATGGCAATTCCATCCTTACTGAAAAGATTGACCACCTGAATGGTTTCTCCGGTTCCGGGATGTTGAACATTCCAGCCCAGCCAGGCACCTACAGCGGATAATACAAGAGCTGCCAGGGCAAAAATACCAAACAAGGTAGCGGGGTGCGGAAGTGCATTCCCCCCTTTTTCCAGAATATTCAGAAACCTGTCAAAAATGCTTTTCTTCTTTACTTTCTCACTCATGCCTATCGCTTTACAATTAAATATGGTTTAAATTTTTCGTCGCGTATTTATTTTTAGAGATTGCTTCTTCCGATCTCGTACCTCATCGGGCTCGCAATGACGCTCTTTCACTTTTATATGGAAAGGTTGGCAGATGGCAGGGCGGCTTCTCCGCCCTGCCATCTGCCAATCTCGTCTCTGTTACCGGTAGGCTCCGTCATTGCGAGGGCTATGCCCGAAGCAATCTCTAATGAAATAAACGCGACTTTAAACTATAGCTCAAAATATGAATAACAATTCTCCGGGCCGAAAATATAAAAATTCTGCTTTAACAAAACTGATTTCTGTTTTCCAACCTTTTAAACATTATTTCGTCTCAACAAATACAATTCAACACAGGTAAATGTTGCAAAATCTTACACCAAACCGATATTTTGCCTGACGAATGAAACCTTTTCCCTTGTTTTGAGTAATTAAATCTGAACAAACATTTTGAACATGGGCTCTTTCTACCGTTTTTTTCGAAGTAACTCCGATTATCTGAAATTTATTCCGGCCGTTATTCTTACCGGGCTTCTATTTTTTACATCGCCGACAGCAAACGCGGCAACCAATGGAAATGACTGTTCCGGTGGTTTTACCACAACCATAGAGTCTGTGCAGGTAGAAGGTCAATGTGTTGTTTTTGAACTATTCATTGAAGCAACCGGCTCCTCGAAGTTTGCACTTTCTCATTTTATTGCATCCGTCCCCTGTGGAGAAATTTCAGCTGCTTCCAATTCTAAAGGATGGAAAATGGAATACCCTGTTACCGATCCCACAACCGGCGTCACAGGAATAAAAGTGGATGACATTTCCGGATTTGGAGAAAATGGTCCGGACTCATTCCGACTAACCTACACCGTTTGTGCTACAGATGAAACCTGTCTGGATATGCTATCCCAACAGAGTTTCGAGGTGGCCTACAAGGCAGGAACATGTATCAGCAAAGAGGAAATCACCCCCGTAAACCAACCACTTACTGCCAATCTGGAAACAACTCATTTATCCTGCTTTGGTGCCAAAAATGGAAGCATAGTAGTATCGGTTAATGGCGGTGTTCCACCGTACCAGTTTCAATGGTCCAACGGAGACACATCACAAAACATTGAAAACCTCCCGGAAGAGACATACAACCTGACCATTACTGATGCTGAAGACAGCACGCTTCCACTTTCGGCCCAGGTAGAATCTCCATCTCCCATTCAGGCTTCAGCAAATGTTACAAACACGGAGTGTGGCCAAACTATCGGTGCAATCGATTTGTCCGTTAATGGCGGAACAGCACCTTACACCTTTTTATGGAACGAAGGCCAGACTACTGAGGATTTAAATCAACTCGCTTCCGGGAAATATGGAGTTACCATAACCGACAGCAACGGGTGCCAAAAAGAGGTGTCCTATACAGTTAAAGAGACTAGTTCTCTGCAGATTGAAGCTTCACCAGTTAACCTGCAATGTCATGAAACAGGTACGGGAAGTATCAACATCGAAGTTTCCGGCGGAACAATGCCATATTCCTATTTGTGGTCAACCGGTGACACCACCCAAAATTTGTCCAACCTCGACGAGGGAACCTATTTCCTCTGGGTTACAGATAATATGGGGTGCACCCAGTCTCGTCAAATCAGAATTACCAAAGAACAACTTAGCGCGGAAACCAGTTCCATCAATGCCGGATGTCTGGCAGATAATGGCAGCGCCACCATCACTTCGCTCAATGGTGCCGAACCCTACAACATTCTATGGGACAATGGGGAAACCAGCCTGACTGCTGAGAACCTGGCTCCGGGCACGCATCAGGTCGAAATAACCGACAGCAACGGCTGCCAAACAACAAAAGAAGCAACCATCAACCGTGACAATGGCCCACAAATCAATGTTTCATCAGCATGGACCGGTTGCTCCACCGAAGATTCCATTGAGGTGGCCCTTACTGCCTCCGGTGGACAAGAACCTTATGAGTGGTTGGTCAACCAGGAATTTTCTTCAGAGACTTTTTATGTAACCGAAGAAACAGAGCTCTTGGTAACAGCAACCGACCAGAATGGATGTGCCACCTCAGAAATAGTCACAGTTAGTCCCAACCCCGCAGATCGACAAATCAATCTGAACATTATTGATGCCTCCTGTACCAATCCCACAGGAGCGGCTTCAGTAATTATTCAGGGACAAGACCCATTCCCGGTTTTCTGGGATGGAATTCAGGGCTCTACCTACAAAGGAGGATTGGAACCCGGCACACATGAGGTAAAAGTGGTTGACAGCAAGGGCTGCGAAACCACCGAAACGTTTACCATCAGCGAAATGGTTGTTCCCACCGTGGAAATCCTGACTACCGAAACACTGGTTGATTGCAACAGCCCAAACAATCTGCTAAACGCAACGGTCACCAATGCGGAAACCTTCAGCTGGGAGTTCGAAAGCGCCGATAATTCCTGGTTCTTTACTTCAACGGATAGTGAAACAGCATCATACACTGCAGGAACCGATAGTGCCATTGCAATGCTTTCAGCAACCAGTTCCAGCGGATGCGTGGCTTCAGATTACATCCTTCTCCAATGCAACGGGACTTCCGAACCAACCGATTCCATCGACAATGGAACCAATGATAATAACAGTGAGGAGGGAACCGATGAAGACACATCAGACAATGGGAGTGAAGATGACACCATTGAAGAAGATAATGGTGACATTCCCGGAGATGAAGAGGACGAATATCCATCAGTCGATGAGCTATGCAGTGCCGGATGTTACGAAATAACCGCAGACCCGGTTGTTTCAACAGGAGAGAATTGTTATGAGTATTCCTACACCATAATTACCGACGGCACTTGTCGTTTCGACCTCTCACATCTCATCATTGAATTACCCGATGGAACAACAGCCATCAATGCGTACAACTCTCTTAATTTCCCAATGGAAATAAACTCCACAGATCCCAAATCGGGCATTTACGGAATTAAAGTGGATAATATTTCCGGGTTTAATCAATACAACAGTGAAATGACGATAACTTTCGGGGTATGTACCACTCAATTGCCTCAGAATACAAGAATAGCGTTCAAGGCCGGACAATGTCTCGATATTGTGGAATACATACATCCTGACAATCATGCAGATAAAACAACAGAACAAAAAGGAACGGTAAATCTCCAGGTTTATCCCAACCCTTCCCCATCGAATGTGACCTTCTCATTTTCGGTTCCTGAAACTACGCGGGTTACAATCGACCTGTATGACATTGCAGGAAACAAAATTGAAACCATTTTTGAGGGTGAAGCGCTTAAAAATATGATGTACAGAATACCGGCCCAGTTAAACAGAAGTCACGAACGACTGTTTTACTATAAGATGCAGGCGGGTAAAGAAATCAGAAGCGGGAAAATTCTTAAATATTAGAATCCCCTACTCATATTCTTTTCAAAACTCCCGGTGTTATTTTTGCATTTCGGGAGTTTTTTGTTTTTATACCTTTCCACACCTGAACATCTCAAAACAAAAATTTATGAATTGACCAGGCGAAATAATTACATTCGCTGAAAATTTGTATATTTTACCTCAATTCCGTCCTAAATAAATATATTGAAAGTACTGACGGGCTTGTTGGGTAACGACCTTGGCAGGTAAGCCTAAAAACAAGGTTGTTTCATCGAAAAATCGTCTTTGTTTGAATCTCACGCGCAAAGCAAGTGAGATGAGTTTAGACGATTTCGATGGAAGAACCGTAGTTTTTAGAGCGAAAGCTGGCAAAGTCTTGGATTATGGCGATTAGTGAAAGCAGTGTCAATCTTGCTTGAACAATGCTGAGCGTAGCAATAATCATGAAATAATTTTTTTGTCCCGAAATAGGTTTTTGTTGGTTTTGGAAAATCAAAACCTTACAAAACCATAATCGGGATCAGGGTTTAAGGGATGAAATCCCTTTTGGAAAAATGTTTAGGACACTATTGATTTTACCAGATTAATTCAATCTAATTTCAGAGAAGTATGAGTGAAGACATTGAAAAAGTAGAACTTCGACAACTAAATATCGACGATTATCAGGAACTGCGGACAACCGAAGAAGAGGCCTACCGCAACTGGGAAGGTCCGGGCTGGGACGAACAAAACATCCGAACCCTTCTGGATATTTTCCCCGAGGGGCAGCTCGCAGTGCTCGTAAACGACAAAGTGGTGGGTTGCGCGCTTTGCCTGATTGTCAACTATGAACGTTTCGGTGATGAACACTCATACAATGAGATTACCGGAAACATGACTTTCAGTACCCACAACCCACGAGGCGACATCTTATATGGCATTGACATATTCATAAGGCCCTCATTTCGTGGTCTGCGACTTGGCCGACGATTGTACGATGCCCGCAAAGAACTTTGCGAACACCTGAATCTGAAAGGTATTGTTTTTGGGGGGCGCATTCCGCATTACCATAAAGTTTCTGATGAACTAACTCCAAAAGAATACATCCAGAAAGTCAAATTCAAAGAACTTTACGATCCCACGCTTACTTTTCAACTGGCCAATGATTTTCACGTTAAGAAAGTTCTGACAGGCTATCTTCCCGACGACCAGGAATCTAAGGAGTATGCGGTTCTATTGGGTTGGGACAATATTTATTATACCAAACGTGGCAAACAACTATCACAGACCAAATCCATAGTTCGCCTGGGGCTGGTTCAGTGGCAGATGCGCCACTACCCCACCGTGGACGATGTGTTTGAACAAGTGGAATATTTCGTGGACGCCGTATCAGCTTACAAAAGTGACTTTATTTTGTTTCCCGAGTTTTTCAACGCACCTTTGATGGCCCGTTTCAATCAAATGTCTGAATCTGAAGCCATTCGTCAACTTGCCCGGTACACCGAAGAGTGCCGCGATCGGTTTATCCAGCTGGCTATCAGCTACAACGTCAACATCATCACGGGAAGTATGCCCATGATTCGCGACGACAAACTTTACAATGTGGGCTATGTTTGCCGGCGTAACGGAACCTACGACTCCTATGAAAAAATTCACGTGACCCCCGACGAAGTAAAATCATGGGGATTATCGGGGAGCGACAAGCTGAAAGTTTATGAAACCGACTGCGGAAAAATCGGCATTTTGATTTGTTACGATGTGGAATTCCCTGAATTATCGCGCTTACTGGCCGAACAAGACATGAAAATCCTGTTTGTCCCCTTCCTTACTGACACACAAAACGGTTACAGCCGGGTAAGATATTGCGCCAGAGCGCGTGCCATCGAAAACGAATGCTTTGTGGCTATGGCCGGTTCGGTGGGCAACCTGCCTAAAGTCTCAAATATGAACATTCAGTACGCCCAAAGCGCGGTATTTACACCTTGCGACTTTGCATTTCCCACCAACGGCATCAAAACCGAAGCAACACCAAACACCGAGATGATTCTGGTGGCCGATGTGGATCTTGATTTGCTCTCGGAACTACATGCCTACGGAAGTGTAAGAAATTTGCGTGACAGACGTACTGATGTATTCGACCTGAGACTGAAGAGCGGACTTATTGAGTAATACCGACTGCCTGGTTTTGCTAAAACTGACAAAAAACAGGGTGAACATTTTCGACAGCTGCCAGTTTATTTTACGACTGCCGGAATGTTTTCCGGTCAGTTAAAAAAACTATATCAACCGGGGAAAATCACCTCATCAACAGAACAAAAAATCAAAACTATGTACAAAACCAATATTTTCAATCCTGAAAACCGGCCCACAGAAACCCAAAAACAGGAGATTGTTGATTTTCTTTATACGCACCTCGACAGATTTGGAGACCCAAAAGAGGATATTTCCAAAGCAATCGACTACTCTTTAAAAATATCTGATTCTTTCGGCGGATTTGTTCTTGAATTGAAAGACGATAACCAGGTAATCGGGGCAGTTGTAATCAACAAAACCGGAATGGACAGTTACATACCGGGAAATATTCTGGTTTACATTGCAATTCATCGCAACTATCGTGGCAAAGGCCTGGGTAAAGAACTGATGGAGAAATCACTGGCTGAAGCCGCAGGAGATGTGGCTCTTCATGTAGAGCCCGACAATCCCGCAAAAAAGCTTTACGAGAAATTCGGATTTACCAATAAGTATCTCGAAATGCGTTACAAACCAGAATAACCACACCATGGCATTCCTCACATTAGACAGAAAAAAACTCAAAGAAAACTACAATTATCTGAATAACCTTTTTGAAGAAAACAACATCGAATGGGCCATCGTAACCAAGATGTTATGTGGCAATAAAGCTTACCTGAAAGAGGTTTTCGATTTGGGCATCAAGCAGGTTTGTGACTCCAGAGTATCAAACCTGAAAGCCATTAAGTCGGTCAACCCCGACATTGAAACCATTTACATCAAACCTCCGCCAAAACGTTCTATCCCAAGCATTGTGCGCTATGCCGATGTGAGCATGAATACTACCTTTGAAACGGTAAAGCTTCTATCGGAAGAGGCCAGACGTCAGGGTCGAACCCACAAAATAATCATTATGGTAGAGATGGGCGAACTACGCGAAGGGGTGATGCGTGATGATGTGGTGGATTTTTATTCAACCGTTTTTGAGATGCCCAACATTGAGGTAATCGGCATTGGCACAAACCTGAGCTGTTTGTATGGAGTTTTGCCCAACCAGGATAAACTTATTCAGCTGAGCCTATACAAACAACTGATAGAAAACAAATTCAACAAAAAAATCCCTTACGTTTCAGGGGGCAGCTCTGTAACCATTCCATTGATTAATCAGGGACTGCTTCCCGAAACCATCAATCATTTCCGGGTAGGTGAAACCCTGTTTCTCGGAACCAATGTTTACGACGGGTCGCAGTTTGATTTTATGCACAACGATGTCTTTAAAATTTATGCCGAAATCATCGAATTGTTTGAAAAGCCCACCGTTCCCCAGGGAGATATGGGTTCAAACCTGGAAGGTGATACCTTTGAATTCGACCAGGAAAAGTCACATGAACGCTCATGCAGAGCCCTCATCGATTTGGGACTTCTCGATATCGAAGAAAAACGATTGATACCCGCCGATGACACCTTCGACCTGGCAGGAGCCAGCTCCGATATGATTGTAATTGACCTTGGCGACAATGAACGCAACCTGAAAGTTGGAGACCTTTTGGAGTTTAAAACCGACTATATGGGAGCGCTTCGATTGCTGAATTCAAGGTATATTGATAAGCGGGTGATTTAGTTGTTAGCTGTTAGTTGTTAGCTGTTAGCTCTTAGCTGTTAGCTCTTGGCTCTTAGCTCTTGGCTGTTAGCTGTTAGCTCTTGGCTGTTGGCTCTTAGCTCTTGGCTCTTGGCTGTTAGCTCTTGGCTCTTAGCTCTTGGCTGTTAGTTGTTAGCTGTTAGCTGTTAGCTCTTGGCTCTTAGCTGTTAGCTGTTAGCTCTTGGCTGTTAGCTGTTGGCTCTTGGCTCTTGGCTGTTAGCTGTTGGCTCTTGGCTCTTAGCTCTTGGCTCTTAGTGCCAAGTTGCCAGAAGAAGGCAGCTGCTTGAGGTTCAATATTGGAAAGCAGAGGACATGAGATACCGATTCAGCCCCCCGGGAAGGCGAAATCAGCCTGAAAAAGTTCCACTTCAATCATGAAAATTTTATATTGGGTGATGTCGGTTTTCACAAAAAGTGAAGACTGACGCCACCCATTTGTATTTACCGGAAAACCTATCTTTCTTGTTCCAATCCATGATTTGCTTATATTTGTTTATTCAGGCAAAACTGACAAATAAAAGCAGCAATGACATTACTGATTTTATACTTACTTCTTGCTCTGGGCGTATCTTTTCTCTGCTCCATCCTTGAAGCAGTACTATTCTCAACAACCGCCTCATACATTGAAATAAAAAAGATGCAGGATGTGGCAGGAGCCCGGTTATTCGCGAATCTGAAAAACAATATCGACCGCCCCATCTCCGCCATCCTCTCGGTCAACACCATTGCCCATACCGTAGGAGCAGCAGGTGTTGGTGCCCAGGCAGTTTATGTGTTTGGAGAAGTCTGGTTTGGGGTAATCTCTGCCATTTTAACGCTGCTAATTTTGATTGTTTCTGAAATCATTCCAAAAACCATTGGAGCTACCTTCTGGCGAAATCTGGCAATTCCGGCAGGTTACACCATTCGGGTTTTGATGATCATTGCTTACCCGTTGGTTGTTTTTTCAGAACTTATCACCAGGTTAATGCCCAAAAGCAAGCATTCTTCCTCCGTGAGTCGTGAAGAAATAGAAGCCATGTCGTCCATTGGCACCAAAGAAGGAATACTGGAAAAGGACGAGGGAAATATCATCCTCAACGCCATGCGACTAAATATGATGCGGGTAAAAGAGATCATGACTCCCCGTACGGTGGTGGTTGCTTGCCCGAGAAGCATGACCACTTCAGAGTTTATTGACCATAAAGAATTCCTGGAGTACAGCCGGATTCCTGTTTTTAAGAAGAACATCGATGACACTGAAGCTTATGTCCTCAAAGCAGATGTGCTGGAAAGTGTGGCCCGCGGAAAAGGAAAAAGTCCTCTTCTGCAAATTGAACGAAATATAAAAATGATTCCCGAATCCATGAACCTCAGGCAACTCTTCGAGGAGATGATTTCGGAAAATGAACACACCTCCCTGGTCGTAAATGAATATGGAGCCATGGAGGGAATCGTTACGCTCGAAGACATTATTGAAACACTGATAGGCAGGGAAATAGTGGACGAAACAGATAATTATGCCGATATGCAGGAACTGGCCCGCGAAAAATGGCAGGGAAAAATGAAGAAAATCTCCCCCCGTTTCTGGCGAAAGTGAAGTTGTCGTTTTTCTGTGATACGATTGTGGTTATTAATATGTAAATTTGTAAGGAAAAGAGTGGTTATGAACATTCAATCAAAA
>Ga0163219_100362_pt1 | contig 12360 bp, 9 predicted proteins | sample MSEWel2016_04_06_FD_113150 | JGI IMG/M metagenome (GOLD analysis project Ga0163219, IMG submission 113150) | Subsurface microbial communities from deep shales in West Virginia, USA - MSEEL Well Study Marcellus 3H_2016_04_06 ...
ATTTTAAAAAAACTCGAAGGGGCTTGATTAAAGCCGAGAGGCTCATTTTTTATTCCACGAAGAGTTTTTTTGATTTTAAAAAAACTCGAAGGGGCTTGATTAAAGCCGAGAGGCTCATTTTTTTATTTCATGAAGAGGTTGATTTATACCCCTGTAGCTAAGAATTTTGAGCGGTTGGATTAAAACCGAAAAACTTATTGCTCATTTATGAAATATATAAATTTTTTTAAAATGGTATAGTTTAAATTTTAATTATCACTAGATTAATGATATTTTTGAAGGTAATTGACAATAACGTATAGAATTATTAATATTGTTAATTGGGGTTATTTATTTTGGTTGGGGCTATTTATTTTTATTAATTTATCTTAGGATAAAGGGAGGCTTAATCTATGAACTTAATCAAGAGAACATCGTTAAAGAAGAAGTTAGTAGCTATGATTATCGTTAGTATAATGTTATTATTGGGGGCAACTTTAACTGTAGTAAAAGTTGTAGTCACTGATAAAGCCAAAGATGTAGCAGTTGTTAAGGTGAAGACGGATTTAGCCACAGGATATGATATTATTGAACAGAAATTCCCAGGTGATTGGCACCTTGAAGGTGACAAGCTCTACAAAGGTGAGGTGTTAATGAATAATAATTTTGCCATTGTAGATCATATAGGCCAATTGACCAATGATACCGTAACTATCTTTGCTAAGAATAAAAGAATAGCTACCAATGTCAAAAAAGATGGTAAAAGAGCAGTGGGAACCTTAGTCTCTGAGGAAGTAGAAAGAAAAGTATTAGAGGAAGGTAGAGATTATTATGGAGAGGCTAATGTAGTAGGTCATCTTTATCAAACAGGTTATACTCCTATTAAAAACGCTCAAGGGGAGATTATCGGAATTTGGTATGTAGGAGCTTCTAAAGAGTTTGTCAATCAGATGATCTCTGAGGTCTTTAATAGAGTATTATTATTTACTTCACTTATCTCTTTATTAATTATAATATCTTTTTATTTTATCGCAGTTAAATTATCTAAGCCGATGGTAGAAGCAGCAGAATTTGCTAATCAGATTGCTGAAGGTAATTTAGAGCTAGAAAATTTAGAAGTAAAATCTGAAGATGAAGTAGGACAATTAAGAACTGCACTTAATAATATGCTTAAGAATTTAAAAGATATGGTTATTAATATCAGTGAATCTGTTGAGAACTTAACGGCTTCTAGTGAGGAATTGTCAGCAGCAGGGGATCAGATGGGTGAAGGTGCAGATCAGGTTACTAAGTCAGTTATAGAGATAGCTACTGGTGCTGAGGATAATTCTTGTGAGATTGAGAAGATATCCAATAGTATGGGAGAATTAAATCTGGAAATTGAAAGTATTGAAAACAAGACCAAGGATATGACCGAGATTTCTGATAATGTTTTAGAGGATGTAAAGTTAGGTAATCAAGCAATTGATCATTCTATCGAAATGATTAATAGGATGAAGGTCAGTGCTCAAGATGTGTCTGGGATTATATTTGCTTTAGGTGAGAACTCTAAGGAGATTGATGAGATAGTGAATCTAATTGGTAGTATAGCAGAGCAGACTAATCTATTGGCTCTAAATGCAGCCATTGAAGCAGCAAGGGCTGGAGAGCATGGGCGTGGTTTTGCAGTTGTAGCTGATGAGATTAGAGAATTGGCTGAGGAATCATCAGTAGCTACTAGTAATATAGCTAAGTTGATTAGTAATATTCAAAATCAAGTAGATAAAGCTGTTGAACAGATGAAAAATAGTGAAGGTGTAGTCAGTGATAGTGTTGAATCTATTGAAGATACTGGTAATAGGTTTAAGGATATTAAGGAGATTGCACTACAATTAAGTCAGGTTATCCAGAGTGTAACTTCTCATATAGATAGTATGAATCATAAGAGTCATGATATTAAAAGTGCTATTGATAATATAGCATCAGTAACTGAGGAATTTGCAGCTAATACTGAACAGGTCTCTGCTTCTAGTCAACAGCAGTCTGCTATTACCGAGGAGATTGTTAGTTCTTCACAGGAGTTAGCGATTATGTCTACGGATTTATCAAAGGTAATAGATAAATTTAAATTATAATTAGAAAGAAGAGAAGTTCATATATTATAATCAAATTTAATTATAAGCCATATAGATAAATCCCCTAATTAATCTTTTATGATAGCCATTAAATTATTTGGATAGATTAAAAGAGATGATTAATTGAAGGGCTAGATGATTCTATATGGCTTTTTCTATTTCAGCATATATTATAAATTTAGAAAGAGCTATACTAGCAGATAGCACCTTTTTAAGAAAATAATCACACAAAATAGTTAAACACGAACAAAATAAATATAGTTAATAAAAATATTAGTTTTTTCTTGAAGATGATTTGGATTTATGTTAATATTACTATGTAAATATGAGATATGATTAAATCTATTAAAATTAAATTGATTTTTATAATCAATGATATTAATAAAATAAAAGTATAAGTAATTCCGTATAATATCAGGGATAGGGCCTGAAAGTTTCTACCGATTAGCCGTAAACTAGTCGACTACGGGATGTTGATGTTAGTTTTAAACTACATCTTTATCCCAAGTTATTAATTCTAGATGGAATTATACTTTGGGAATTTTTTGTTTTTAACACTAATAAAATATCTTAATTGTAGGAGGGAATTTTTAATGGCTAGTTTCTTAGAAAGAACGTTTAAGTTAAGTGAGAACAAAACAGATATGAAGACGGAGATTCTTGCTGGAATTACTACTTTTATGACAATGGCGTATATTTTGGTCGTTAATCCTAATATTTTGAGTGCAACAGGGATGGACAAGGGTGCTTTATTTACAGCTACTGCACTTGCAGCAGTAATTGGTACTTTGATTATGGCTTTGATAGCTAATTATCCTTTTGCTTTAGCACCAGGAATGGGTCTTAATGCTTTCTTTGCTTTTACAGTGGCAGCAAAGTATGGGTGGAAGATGGCTTTGACAGCAGTATTGGTGGAAGGAATTATTTTTATTATTTTGACTTTTGTCAATGTTCGCGAAGCAATTTTTAACTCGATTCCAACTAATTTAAAGTATGCAGTAAGTGCAGGAATTGGTTTATTTATCGCACTGATTGGTTTTCAAAATGCTGGTATAATTAAAGCTGACCCAGCAACTTATATCGCATTAGGAGATATAACTCATGTAACTGTGGTGTTAGCGATTATTGGAGTTATTATTACAGCTATTTTAGTTGTCAAGCAGGTTAAAGGTGCTATTTTAGTAGGAATATTTGCAACTTATGTACTTGGAATATTAGCTCAATTATTAGGAATTTATGAGGTTAACCCTGAGATTATGCAATTTAACTTGATACCAACTACTTTATATTCAGCTCCACCAAGTATCAGTTCAATTGCTTTTAAATTTGATTTTGCTAAGGTATTTACTTTTGAATTTTTAGCAGTTATCTTTGCATTCTTATTTGTAGATTTATTTGATACTTTAGGGACTTTAATTGGTGTATCCTCTAAGGCAGGTTATCTGAATGAAGAGGGCAAATTACCTCGAATTAAAGAAGCACTTTTTGCAGATGCTATTGCAACCACAGCAGGAGCAATGCTTGGTACTTCTACAACAACAACTTATGTTGAAAGTGCAGCAGGTGTAGCGGATGGTGGGCGTACTGGTTTAACATCTTTCACTACGGCTATATTATTTGGATTGGCTCTATTATTTTCACCAATCTTTTTGGCAGTACCATCTTTTGCAACAGCACCAGCATTGATTATCGTTGGTTTTTATATGCTTGATAGTGTAAAACACATTAATTTTGATGATTTCTCAGAAGGTATTCCGGCATTCTTTACAATGATTGCTATGCCGTTTACTTATAGTATCTCTGAGGGTATCGTATTTGGTGTTGTATCTTATGTATTAATCAAGTTGTTTACAGGAAAGTCTAAGGATACACATCCACTTATGTACGTGTTAGCTGTGGCTTTCGTTCTAAAATATATCTTTATGGGATAATTGAATATAGTAAAAAAGAGTTGCTTTTTAAAAAGCAACTCTTTTTTTATTCAAACTACTTTTAAATCCTTTAAAATGTTGACATAAATGAGTAAAAAATGTTAAACTACTAATATATAATGAAAATGATTTTCATTATATATTAGTAGTTTTTTAATTATAGCATAATGAATATAAGAAATTAATTTACTTATAATTTTAAAAGGAGATGTAATAGAGATGCAAAGGTTAAGAGACTTAAGATTAAAGTATAAAATCTTATTAGGAATAGGAAGCACATTTTTAATGGCTATGCTAGTATTGGGACTTTCGACTCAACATCAATTAAAACGGCTAAAGCTTATTAACCAAGAGAATTTAAAACATGTATTATTAGAAGAAGAGGTAAGTAATATGAAGAGTAGGGTTGAAATTATGGCTAATAGTTTATCACAGATTTATAAACGGAACTCTTCTAAATTGAATCAATCAGAATTAAAAGAGCTGATCAGAGACCATAATAGTCAAATTCAATCTGATGTAGATGATTATTTTACAATATATAATTATCAAGGAGAGGTGGTATCCTATCCAGCTGACAGCACTTTAGAAGGAGAAAGTCAGTGGGAGTTGCAGGATTCTATGGGTAAATACATAGTGCAAGAGTTTGTTGATGTTGCTAAATCTGGTGGTGGACTTGTTGATTATTTTTCTAGTAACTCTAAAACAGGAGAGGAAGAGTTTAAATTAAGTTATGTAGAGGTCATTCCTGACACTAAGTTGTTGCTTGTCTCTAGTAGCTATCATGGTAAGATTAATCAGATTGTTCAAGAGGCCAATCGAACTATAGCTACTTATAGGGAGAAGATTTCAAGTATATTACTGCTTACCTTCTTAGTCACTATTTTACTAATGGCTATAGTCATACTTATCTTTTCAAATTATATTACTAGAAATCTAAATAGAATATTGTTAGTGCTTAATAGAATTGCCCAAGGAGATTTACGAGAGAAGTTAGAGGTTAAGAGTAAGGATGAGTTAGGTCAGTTAGCAGAAGGATTGAACAGAGCTATAGTATCTCAAAGTGAATTATTAGATAAGATATTGGGAATTATAGATGAGATATCTGAGCATAGTCAGGATTTATCTGTATTTTCAGAATCAGGTGATTCAGTTGTTGAGACTGCTAACTTTAAGATCAATAATATTATTAAATCAATCAAGCAAGTGGCTAGTAGTAGTCAGCAGATAGAGAGCTTTGCTGAAAACTCTCATTCTAAGGTTGAGATAGGAAGTTATAGAATTGGGGATTTATCGATAAAGATGGAAGAAATCAATCAAGCTGTTGGAGATGCTAAAATTACTATTAGTAGCTTAGACTCCACTTCCAAAGAGATTAGTGGTATAGTAACTATGATTACTAATATTGCTAAGCAGACAAATCTATTGGCATTAAATGCGACTATAGAGGCGGCTAGGGCGGGTGATTATGGTAGAGGTTTTGCAGTGGTAGCTTCAGAAATCAAAGAGTTGGCTGATGATACTACTAAGGCTACTGAAGAGATAAGTAATTTAATCGATAAAGTCAAGGAGAAATCAAATTTAGGATTAATGGCTGTAGAGAGGGTTAAAGAAGAATCTGATGAAGGAAAAGGACTAATTGAGGATACAGGTCTGGTATTTCAAGAAATAGCCAATCTAGTTGAAGAGACCTTTGCTCATACAAAGGAGTCCACATCTTCAGCCAAGGGGCTGGTTATTGATAGCAAAGATGTAGTTGATATAATTGCTGAAGTAAAGGGTATGTCTGAAGAATCGACTAAGTCTGCTGAGGACTTGGCTGAGATGTCTCAAGGTTTACATAAGTTAGTTAGTAATTATCAATTATAGTCTACATAGATGTTTGATTTTATAATGGGGCTCAATGGGTATAGTGCGACACTTTTTAAACCAATGAATAATTAATAAAGCATAAATAATAGTTAAGTTCAAAATCATTAGACACTCCAGAAAGATAACTTTTTTATTTATTCAATATTCATTATTATTTGTTATTTGTAAAAGTGCCGCTTTATTTCTATACTCAGACATGTTAGCAACAAGTGAGTAGTAAATTTATTACTTATTATTTTCTCACTATTATTTAAATAAAATTAGATGATTATGATATCTTGACTTGAATAATTTGCTGATATTAGATATATTCTAATTAAAGATATAATTAAGGAGGGAGATTGATGGAAAGAATAGTTGCTGCTAGAGAAGAGCTGGAAAAACAGGTTGCTCAGAAGATAGTCGAAGGTATTAAAAAATTACTCCAAGAAAAGGATTATTTGGTTTTGGGTATTGTAGGAGGTAGTTCTGTTGCTGGAGTATTCTCTTACTTAAAGGAGTATTCTATTAATTGGAATAAGGTACATATCTTTATGGCTGATGAGCGCCTAGTGCCATTGGATAGTGATGAAAGTAATTATAAGCTTGCTAAAGAAGCTTTTTTAGATGAGTTGCTTGCTAGTGGGGAGTTGGCAGAGGAAAATTTACATCCTTTTGTCTATAAGCCTAATCGGGGTGACTACGGGTTGAACAGCTATATTGAAGAGCTAAACCGATATGGTGGAAGGATGGATATGCTATTATTAAGTGCAGGAGAGGATGGTCATACAGCTTCACTATTTCCTAATCATCCATCTATTAAACAAGAGGATAAGTCCTATATTTTAGTAGATAACTCTCCTAAGCCTCCTGTTAAGAGAATAAGTGCTTCTAAAAATTTACTGCTAAAGGCTAAAGAATCTTTTCTGCTCTTTTTCGGTGAACAGAAGGTCGATGCTTATCGGAAATTTTCTGATGATAATATTTCTATTAAAGAGTGTCCATCAAAACTTGTGAAATCTATAGATAAATCATATGTTTTCATAGATATAGAAGAATAATTAATGATTGTTATAATAGTTTGATTGAAATAATTATCAAAGAGTGATATAATTGAAATATTATCAAGGTGTTTTATCAACAGAGGTATAGAAGTCTATACAGCAATTAATAAATTTTTCAGAAATTATTAGTAGGATCCATTTAAGAATTTATTTTTGCTTATCTTGTATGGGTCTTACTATTAGCTTTAATTATAAAAAACATATGGAAAGAAGGTGTATCTATGAAATTAGATGAAGATAGTCCAATTCCTTTATATTATCAGTTAGAGAATATAATTAGGGAGAAGGTAGAAAAAGGAGATTATGGAGTTGAAGAGCAGATACCTTCTGAGAGAGAGTTAAGTGAACTCTTTAAACTAAGTAGAATGACAGTCAGAAGAGCTCTTAATGAATTAGTAGAAGAAGGTATCTTATATCGCAAGCGAGGTCAGGGGACTTTTGTTGCAAGAAAGAAGATAGAGTCAGTTCCAGAGTTGATAGGTTTTAATGAGCATATTAAAGCAAGGGGTATGAAGCCAGAAAATAAGGTGATAGAGCAAAGAGTAATGCCTTGTAGCAAATTAATAGCCGAGAAGTTACAAGTTAAAGAAGGGAGTAAAGTAATCTTTACCAATAGATTACGTCTAGCAGATAGAGAGCCATTAGCTATAGAGAAATCCTATGTTCCTTATGAATTATGCCCTATATTACTTGACGAAGATCTAGCTGAAGGTTCTATTTATGAATGTTTAAAACAATCAGGTTACAAGCCTACTGAAGCAACAGATGAGGTTGAAGCTATATTGGCTGATGAATATTTAAGTGAGGTTTTAAATATAGAGGTAGGGCAACCTATTTTGAAGCGTGAGAGAAAGACATATGCTGCTAATGAACTAATAGAGTTTAGTTTTAACTTCTATCGTGGAGATAGATATACAATAATCAATAAGAAAAAATCTCTATAATAATGATTTATCAAGGATAGAGAAGCTTAATTTGTGGTTGTTACTTTATTATGGATGAGTCTTTGCAGAAGTGCTTATGTTTTTTTATTTAGTGCAAACGTTTTTCGAGTTGCTAAGGATGATAAAATAAAAAAATAATTCTAATAATTACTTGAAATAAAAAAGATACTCTGGTATAATTTGATTACAAATAATCGGTGGTATAGACCAACATACCTAGAAGATAAATTTTTTAAGAAGTTTGGTATAGACCTCTATACCTTGAGGGTTGAGTATATAATCAATCTGCTTATAAGTCTATAAGACCCTCCCGAAAAGAAATTTTAACAATCTAAAAAGGGTGGTGTGAATTAATGGCAACTAAAAGAGGATTGAAGATTGCAACAATTGGGGGAGGAAGTAGTTATACTCCTGAGATAGTTGAAGGTTTTATCAAAAGATATGATGAGCTTCCAGTTAAAGATTTATATCTAGTAGATATTGAAGAAGGTAAGTGGAAATTAGATATTGTTGGAGCCCTAGCTCAAAGAATGGTTGAAGAGGCTGGAGTAGATATGAAGATTCATTTAACCTTAGATAGAAGAGAAGCGATCAAAGATGCAGATTTTGTAACAACTCAATTTCGAGTAGGGTTATTGGATGCAAGAATTAGAGATGAGAAGATTCCACTAAGGTATAACTGTATTGGTCAAGAGACCACAGGAGCTGGTGGATTAGCCAAAGCATTACGTACCATTCCTGTGATTTTGGATATCTGTAAGGATATTGAAGAGTTAGCACCTGATGCGTGGTTGATTAACTTTACTAACCCTAGTGGTATTATAACAGAGACTATTAATAAACATACAAATGTTAAATCTATCGGTTTATGTAATGTTCCAGTCTTAATGCATATGATATCTGCTGATATCTTAGGTGTAGATAGAAATGATGTTAGAATGGACTTAGTAGGACTAAATCATCTTGTCTGGGGTAGAGATGTTATCTATAAAGGTGAAAGTAAGATTGATGAGGTAATTGAAAGGACTCTTAGTGGTAACATAGAGACAGTTAAAAATGTGGCTAATATTCCTTGGGGAGATGATCTTCTTAAGTCATTAGGAATGCTACCTTGTCCATACCACAGATACTACTACTTAACTGACAATATGTTGCAAGAAGAGATTGAGGCTGCTAAAACCAAAGGTACTCGTGGAGAGGTTGTTAAGAAAGTAGAAGCTGAGCTGTTTGAGTTATACAAAGACCCAAATCTAAAAGTTAAGCCCAAGCAGTTAGAGCAACGTGGGGGACAATATTACTCAGATGCAGCTTGTAATTTAATCAGTTCTATCTATAATGATAAAGGTGATATCCATTATCTTAATGTTAAAAATAATGGTACAGTAGATTGCTTACCAGATGATTCAGCAATTGAAAGAACCTGTTATGTAGATAAGGAGGGTGCACATCCATTAAATGTTAAACCATTACCTTCTAAAGTAAAGGGGCTATTACAAGTAGTAAATGAGTATGAGTCCTTAGCAGTAGAGGCAGGGGTTTATGGAGATTATGATGCTGCATTACAAGCATTAGTCATTCACCCATTGGTAGAAAGCAGTATTGCTAAGCCATTATTAGATGATATTATCAAAGAGAATCTAGATTATCTACCACAATTTAAAGCTGTAGTTGAATCTGGTAGAGTAAAATAACTTTTTATTTAGATATTAAAAGAAGATACTTATCTTTAAAGATAAGTATCTTCTTTTAACTATGCTCTACGAGGTAAAAAACTATTGGCTATGATATAATTGAAGGGAGGATTTAAAATGTTTGAATTGATCGGGAATATTGCAGCTGTTTTAACTACTGCAGCCTTCTTTCCGCAAGTAATTCGAACTTGGAAGACAAAGTCCACAGATGATATGTCTTGGAGCTGGTTACTTATGCTTACAATAGGTGTGTTTTTATGGTTGATTTATGGTATAAGTAATAGCTTGTTACCAGTTACTGCTGCCAATGGAGTTACTTTTTTATGCCTTTCAGTTTTGGTATATATTAAAACAAGTAACTTTTTAGCAAGGAGATAATTTCAATAGAGAAGATTAATATTGTGTAAATTAGTTTGAAATAATTATTAGTGGGCTAGGATCATATAACTAAAAATGAGGTGTTAAATATGACTGAGTTGAAAGCTGTTATCTTTGATATGGATGGTGTGATTATTGATAGTGAACCAATTCATTATCAAGTCAAGCAGATTCTTTTTGAAAAACTAGGGATAGAGATGTCTAAAGAGGAATATAGCGCTTTTATTGGTTCTTCTAGTAGTGAGATATGGGCTGCATTAAAGGAGGGTTATAACCTTAAAGAGAGTGTTGAAGATTTACTAGCTAAGCAGAATCAAATTCTGATAGAGAGCTTAAAATCTAGAGAAGATAAGACAGTTGCTGGGATAATGAACTTGCTTGAAGAATTAAAGAAGAATGACTTAAAGATTGCATTAGCCTCATCTTCTCCTGTAAAAGTTATTGAGGTAATCTTAGATAAATTAAAAATCAAGGAATATTTTTTGGAGACTGCTAGTGGTGAAAGTTTTGTCAAGAGTAAACCAGATCCTGAAATTTTTCTATATACTGCTGATAAGCTTGAGGTTAAAAGCAGAGAATGTTTAGTAATTGAAGACTCTAAAAATGGTGTCGAAGCAGCTAAAAAAGCTGGGATGAAATGTATAGGGTTTAAGAATCCTAATTCGGGAGATCAAAATTTATCTAAAGCAGATTTAATTGTAGAATCTATTGAAGTAATTGATATGGAGACTTTGACTGATTTATTTTAGTTGATCAAGAGGCAGCACAATTGATTTAGTATTATTATATCTAGTGGTGAAGGGGAGGGGCTGTCATTGTTGCTTTTTTTAAGAAATCAAAAGATTCAATTTGCTTTACTACAATGGGCTTTTTGGAGTACATGGAGCTCTTTTGCTTCATTTTATGTCTTTTATTTTAGCGAACAGGGCTACAGTAGTACAAATATAGGTCTATTTTTATCAATAATGACCTTGATGGGATTAATTGGGCAGTTGTTTTGGGGATATATATGTGATTTGAAAAGGACAATAAAGAGGGTCTTTATCTTTTGTATAACTATCATAGCTTTGATTATATTATTATTTCCCTATTATCAAAATGCTTATCTAATTATGCTTGCTATGGGTGGAATAGGATTTTTGTGGACAGCTCAGCAGTCTATAATTGATAGCTGGATCTTACAGAGTTCAACTGAGTTAAGGGAGAACTATGGCTTTACAAGGGCATGGGGTTCTTTGGGATTTGCTTTAATAGCTGTTATCTTTGGAAAGGTGATTCAGATGTATGGTTGGAATATTATTTTTATAGGTTATCCACTGCTATCACTTCTTATAATTATTATAGCTTCTAAAATAGAGGATGGTTATCAAAAAGACTTGCTTACTGCTAATCAAAATGAAAAATCAGTAGTGGTGAATCCATTTTTATTATTTAAAAACTTTGAATATATTTATCTGCTGATTATAGCAACTTTGATCTTTATGCCAAATACAATTATGATAAGTTTTCTACCAATGTTTTTGAAGAATGTAGGAGGGACAACTAGCCATCAGGGGCTAGCTCTTTTTTTTATTGCGATCAGTGAAGTACCTACGCTGCTTTTATCTAAGCAGTTTATTATCAAGTATAATTATAGAGTTATACTTTTGTTTTCAGCAATATTTTATATAGTTAGGCTTACTTTATTATCATTAGCAACTTCTCCAGCGATGATTATTGGTGTTGGAATGCTACAGGCCTTATCTTTTGCTGTATTTTTACCGACAGTAAGATATTCAATCAATCAAATTGCTCCTGATAGCTTAAAGACAACAGCACAAACCTTTGCTACCTGTTCTTATTTGGGCTTAGGTGGAGTTTTAGCAAATTCCTTAGGAGGAGTGGCTATAGATTATTTTGGAGTTAGAGTTCTTCTATATGCTTGTATAGGGATAATTGCTATTGTCATAGCAATATTATTAGTAACTATAATAATTAATAAGGAATTTAAAGTAAAAGAGGTATCTATCGAGGAGAGCCTATCAAAAGAAGCTGTATAATTTAATAGAGGATTGCTTATCTGAATGCTTTAAGAAAGATTAGGGAATAAAAATAAGAAACCTCTTGCAAAGATGAGTTAAATTTGATATACTAAAATTAATAAAAACTGGTATAGACCACTATACCCAAAAATAGCTGAATAAGTTGAATAATAAGTAGTATAGCTATCTAATTTAATTTTAAACAATTGAGTATTATATAGTAAGTTTATAAGTTTGTTAATACTTAGTTGTTAAGAAATTAAGTTTTATAAGAGTTTATTATAATATATTAAGCTAATTCAACTTGATAATTAAAAAATAATCTATTTTTAAGAAAATAATAGAAACCTCTTGTAAAATTGATTTTTTTATGTTAAAATTAAATTA
>Ga0163219_100363_pt1 | contig 12339 bp, 12 predicted proteins | sample MSEWel2016_04_06_FD_113150 | JGI IMG/M metagenome (GOLD analysis project Ga0163219, IMG submission 113150) | Subsurface microbial communities from deep shales in West Virginia, USA - MSEEL Well Study Marcellus 3H_2016_04_06 ...
ATTCATTACACACCCTTAATGGATTTTCAAGGAAGTTAAAGGGCAAAAGAACAAGTCTAAAGCGGCAAGTTATTTCGGAACAATCCCTTTGGACGCAAATAGCTGATTCAAAAATTTTTGTAAAAGTTTAACGGATTATCACCATATAGATCAGCAAATTAAAAGGTTTGAAACAATCCAATACAATACCTTAAATAGTCTTTGCAAGAAAACACCAACTACTGCCCCGAAGAAAAATCGGTGTAAACTGTTATTCTCGTTTTTGAATCAGTTATCCCGAAGTGGCTTTTGTAAGGTTTTTACCCTAAAAACCAACAAAAAGCACAATCGGGACTCCTTGGTTTCAAAAACTTCGAAAGCCCCCGAAAAAAATCGGGACAGGCTTTGTATTTGTCACTTTCTTATCAAAAGCTTGAAATTCCTTAGTTTTCTTGCAGGCACTAAATATAAGCAACAAAACGCCCACAAACAAAAAAAGGTCGATCTCACTTGAGATCGACCCTTTTATTATTTTGATCAAAAATTTTGTATTCTAAAAATGCAATAGAGTCGGAGGGTTTCACCTTAATACCAAAACCTAAATCAAGTTTCCACTTCAATATCTGAGAAGGAAAACCCTTTTTGAGGAAGGCATATATATAAGGATGTACCCACAAGGTCAATTTCTTCAATTTATGCTCTTGCACAACAAGCCGGAGTTGATTATCTAAAGAATCAACAAACAGAACGGAGGGTGTTATTTCCCCGGTTCCTTTACACACAGGGCATTTTTCAGCTGTTTGGATATGCATTTCGGGTCTAACCCGTTGACGCGTAATTTGCATGAGTCCAAATTTACTCAAAGGCAGGATGTTATGCTTGGTCCTGTCAGAGTCCATGGCCTCCTTCATTTTATCAAATACGCGCTGACGATGCTCAGCGGTCTGCATATCAATAAAGTCAACTACAATAATTCCACCCATATCTCTGAGTCGCAACTGCCGGGCAATTTCCTCGGCAGCAGCCACATTTACTTCAACAGCATTGGTTTCCTGATCGGACGATGACCGTGACCGGTTTCCGCTGTTAACATCAATAACATGGAGGGCTTCTGTATGCTCAATAATAAGATAGGCACCACTTTTGAACGAAACAGTCCGTCCAAAAAGGGCTTTAACTTGTTTTTCAATTCCAAACTGGTCAAACAGAGGTGCATCACCTCTGTAAAGCTTTACAATTTTTTCTCTTCCGGGAGCAATCAACTCAACGTATTCTTTCACCTCCCTGAAGATTTCGGCGTCACTAATAAATACCGAATGAAATGAAGGATTAAGAAGATCTCTGAGAATGGCAGAGGTACGTCCCACTTCTCCCAGGACAAGTCCGGGGATTTTAACGTCGCGTACTCTGGCAACAGAATCTTCCCATCTTTTTACGAGGGTACGAAGTTCTTTGTCCAACTCGGCCACTTTTTTACCTTCGGCCACGGTTCGGATAATGACCCCGTAATTCTTAGGTTTAATACTAAGCAGCAAACGCTTCAGACGACTTCGTTCTTCTGGAGAATCAATTTTCTGACTCACCGACACTCGGTCAGAGAAAGGAATGAGAATGAGATTTCGACCAGCAATGGAAATTTCTGAGGTCAACCTGGGGCCTTTAGTAGAAATAGGTTCTTTAGCCACCTGAACAAGCACTTCCTGTCCTCCGGTTAACACATCTGAAATAGTCCCGTTCTTATTAATGTCGTTTTCCGGTTTGAACTTGTGCAATGAAACACTCCCCTTTTTGGTTTTTGCAAGTTTGAGGTATTTATTGAGGCTCTGAAACTGGGGTCCCAGATCCAGATAATGCAAAAAAGCATCTTTTTCATAACCAACATCAACAAACGCTGCATTTAATCCGGGCATAATTTTTTTCACTTTTCCCAGAAAAATATCGCCAACTGCAAATTTGACATTACTCTGTTCCTGTCTGAGTTCAACCAGACGTTTATCTTCGAGCAAAGCAATGACAAGTTCGCTGGGAGTTACATCTACAAATAGTTCTGCACTCACAATACGAATTAAGTTAAATAAATATTATTTCAAAGAGCGATTATATTCTTTATAAGAAAAGAACAAACACCACAAATGGGGAGTTTGTTCTTTTAGATCTTATAGGGTCAAAAGATTACTTTCTCTTCTTGTGACGGTTTTTCCGTAATCTCTTTTTCCTTTTGTGGGTTGACATCTTATGCCTTTTTCTTTTTTTTCCGCTTGGCATAGCTTTAAATTTTACAGTTAAACATCTTGAGTTCAGTCTAAAAAGCATCTTATTGCAAAACTCTTCGTTATTGCAAATTTTTGAATCCTCATTAACAACAGGTTAACTCCGGCACAAAAATTTTAAAAGCGTTGATTTTTTGCAAAAATATACCATTTTATACTACACTCATCTTTACTAAACATTATTCTTCACTTTCGTCACGAAGCTTTTTGAGGGCTTGAACGAAGGAATAAAATGTTCGGGAATAATAATGGTAGTGTTTTTGGAAATATTCCGGGCAGTTTTTTCTGCGCGTTTCTTCACGACGAAACTACCAAAGCCCCTTAGGTACACATTTTTACCTTTTACCAGGTTACCTTTTACTGTTTCCATGAAGGCCTCAACAGTCTTCTGAACTGTAACCTTCTCAATTCCAGTATTCTTCGAAATCTCGTTAACAATATCAGCCTTTGTCATCTCTTTATAAAATTATTTAATTATCAACTAATTAGACCTCTTTTTCGAATTTCAGAATGCAAAGATAAAGGAATTCCATAAGAAAAAAAACAAAACCCTTATTTTTGCATAAAATTTTAATAATGACCAATTTCCCCAAACAAATCAGAGAATGGTATTTTCAACATGGCCGGAGACTTCCCTGGCGCGACACCAAAGATCCATACAAAATATGGATTTCGGAAATCATCCTGCAACAAACACGGGTGGATCAGGGTCTGCAATATTTTCATCGGTTCATTAAAGCCTTTCCAAGTGTGCAATCACTGGCAAGAGCTTCCGAAACCAGATTAATGCAACTGTGGCAGGGTCTGGGATACTACTCAAGAGCCCGTAACCTGCACCATGCTGCACAAACCATTGTCAACGAACACAATGCAACAATACCACAAACATACGAAAAAATCAATACATTAAAAGGAATTGGTCCATATACTGCTGCTGCCATTGCATCTTTTGCTTATAACCTGCCCCACGCAGTAGTTGACGGAAATGTTTACAGAGTACTGTCCCGCTACTTTGCAAGTGATATTCCTATAGATTCATCGGCAGGAAAAAAATATTTCTTTTCTCTGGCCAATGAACTATTGGATAAAAAAGATCCGGCCACACACAATCAGGCCATTATGGATCTGGGCGCCCTGATATGTAAACCAACCAAACCTCTTTGCCATCAATGCCCAGTGAGTCAACACTGTGCTGCATTTGCCACCGGAACTCAGCAAGATTTCCCTGTTAAAAGCAAACGAACCACAAGAAAAAAACGCCACCTGAACTTCCTCATTATCATAAGTGACGAACATATTGTTATTGAGAAACGAATTGGCAATGATATCTGGAACGGATTATTCCAGTTTCCCGTGATCGAGAGCTCCGAACCCTTCACCGTGGCCCGGATAAGTGACCACTTGAAAATAAAAAACAAAATCTCCTCGTTGAAGATAACAAAACTACTGGAGAAAAAACATTTGCTAACCCATCAGGAGCTACATTCTGTTTTTTTCAAAATCGATTTTCCCTCAGAGGAAGATTTCCGGAAGTGGGTCAACACCACCCCTTTCGAAACAATTGCACTGAACAGAATTAATGAGATTCCATTTCCACAGCTCATCCAGCAAAATCTGAAGAAATTATTACCTCCGGGCGAATCGTGAACATGGTGCAGACTCCTTTCCAAAACCACCATTGGGGATAATTTGCCCGTCCCAATCCAAAAAACCTCAAAAAATAATGATATGGAACTAAAAGTTTAGTACTTTAGCTGTTTAAAATCCAAAACCTATTTACAATGATAAACAAGGTAATCTTAGTGGGTAACGTAGGTAAAGACCCTGACGTACGTTATTTTGACAACAATGAGGGAGTCGCCAATTTCACTTTGGCTACAACAGAAAGAGGCTTTACCACTCGTGACGGCAGACAAATTCCTGAACGAACAGACTGGCATAATATTACAGTTCGGCGGGGTCTGGTAAAAGTTGCGGAGTCATATATAAAAAAAGGAACTCAATTATATGTTGAGGGTAAATTGCGCACCCGCTCTTACGAGCAGGAAGGAGTAACCAAGTATGTAACAGAAGTTATTGCAGACACCATAAAACTTCTGGGTCGTAAATCGGACAACCCTGCAGTTGATGACAACGCCTACAACAGCGGTTCCAACAGCTCAGGAGCGCAGCCCGCTGCCGCCTCTGGCCAAAAAGCAGCTCCCCAAAACCAGTCAGCCGGAAACGAAGGTTTTAATGCCGGCGACAACAGCAATGAACAGGAAGACGACCTTCCATTTTAATAAACCCGGAAAACAAATTTATCTTTGGAAACGGAACCTCTTCTGTCGGGATTTTTTCTATTGGCATTTGATGTTACGCTGCATCCCGTTACCTCTGGGTTGGTGGTTGCAATAGTGGCTACTATATTTTTGCTCGCGGGTTCGGCCCTTGTCTCAGGTTCTGAAGTCGCATTCTTTTCTCTGAAACCAGACGGCATTGACCATCTGAAAATGAATAATACTGAAAAGAGCAAACAGGTCATTAAACTTCTGGAGAAGCCGGAATTACTACTTGCCACGATTTTAATCCTCAATAATTTCATAAATGTCGGCATAGTAATACTGGCTGCTTTCATCTCCTCCGGCCTGATTTCATTTGGAGCGGGTACAACACTTAAATTTGTTTTTGATGTTATACTCATTACCGCCATCATATTATTCTTTGGAGAAATTTTACCTAAAGTTTTTGCAGGGCAATCTCCTGCAAAATTTGCTTTGCGGATGGCTTTCCCTCTGAAAACGGCCATCAAATTACTGAAGCCGATGAGCATGTTACTGGTAAAATCATCCGAATATGTAAAAAACAAAGCAGCCCAAAAAGCCCGAAACTTATCCCTTGATGATTTGTCTGATGCGCTCGACCTCACGGGAGATGAAGTTTTTGAAGAAAAAGAAATTCTCAAAAGCATTGTAACTTTTGGCAACATTAATGCGGGAGAAATAATGACATCACGGGTTGATGTAACCGACCTTGATATCAAGAGCGACTTTAACAAAGTGCTCTCTGTAATTGTAGAATCGGGCTATTCAAGAATTCCGGTTTTTGAAGAAACGCCCGATAATGTCCAAGGAATATTATATGTAAAAGACTTACTTCCCCACCTTGGGAAAGACAATACTTTCAGTTGGCAAAACCTGATTCGCCCGGCGTTTTATGTGCCCGAAACAAAAAGAATTAATGATCTGCTGACAGAATTTCAGACCAACAAAATACACATGGCCATTGTTGTAGATGAATATGGTGGCACCTCAGGTATCGTAACCCTGGAGGATATACTGGAAGAAATAGTGGGAGAAATCAGTGACGAACTTGATGATGAAGAAGATTTTTTCACAGTTCAGCCCGATGGTTCACTGGCCTTTGAAGGGAAAATCCTCCTGAAAGACTTTGCCAAAATCACTGAAATCGACGAATCGGTATTTGACTCCTACAAGGGGGAGGCAGAAACCCTTGCAGGACTGCTACTCGAAGTAAAAGGAGTTATTCCTGAGAAGCATGAGATTATTGAAATTGGACCATTCAAATTCACTATCCTTGCCGCAGACAAACGCCGGATAAAGAAAATAAAATTTACAAAAAGGCAGGTGCTATGATGCGATTCCAACAAATAAAAAAGTTAACATTTCTGTTAACCACTCTTTTACTCCTATCCTGTAGCAACAACTACGCACCCAAACCGAGAGGATATTTCAGAATTTCACTTCCTGAGAAATCTTATCTGGAAACCGATACCGCTCTGCCATACTCTTTTGAATTTCCACAATATGCACGACTCAGGCCCGACAACCAAGGTGTCAGAGAACCTTACTGGGTAAATATAGACTTCCCCCGTTTCAATGCAAAAATCCATATCAGCTACAAGCCGGTGAAAAACAATTTATATCAGTTACTGGAAGATAATCGTGAACTCGCATTTAAACACACGGTAAAAGCCGATGCCATTAAAGAACAGCTATTTGAAGCCCCTGAAAAAAAAGTGTACGGAATTTTATACGAAATAGAAGGCAACACAGCCTCCCCCGCGCAATTTTTTCTTACAGACAGTACCAATCATTTCTTGCGTGGCTCACTGTATTTCAATACCATTCCCAACAAAGACTCCATAGCTCCGGTACTTGACTTCGTAAAGAAGGACATTATTCACTTAATGGAAACCCTCACCTGGAAATCGTTGTAAAATGTCGTTTTTTTTTGAGAAAAAAATAAGACCAGACAGCTTAATCGCCGTCTGGCAAATAACAGAGAAGGTGGAGGAGTTTCTTAAACTTCTGCCCCCGCTGCAGAAAGAAGAACAGTCATTTCTGGCCCGAATAACCTTTCCGGCCCGAAAACTCGAATGGCTTGCCTCAAGAGTACTGATCTACCAATACACCGGTTTTTATCCTGCCTCCGGGTACAAAGACACCGGACAACCTTTTTTGACCGCCTGTAACGACAAAATCAGCATCTCACATACAAAAGGATATGCCGCAATTGCACTCTCCAAAAAAAAGATGCCGGGCATTGATATAGAATACCCATCAACCAGGATTGAAAAAGTAATGGATCGTTTCCTTCATCCTGAAGAACACAAATTCTTATCGAAATCGAACCTGAGAAACCGGCAACTTGGCCTCATTTGGTGCCTGAAAGAAGCTGTTTTCAAACAAACGGGAATCCCGGGACTTAGTTTTAAAGACCAAATTGTCACCCAACCATTTATGCCATTATCCGATAAAGGAGAAATTGCAGCTAAAATAATTCTCCCCGGACGAACACAAAAAACCATAAAACTCGAATACCATATCCATCAGGATTTTTATCTGGCCTGGACCATTTAACCGGAAAGATTCATGAAATCCGACAGCGTTCCCAAGATAACCGGAACAATTGTATATTTGTTTAAAACCAACAGAAATTGACATTGACCATTTATTCACATATCCGGGAAAAGATAAACCAGCGAAAAAAGACACTGGCCTTATTGATTGATCCCGACAAATGCCGGGAGATTAACCTGAAAAAGCAAACACAGTTAATTAATAAATACCGCCCGGGACTAATATTGGTGGGAGGTAGTTTAACGACCCTGCCGGTGGAGCCTGTTGTGGAGTATCTGAAACAAAACACCGATATCCCTTTAGTGCTGTATCCGGGACATCCATCTCAAATATCCTTTAAAGCTGATGCATTGCTTTTTTTGTCAATGATTTCAGGCAGAAACCCGGAATTACTAATCGGAGCCCATGTATCAGCGGCACCGGCGATTCATCAACACCGATTGGAAACCATCCCTACGGGCTATATGCTCATCGACGGTGGCTCTCCCACTTCAGTAGAATACATCAGTCAGACCCGGCCCATTCCTGCATCGAAAAACGACATTGCCATTGCCACTGCACTTGCAGGCGAAATGCTGGGTCTAAAAATGATTTATATGGATGCAGGAAGCGGTGCAAAAAATGAAATCCCGGTCTCAATGATCAGAAGTGTCAGGGACCAGATTGAAATTCCATTAATGATTGGGGGCGGAATTAACACCCCCGATAAACTCAAAGCAGCTTTCGACGGGGGAGCAGATATTGTGGTAATCGGGAATGCACTGGAAAAAGCCCCCGAAATGCTTAAAAAGTTTACTAAAATTACCGATCAGTCATAATGCTCTCCATACCTTAAAACATCCACATCCTCAAGGGTAATCAGACCTCCCGCATTGGCTTTATCCATCAGCCTGTTCATAATCAAAGCAAAATCCTTCAATCGGTCACCCACATCCACCAGACTAATAATCATTGGCTTATCTTCCGACAGGGCAAAAATTTTACTGCTGTGCGCAAGACTTTGTTCTCCATAAGAAAGAATTCCGCGAGTAACCGTACCCCCTGAAATCTTATATTTTTTGGCAGCATACATAATTGCCTCGTAAAGAGGCCGCTGATAGACTTTATCGGACTCTCCGACAATAATTACCAATTTTTTTACATTACCCGAGAGGTTCATAAACAGATCATTTCGTAAAACAGAAATTCAATTTACTGATGTATTTCGAGAAATTCAATTTAACTTTTATCAACGCCCGTTTTTCGATCATTCCATTTAACAGAAAATCGAAACCTTGCGAATCGGGTTGTCATTTAAAATCCATTACCAACATTTTTTAACACTTCTTAAAACAGAATTTCCTGGCTATTACTTGTATCTTATCAGGTATTTACTAATTTTACGTTCAACCCTTTTTTAACGAATATTATTAACCTTTTATTAAATTTATACTACTATGAAAGTATATCAGGCCGATCAAATTAAAAACATATCGCTGCTTGGAAGTAGCGGCTCGGGGAAAACCACCCTTGCTGAAGCAATGCTTTTCGAGGGTGGTGTCATCAACCGCAGAGGCAATATAGATAACAATAATACGATATCGGATTATCACCGGGTAGAACACGAATATGGCTACTCGGTTTTTTCGTCGGTGCTTTTCACCGAATGGCAGGAGAAAAAATTAAACTTCATTGATGCCCCGGGTGCTGATGATTTCATTAGTGGGGCCATAACAGCCCTGAATGTTACCGACACAGCGCTGATGGTACTCAACACAGCTCAAGGAGTGGAAGTTGGAACGGAAAATCTTTTCCGGTACACAGAAACCTACCACAAACCGGTAATTTTCGTTGCCAACCAACTGGATAATGAAAAGGCAAGTTTTGAAAGCACCATGGAAACAGCCCGTGAAGCTTTCGGTCGAAAAGTAATAATCGTACAATACCCAATCAATGTAGGGCCGGAATTTGACGCACTTGTGGATGTCCTAAAAATGAAAATGTATAAATGGGGACCCGATGGCGGAATCCCTGAAATACTGGACATTCCAAATTCTGAAAAAGCAAAGGCTGACGAATTACACAACGAGCTGGTAGAAGCTGCAGCTGAGAACGATGAGGATCTGATGGAGCTCTTCTTCGAAAAAGGCTCTTTAGATGAAGAGGAAATGCGTCGCGGTATTCGCAAAGGCCTGGTGGCTCGGGATCTCTTCCCTGTATTTTGTGTTTCTGCAATAAAAGATATGGGCGTTCGCCGATTAATGGAATTTCTGGGCAACATCATTCCACTTGTGTCGCAAATGCCTCCTAAAAAGAACAACAAAGGCGAGGATGTTCCTTACGATCCAAAGGGCCCTGCCTCACTATTCATCTTCAAAACCAGCATTGAACCACACCTGGGCGAAGTAAGCTTCTTTAAAGTCATGTCGGGGAAAGTTTCGGAAGGAATGGATCTCTACAATATGGCCAAAGGAGGTAAAGAACGACTCTCTCAATTGTATTGCGTAGCCGGGAGTACCCGTCATAAAGTTGAAGAACTTCAGGCAGGCGATATTGGTGCCACCGTTAAGCTCAAAGAAACCAAAACCAATCACACCCTCAATACTAAAGGATGCGATTATGTATTTGAACCTATCAAGTATCCAGAGCCAAAATACAGAACTGCTGTTAAGCCGGTCAATGAGAGTGATGATGAACGGCTGGGTGAAATCTTCCAACGTATGCACGAGGAAGACCCAACCATTATTGTGGAGTACTCCAAAGAACTGAAACAAATTCTTGTCCATGGACAGGGAGAATTCCACCTCAACACAATGAAATGGCGAATTGAAAACAATGACAAATTACCCATTGAATTCCTTACGCCAAAAATTCCATACCGGGAAACCATCACAAAACAGGCCCGTGCCGACTATCGCCATAAAAAACAATCGGGTGGTGCCGGCCAGTTTGGGGAAGTACACCTTATTATTGAGCCTTATTATGATGGAATGCCTGCTCCAACAGTCTATAAATTCAATGGACAGGAATTTAAAGTCAATGTGAGAAACACCGAAGAAGTTGAACTCAACTGGGGTGGAAAACTGGTATTTTGTAACTGCATTGTTGGTGGCGCCATCGACAATCGGTTTATGCCCGCCATCATGAAAGGTTTGATGGAGAAAATTGAAGAAGGCCCATTGACCGGTTCTTATGCCCGCGACATTCGCGTATGCGTGTACGATGGTAAAATGCACCCCGTTGACTCCAACGAGATCAGTTTCAAACTGGCAGGCCGCCATGCATTCAGTCAGGCCTTCAAAGAAGCAGGCCCCAAAATACTGGAACCCATTTACGATGTGGAGGTGCGTGTACCGTCAGACCGAATGGGTGATGTGATGAGCGACCTTCAGGGTCGAAGAGCTATTATTGAAGGAATGAACAGCGAAAAAGGGTTTGAGGTGATTAAAGCCAAAGTTCCGCTGAAGGAAATGAATAAATACTCCACTTCGTTAAGCTCACTTACCGGTGGTCGCGCCTTTTACACCATGACGTACAGTAAATATGAGAAAGTTCCGCCCGAAATTCAGGAACAATTGCTTTCCGATTACGAAAATTCATCAAAATCAAATAAGGAAGAATAAACGGATTTATTTTTTTCGAAAAGGGTGCTTCTTGCAGAAGCACCCTTTTTATTTAAATTGTTGAACATAACAGAGAGGTACCCGGTTAACCATATAGGAAGAGAAAAAATGGGAACAAGTCAATAAAGCCAAAATATTAAATACCTTTTTATAATGAGAATTGCCTTTTTCAACACGAAATCATACGATAAGGAATATTTTGGACCCTACGATCAAGACCAGAATGTTAAACTGACCTTTTTTGAAGGCACCCTCAACTGCGAAACCACAGAATTGGCAAAAGGACATGAGGGCGTTTGTGTTTTTGTAAACGACCAACTCGATTCCGAAGTCATTGAAAAACTTGAGGAACATGGCATAAAACTGATAGCGCTCCGGTGTGCCGGGTTCAACAATGTTGATCTGAACGCAGCACAAAAGCACAACATAAAAGTAGTGAGAGTACCTGCTTATTCGCCCAGTGCTGTCGCTGAACATGCACTTGCGCTTATTCTCACCCTCAACCGAAAAACTCACAAAGCCTACAACCGGGTACGCGAAAGCAACTTTTCACTGGAACGACTGACCGGGTTCAACCTAAAAGGAAAGACAATTGGGGTAATAGGGACAGGAAAAATAGGGACTGAATTTTGCAAAAATATGGTGGGGCTGGGCTGCAATGTTATAGCTCAGGATCCCTATCCCAATGATGAGCTACACAAAATCGGTATTAAATACCTGGAGCCAGAAAATTTATTGCATCAATCAGATATTATTTCCTTACACTGCCCGCTAACCCCGGAGTCGAAGCATCTGATCAACTGGCATACTATTAAACAAATGAAGCCAGGAGTTATGCTCATCAACACAAGCAGGGGTGCCTTGATAAAAACCAAGGATGCAATAAAAGGGCTAAAAAAAGGACGTATCGGCTACCTGGGGATGGACGTATATGAGCAGGAAGAAGGCCTGTTTTTCAGAGATCTGTCGGAAAATATCATTCAGGATGAAGACATTATGCGACTAATGAGCTTCCCCAACGTTTTGATAACATCCCATCAGGCATTTTTTACCAGAGAAGCACTATAGCAAATAGCGACGACGACTATTGAAAACATTCGGGCTTTCAAAAAACAAGAACCCTTGGAAAACGAAGTTTTGCCAAAACAATAAAAAACAATGCTATGGAAACTTTATCAGAAGCCATCAATACCCTTATCAAAGAGGGTTTTTCAGAAAATTTCAGAGCAACAGGCGAATTTATTGAGGCGCTCAACTCAAAGAAAAAATTTGAACCCACCGAACTGAAAATTTTAAAAACTTATCGGTTTGAGGGCCCTACTGACCCTGGAGATGAAATGATTTGTTTTGCCATAGAAGCCAACGATGGGACAAAAGGCACCCTTGTAATGTCATACAGCTCGGAACATTCTCAGGCAATAGAAACTATCAGGAAAATACCAATCAAAAAATAATTTCAATTATCTTTGATTAACAATAGGTCGTTAGATTTTTAGATATAAAATGAGTGTAGTATAAAAAGGTATATTTTTGCCAAAATCAAGGCTTTGAAAATTTTTGTGCCGGAGTTAACCTTTTGTTAATGAGGATTCAAAAATTTTCATTAACGAAGAGTTTGGCAATAAA
>Ga0163219_100364_pt1 | contig 12310 bp, 7 predicted proteins | sample MSEWel2016_04_06_FD_113150 | JGI IMG/M metagenome (GOLD analysis project Ga0163219, IMG submission 113150) | Subsurface microbial communities from deep shales in West Virginia, USA - MSEEL Well Study Marcellus 3H_2016_04_06 ...
GGATTATAAAAAACTAATAATCGAACCATTACAAAATCAAGTATGCAGAACACAACTCACTCATAATAAAAACTTTGCGTCATTGCATCTCTGTGTTTAAGCTTTTTTTAACGGACTATTATTTTTAAACAAAATACAATAAATTATTCCAGAATCAAGAACACATAGCTGAAAGCCAAACCAAACAATCCGGTTAACTGCCCTTACAGGGCGACAATAATAATTTGCAAATATCCCAACGTGTTACGTTGGGTTTAAATAAGCCGGGCTTTCAGCCCGAACAAAAAAAGTCCCTCCATCCTGCTAAAAACCAGTAAAACGACGTTCTTTGCGAGCAAAGCGAAGCAATCTTTGTTTTAATAACCAAAGACACCTTCAGCATTGATATCTTTAGTTACTGGTACAATAGTGTCCTAAACATTTTCCAAAAAGGGATTTCATCCATTAAACCCAGAATTACTTTTTTGTCTTGACACAAAAAAGTAATCAAGAAAAGAGATTACTTTAAAACAACAGCCAGAGGCAGTTGCATCTTCTTCAGCTCTACTGCAACCAGTCGGGCCATTATTCTGGCACCTTCAGGCGAAAAATGAGTATCGTCCTGTTCGCCATCCGGATAATTGGGATGCCCGGGTTCCACCCAGTTGTAGAGCTCTCTGGACAAGGAATCCCCTTTTTGACTGACCACGTCTGCACTCAAAGCCCGGTGATCGATCAGCGGCACATTCATTTCCCTGGCTACCTCAATGGTTGCGTCAGGATATTCGCCGTGTGTGGGTATCAATTCTCCATTTTCATTGAATTTTCGACGCACCACAGAGGTCATCAAAATGGGGACAGCCCCCTTTGCCCTGACATCCTTAACATATCTCCTGAGGTTATTCTTAAATTCGGGCAGAGGAGAATACCGTTCACCCTTCGACGGGCTTTCGTCGTTGTGCCCGAATTGAATGAACACATAACTTCCGGGAGAGACCCGTCCCATCAGTGAATCCCATCGTCCTTCATAAATAAAACTTTTGGAACTGCGTCCGTTTATTGCATGATTTTCAAAAACTACTTTGGCAGAATCAAAAAACTCAGGAAAAACCTGTCCCCAGCCTGTTTCCGGATAAGCATCCGGCTTTTTATCAGCCATAGTGGAATCGCCGGCCAGGTAAACGTTGTAAACCGGGGGTTTGGCACATCCCGCCATAAATAGAACCAAAATAAAGAGGGTAAGAAATCGTTGCATATTCGTTTAATTTATATCGTTTTAATATAGCAAATGGTTGCCCGTATTCCTCATATTAGCGGAACCGGACAACCATTGCAAAGCCTGAGTGAACTCTTTGGCTATGAGTTGTATTATTCCACCAGGCTATTGAACCAAACCTCGATGTTGGCATAATCATCAGAGACAGACATTACCGCCGCATCGTCGGGATTATTACTGTCCAGTCCGTTTGCCTTTTCCCAAACATCTGGAATTCCATCATTATCGGAATCCCGGGGATATTCAGCTGATTCCAGTTCCGGCCAGCCTCCCACGTCGTTTTGGGAATTAATAATTCCCTTTTCGCCAAAGGTAAAGGTTCCCTTTTGAACCTCTTCCATAATTCGGATGTCAACAGCATCCCTCTTCAAAGAAGCTCCTGCATGTTTAACAACTTCTTCAAACGCCACTTCTGCGCTTAGAGGGACATAATCAGAAATTCTATAAGGCTCAGATACCAAAAAAGAATCAACCGGAAAATCGTCAATATCCAACCCAAGAACATTATTCCCGGTAATCTCCGAATTTCCGTGCATCACGTTACCGGAAATATAGTAATTACTAAATGGTTTGTAAGGTTCATGGAACTCCTTAGAAGCACTTTTCGAAGTGGCAGGGCCCGGCTTAAAATAGTTATTCACAATATTGTAATTACCATCCTCACCGGCATACATACATTTCGAACTCCAGTTGTAAACCACATTGTTGACCAGTTCAGCTCTTTCCTTTTCCGGTTGTTTATGGTATCTGCTACCGTGCAATCGCGGGTTCCGACTGGTATGATGCGCCATCAGGTTGCCAATAAACGAGGCAGTTTTACCGCCCCATATTCCACCATAACCATGTTCGCCTTTATGATGGTCTGAAGCATTCATGCTTTCGCTGATAATACACCACTGCACTGTTGAGTTTTCGTTATCATAAACAGAGCAGACCTCATCATTGCCCCAGCTAAAGCTACAATGATCCACAATCACATTTTTGTTGTCCTTGCAGGTAAAAGCGTCCACTTCTTCGCCGGAGATATCGCCCGGACGCGCTCTAATGTAACGGATAATCACATTGTCGGCTTTCACTTTCACCGGATAACCTGTCAGGCATATTCCGTCGCCGGGAGCGGTTTGTCCGGAAATGGTAAGGTCTCCGCTATTAATATCCAGCGGACTTTTCAAATCAATATTTCCGGATACTTTGAAAACAACGATCCTGGCACCGTGCTTCCGGACTGCTTTTCGAAGACTTCCCGGACCTTCATCATTTAAATTGGTCACCAATACAATCTCTCCTCCCCGTCCTCCGGTGGTATATCTTCCGGCACCTAAGGCACCCGGAAAAGCAAGTATCTGATGGTCTTTTTGTTCCTGTGAACAGGCCCAACCCGAAATCATCAAAATGAGGATTGTCGCCACTATCTTAATTCTTTTCATCATTTCTGTCTAATTAAAATGTAATCCAATCATAATATGAAATTGATAGTATTGGTGTCCGGTTAAAAAAAAGATGGCTTCACCCCCGGACAATCGCCGAACACTAACAGCTATGAGCCAAGAGCTAACAGCTAAAAAACTTCTATCGATCCAGTTCAATTGCTGCAAAAATAAAGGGTGCAACACCTTTGGGGTCATTATCCACTTTGGTTTCGCTGATATAATATTCGAAAGTCCCGTCACGATAGGGATTGCCTCCCAAACCACAAGCACCACAAATATTGTGCATGGTAACCAGTCCATCCTCATCTACCGTGATGAGATGCTCCAGAATGTCATCAAACACATCGTTGGCAACAGTAAGATACGACTTATCAAGATAGCCTTTCCCGGCACCTTTGGCAAAGGCATAAGCGAACATGGCACTGCCCGATCCTTCGATGTAATTCCCTTCACGACTGCCCATATCAAGAACCTGAAACCAAAGACCTGTTTCCTCATCACGCACTTTTAACAAAGCATCGGCAGTAGATTGAAAAACAGTGATAATCGAGTCTCTTTTAGGATGATCCTCAGGAAAATAGTCAAGCACATCCACAATTGCCATCATGTACCAGCCCATAGCACGGCTCCAGAAATGCGGAGATCGCCCTGTTTCCGGGTCAGCCCATTTTTGTTCTTTGCTTTCATCCCAGGCATGATACAACAAACCAGTCTCTTCATCATGGGTCACGTCATAGGTGAGCAGAATTTCATGAGCCACTTCATCAAACCATTCCGGAGCGTTAAATTCCCTTGCATATTGAGCCAGAAAAGGTGTTGACATATAAACTCCGTCGAGCCATATTTGCCAGGGATATATTTTTTTGTGCCAATATCCGCCACTATTGGTTTTAGGATGATTGCGCATCTGTTCCACATGCATTTCTATTGCTTTACGGTATTTTGCATCCCCTTTGCGCTTGTAAACCGTAATAATATTCTTGGCAGGATTTATTCTGTCTATATTGTAATCGGTTGGATCATATTTTCTTACGTCACCCGTTTCGGTCACAAAGTAATCCACATAATCTTCCATGTATTGCGAATAGATGGAGTCCTCATGTCCCAGTTTATCAATGGCCTGACCAAGCATGGCAATATCGTATTGCCATTTAATTTTATCCGGATTCATATAATTCACCAGGCTATCGTAGCGATGTATTACCGAATTGGCCATTTTCACAGCCCATTTATCATTTGTATGGTCAGGTTTTTCATGGTTGCATCCCATTGTAAAAAGAACCACAAACGTGAACATTAAATATGAAAAAATCTTCATGATTTTATTTTTTGATGCATTAATAATAATCAGCTCCCGAATCCAATTCCTGATGTTACCCGTTCATTCAGATAAACTTCAAGATTGGTGTAAATGTCGTCAAGGGTATTTCCGGATGTATCTGCAGCATCATCAGGATTCAACCCGTTTTGAGATTCCCAGTCGTCGGGCATTCCATCCTTATCCGAATCAGCAGGAACTGTTCCGGGCGCTAACCCGGGCCAGCCACCTACGGTTGATTGCGTATCAATAATTCCAAGTGCATCTCCATAAGTTCCGCCAAAAGTTGCATCCCCATTCCTCACATCACCAACAATTCTTTCGTCCACAACATCGCGGGAAAGACTTGCCCCCACATGTTCCAGAACAGCTGCATAAGCCTCTTCGGCAGAAGTATAATTGACTTCGGTGATATCGAAACGGGAATCAGCGACCAAGGTACTCTTGTCGCCACCACTTTTCAGGTCAATTCCCAGCCAATTGTCAGCTGTTACTGAAGGATAACCATCAACAAAGTTTCCTGTTACGAAGAATTTTCCATAAGACACTTCGTAGTAAGCTTCAAAAATCCGGTCGGGATGACTTTCGGTTGCAGGTCCGGCTTTATAGTAATTATTTATGATATTGTATTGTCCTCCTTCACCTCCATAGGATGAGTTATCACCCCAGTTGTAAATTACATTATTGACCATGGCAGCCCTTTCGCGAACAATGCCATCTCGCACCCCATAAAATCTGGGGTTACGACTTTTGTGGTGGGCCAGTAGGTTATGATGAAAAGTAGCATTGTAACCGCCCCACAGTCCGCCATATCCATGAGCTCCTTTGCCATGGACTGATTCATTGAGACTTTCGGCAATTAAAGACCATTGCATGGTAAAGTTTTCATTGTCATAAAAGGAAGCACATTCGTCAGTGCTCCAACTCATGCTGCAATGATCAATGATAATATCAGCATGTCTGCGACCCCACACCGCATCTCCTTCAACCGCATTTTCATCTCCCATCCTGAACCGCAAAAAACGAAGAATGACATTATCTGCAGATACCGTAACGGGATACCCGGCAAGAGTTATACCCCCTCCCGGAGCAGATTGCCCGGCAATGGTAATATCATTATTTGAAATTTTTAATTCAGAGTTAAGATAAATAGTTCCTGTTACCGCAAAAACAATAGTACGTGCACCCGATTGACCAACAGCATAGCGAAGAGTTCCTTCCGAAACACCATCCTCAAGCGATGTTACCACATAAACATCTCCACCACGTCCACCAGTGGTGTACATGCCACCTCCTTCAGCTCCGGGAAAAGCGATTGCGTCACCTGGGGTGCTATTTCCATCATCCTGGTCATCATCTGTTTGGTTGTCGTCGTTGTTGCTATTGTCATCTTCCTCCGAATCATCCGAATTGTCATCGGTTGTCTCGGTTTCAGAGTCACCCGGGCCACTTATCGTCTCTTCTTCCTCACAACCTGCCAACGAGAAAACCATAAAGACCACAAAAAACAGATAAGAAAATTTTTTACACATAAGATAATTAAGAAACAATTAAACACTCCCGGAAATTAAAGAAGGGATGCACCCACTTGGATGCATCCCATTTTAAATTATTTTAATTAATCCAACGAGGATCTCCAATTTGATAGAAAATAATGTCCTCATCACTAACGGTAAAATCTCCATTATCAGGATCAGCAAATCAGGGATCCAACGTGTAATAAGTGGTTGTATAATCATAAGAAGAAAATCCATCACTATACAAGTTCGGAGAATTGTGATAATCATTACTATTATACTCTACTATATTGGTTGCGGAGCTCCGCGAGTAATTTGCCAGCACATTGCTAAACAAATTATTCTTAACTGTAATCTGATGATCCTCATGGCGAACATACATAAGCCTGCGGGTTGTTCCTTCCTTGTTAATTACATTGTAAAGCGTATTGTTTTCGAAATTTACAACACAGGAATTACCCGGGAAGTTGGTTGAGCCACCTGAATCCATGCGAACAAAGTCGCGATCAAAGGCACAGTTAAAAACGGTATTATTAAAGAAATTTAAACTTTTTGTCATACCACCACGGAAGTCAATAAAGTCACCACCATCACAAACAATATTAGAATATATGGTATTACTTATTGATACGGATTCGATTAACACCGCATTACTTGCATAAAATACCCCTTTGGTGTAGTTGGTGATTTCACACCCATCAATTACTACATCTCCATAGGATTCAGCAAGTTCTTCATCATAAACAATCGTTTGATTGCCATCAGAGGTTGCACCATCAAGAATAAGATTACGCAGTTCCAGACCTGCAAGGCCACTCATCCGAATAATTGCTCCTTTAATAACAGGCTTGTCATCAGGATAAACACCTTTAATGGATATGTTTTTATCAACCGAAATATTACCATCGATAACATATTCACCGGGCATCAACGCAAATCCATCACCGGGTTCTGCAGCTTCAATCATCGCAAGCAGATCATCCTCAGGAAATACCTGAATAGCGCCGCCCAAATCAATCAATGTCCTGAATTCCATTGTCCCCCGTGTATCACCATCTCTTTTCATGACTGCGGTGTAATCTGTTTCGCTGTTGAGTCCTGCAATCGTTACTGCTCCTTCCTCAATCTCATCGGCAGTAATATTATGCACAATGTCGCCGGGTGTAATCGTAATAGCAGTAGCAGTTTCACCAGCAGGCCATCGCAGCACCACGGAATTGTGAGTCAGGTCATCCACTTCAACACCAAAAAATATCTGCTCCGTACCAGTTTCAAAAACGGCACTTGTCCATAATGATTCTGAAATTCCTTCCCCAACTGCACGAACCCTGACGGAATAAAAAGTCTCACCTCTAAATCCGGGCTCAATGTAAGGCAGGTCGGCAAAATCTATTTCAGTTTTCGTCTTTATCGGATTTCCGGAAAAATCTTCCTCCCCGTTTTCAAAAAACTCCAGGGTATAAGAGGATGCATTTTTAACCGGTTCCCAGGTTAAACGTACCGATGTCTGATTAAGTATTCGTACTTCCAGATCGGTGGGCGAGAACAATCGACTCACGTCAAGTTCAGTCAACTCCGGGTCAATATCATCAGAACAAGCATTGAAGCCTATTAATCCGATCAGCCCGAACAATAATGCTGAATATTTAAAAACTTTGTTCATAAAAATAGAGTTTTTTATAGGGTATCTCGGGAACTTCCAGTTAAAAGTTTTAATAAAAACTTACCCGCCAGAACGTTCCATAAGATTACATTTATGTTATTTAATTTTATCTGCACTAGTAGCCGTAACCATCATTGGTTAACTGACCATTGCTTGAATCGAGAAATACCTGCCAGATAGGCCAGTACTGTCGTTCATCAGGATTAGCCCTGTAAAGAGCGTCCCAATACATAATTACATCACTCTCTTCGTTAAGAGTCCAGGTTTTCTCCTCTGCAAAGCCAAGAGCAACTCCCTCTGCATCCGTATCACCATAATTTAAACCATAAATCATTACTGACTCTCCATCATCTGCAGTAGAGAAATAGATTTTCTGTGGCAAATCAGCATACTTACCCTGACGGTTATCAAGCATCTCAAGTTTTTGAGCAGATTCCTCCAGTTTTTGTCCCAATAAGTTCCAGCGAATCAAATCTGCTTTACGAAGTTTTTCGCCAACAAATTCAAAAGCACGTTCATCCACAATGGCATTAAAGAAAGCTTCTTTACTTGCTGTGGCATCTGCCATAAATGCATCTACTTTCCCGGAATTACCCGGAAATGCGCGTTCACGAACTTCACGCAAATAGGGTGCAGCAGCAGCCGGCCCATCCAACTCATTAATTGCCTCAGCGGCCATCAGCAGCACATCAGAGTAACGCATATAAAGGAAATTTAAACCATCATCATTAGGAGCATCCACACGGCGACCTGACTCCTCAAACAACCATTCATAACGGTATTTCCCAAAATAGAACTTATTCATATTGGTTGGCACCTGCACCCCATCAGTCCACTCATAAGGAACACAAGAGATGTCTCTGCGCACATCCTCCACATCATAATCATAGAAAATGGCAGGATTGGCACCATTACTTCCACCTCTGTTTTGAGCTGTATATTTATCAGCGTTGGTATGCCTTACACCCAGGTCAAAAATAACCCGGCCACGACCATCGTTGAAAGGAATCTCCCAAAGAATTTCTTTTCCTGCAACATAATCCTCACGATGCAACGAACGAAAAACGCCCTCAAAAGATTCTAACTGGGCAGTTCCACTATTGATAACATCCAGACACTCCTGTTTTGCAATGGCATACATTTTTTCAGCAGCAAGCTCAGGATCGTTACTCCTTCTGATTCCATCAGGTCTTTGCCCGTAGCCACCGGCAGCAAGAGCCAGACGAGCTCTTAACCCTTTCACAAAAGCCTTGTTGATGCGTTCAGTAGATTGAGTAATATTGTTTCCATTGGGCCAGGCCACTAAATCAGCCGCCTCCTCAAGGTCTGCAAGCAATTGTTTATAAATCACGTCCCTGTCTGTTCTTGGCAGGTAAACCGTTTCAGCATCAACAGGTTCAAAGCGAGCCGGTACATCTCCCCAGGCACGAAGCAGGTCATTGTAAACAACGGCACGTAAAGTAAGCACCTCACCAAGCAACTGGGCCATAAACGGATCATTTTCAACATCTCCGTAGGTGCGCAATCCACGAATAGCGACATTTGCCCTTTCAATACCTTCATAAAATTTTGCATAGGCATTGTTGTCAGAATTCATCTGACCATTGTTCACATTGGTATTGTAATTTGACAAACGGGCTTTATCACCATCAACATCCTTAAGGGAATGAGTCACCTCAATATCGGTATTCATTCCATAATAAAGGATGAAACGTCCCCGGTAGGAGTTGGTTTCTCCAAAGGAATGGATAACCCCGGCAACGGCCCCTTCGGCCAGACTGGGATTAGAAAAAATCACAGATTCATCGAGTGAAGATTTGGACTCAACCTCCAGCGTATCTTCACATGACACCATTACTCCGGCGAGCAAAAGTGCCATAAAAGTTTTATATAATGTACTCTTCATAACAACTCAATTAAAATGTTAGATTCAAACCAACTACAAAGGAACTGCTCTTTGGATAAGCAGAATAATCTACACCAGGAGTCAAAGCAGTCTTTCTCCGGGTAGATACTTCAGGGTCAAAACCGGAATAATTAGTCCAGGTAAACACGTTGTAGCTACTGGCATAAACTCTCAAATTAGTCAGCCCGGCACGGGAAACTAAATTAGAGGGAAGGGTATAACCCAAAGTCAGGGTGTTCAGTCGAAGAAAAGACCCATCTTCCACTGCCCAGTCAGAAAAGACAAAACGCTGCATATAAGGCGACCACATGGAAGTATTGGCATTCATTGCTGCCAATTCCTCAGGATCGTTGCTAATGGTTCCATCTTCACGTAGATTGGTCCATCGCTTTCCATCCTCCATTATAGTCAACATATTGCGCGAATGGTACTTACTGGTTGAAGTATATTCCACCTTGTTAGCGTTGTACACATCGTTTCCATAACTCCAGTTAAAGCTTGCAGCCAGGTCAAATCCATAAGCACGGGCATTGAGAGTAAAACCACCAGTATGAAGAGGATTGGCATCCCCAATAATTACACGGTCATCCACATCCACCAGGTCATCATTGGTTTCATCATATAACTTCATGGTACCCGGACGAAGACTACCCACCACGGGAGAACTGTCAACAACACCTTCTTTAAGAACCCAAGCTCCATCAATGAAGCCTTCAAAATCATTAACTCCATATCGTCCGGCATTTCTGTATCCATACATTTCGCCAACAGAACCACCTTCTTCAACAATAAAATCGGCACCAACTTCTGTAGAAGCCCAACCAGAATCCTGGGTGAAGGTATCCATCAACCCCAGAGAAATTATTTCATTCTGATTGAATCCAATATTTCCACTAAAACTTAAACCAAAGTCGCGTTTATCTATAATGGCCCAGTTCAACGACATTTCAAAACCCTTATTCTGAGTTTCTCCCATATTTCGGTATTGATTATCGTAACCTGTTCCGGGCGTTGGGAATTGAATCAACAAATCCTTAGTATTATTAATATAAGCTTCCAGACTACCATTGATTCTACCACCCAATATCGTATAGTCCAATCCAATATTGCGGGTAACAGTCGTTTCCCATTTCAAGTCAGGATTGGCCATAGTTTTTGAGCCTGCCCAGTAGCTATCAAAGCCATTTACATAATTTGTGGTCTTCACTTCCAGTGTCTGAATCAACTGCCCTGAAGGAATATTATTGTTACCGGCGGTACCATAACTAAACCTAAGTTTCATGTCGTTCAGCCAACTGCTAACGCCATTCATAAAAGGTTCTGAAGTAATTCTCCAGGCCACAGCAGCAGATGGAAAGTATCCCCATTTATTACCATCGGCAAATTTTGAAGATCCATCAGCCCTGAAAGTAGCACTCAACAAATATTTATCATCAAAAGCATAATTGGCACGTCCAAAATAAGACAATAACACATCATCCGGGCTGTAAAAATTCTCAATGGAGTGTGGAGACCCCTGAGCTGACAATGCAGAAGCTTCAGTAAGAGTAAAAGTTTCAGGCAAACCATGTACCGTTGTGGTATGCGACTGACTTTCACGTAAGAAATATTCCTGACCAGCTAACAAGTTCAGACTATGATTGGCCCCAATCAGGTTGTTAAAATCATAATTCAAAGTATTGGTATTTCTAAACGTGTCACGATTTCGTTTCGTAAAAATAATGGCAGGCATACCACTGTTCTCAGCGGAAGGACGATCCTTTACATAATAGGTCGTTAAACCATAAAAGCGCTCATCGTCATACTTGTAATCATCCAGTCCCACTTCTGTTTTCACACTTAAATTATCAATAATCTCCCATTTTGCACTGGCATTCATATTATATCTTCTACGCGTCTGGAAACGGTCGTTATCTGCCAGGGCAGCCACGGGATGATACAGATTAAAATCCGGATCTGTTTCTCCGGAATTTGTCAATCCGCTAACCGGAAAAGGCGGGTAAATCATTGCATACTTCAAACGTGAGTCTGCGGATGAAACTTCATTTTGCTCGTTTGCACCACCACCTTCAATTTCAGTATCCGAATAACGGACTGAAAAATCAAGTGTCACCTTTTCGTGAGGTTTATTACTCATTTTAAGGGTAAGATTGTCTCGTTTAAAATTCGACATTCTCATAATGGCTTTATCGTCAATATGACTATAGCTAAAAGAGTAATTTGTTTTTTCGCTTCCACCATTAATACTTAAGTTATGATTAAAAGTAAAGCCTGTACGCCCAAAAACCTGATCCTGCCAATCATTACCCTCCACTTGTTTATAAAGGTCGATGTCCTGGTAGTTTCCGAAAAAATCGGTATAATTTTCAGGTCGGTCTGCAAGTTGAGCACGCTCATACTGAAATTTGGCATAATCGTATGGACTCAGAACGTCCAATTTATTGGCAAGTTTCTTCCATGCAGCATAAGCATTATAGTTAACCGAAACTTTTCCTTTAGTTGCGCTTTTGGTTGTCACTATGATTACCCCGTTGGCACCTCTGGAACCGTAAATAGCGGTAGATGAAGCATCTTTCAAAACATCAATGGACTCAATGTCATTGGGAGCGATATCCGAAATGCTTTCCACAGGAAAACCATCAACAATCAGAAGAGGAGTATTGTCACCGGTTATTGACCCACCCCCACGAACACGGATCTTTATTTCAGCATCGGGAGAACCCTCTGTAGTCGAAATTTGAACACCAGCAAGTTTACCGGTAATAGCCTCGGTTGCACTGGCTACCGGAATCGCTTGAATTGATTCACCACTCACCGATGCAACCGAACCTGTAATGTCTCTTTTTCTGACAGTTCCATATCCAATGGCAACCACTTCATCAAGTCCAATGGATGATTCTTCCAGGGTAACATCAATAACAGACCGGCCATTAACAGAAATCTCCTGATCGGAAAAACCAATAAATTTAAAAACAAGTACAGTATTCTGAGCATCACTCACCTCCAGCGAATAATTCCCGTCAATATCGGAAACCGTTCCCGTTGTTGTTCCTTTAATTATAATGTTAACGCCGGGAAGGGGATCCCCGTAATTATCGGTAACCGTTCCCCGGACGGACATTTGTTGCTGGGCCCATCCCGATGCGGAGATGCAGACAAGAAGTCCCAGTACAAATAAAGTTTTCAAAAAAGACTTTTTTCTCATAACAAATTTGATTAGA
>Ga0163219_100365_pt1 | contig 12274 bp, 12 predicted proteins | sample MSEWel2016_04_06_FD_113150 | JGI IMG/M metagenome (GOLD analysis project Ga0163219, IMG submission 113150) | Subsurface microbial communities from deep shales in West Virginia, USA - MSEEL Well Study Marcellus 3H_2016_04_06 ...
GGATGGGGCTCGGACATGGGGCCTTATCGCCGCCCGCGCCCCCGCCGCGCCAGTGCTTTCACCCGGCGGGCGTGACGTCGAAGGCCACCGTCAGCCGCTCTCCGGCCCGGAACGGCCGGGTGCCGTGCCACAGGGTCGACGGGAACAGCGCCAGCCGCCCGGGCCTGGGGGCGACGGCGCGGAACGGCTCCAGCGCCAGGCCCAGCTCGGCGGGCGGTTCGCCGAAGGTGAGCCAGCCGGCGCGGTCGGCGTCCTCGGCCGCGACCTCCTCGGGCGTGACCACATAGAAGGCCGAGCTGATCCAGCCGTTGGTGTGCACGTGGTTGGTGTGGAAGCCGGCGTCGGCGAGCCGCACCGACCAGGAGCCGGCGAACCGCACGCCGCCCCGCGGCTTGCCCAGCAGCGGATGCGCCGGGTCCGGCGCCGGCAGGTCGGCCACGTAGGCGCGGACCGCCTCGGCGAGCAGCTCGCGCAGGTGGGCGATCTCCGGGTCCCGCCGGGCCAGCAGGCGGCCCTGCGTCTGGGTGCCGCCGCGCAGGGTCTGCTCGAAGGGCGCGTTGCGCGTCCGGTGGAGGGTGCGCAGCCGCTCGGCCAGCGCCGCCAGCTCCGCCTGCGAGATCGGCAGGTCGAAGGCCCGGACCAGGGCGGGCTCGCCCTCCAGCCAGGCCCAGCGGGGATCGTCCGTCAGCCGCCAGGCGGTGGCCACGTACGGCCACAGGTCCTCCCCGCCCGGGGCGGCGGCCAGCGGCTCGGCGAAGGCCGCCGCCGCCTCGGGCCGGCCGGCCCGCAGCAGGTGCCGCAGGTAGGCGATCCGCACCCCGCCGTCGGCCGCGGGATCGAGCCCGGCGAACCGGGCGTCGGCGCGGGCGAGCTCGCCGGCCTCGCTCGCCGCCGCCGCCTCCAGGCCGTCGGCCAGGACGCCCAGCGCCGGCCGCGCCGCCGGCAGCCGCGCCAGCGCCGCCTCCGGCCGGCCGGCCCGCATCAGGGCGCCGAGCAGGCCCAGCCAGAGGTCGCGGTCGCCCGGACGCGCGGCGAGCGCCGTCTCGTAGCTGGCCGTGAACCGGTCCCCGTCGCCGCGCTCCCAGCGCAGCTTGGCGAGCGCCGCATGGGCCTCCGCCCGTCCCGGCTCCTCGGCGACCAGGCGCTCGAGCACGGCCTCGGCGGCGTCCGCCTCCCCGTCCCGTAGGGCCTGGGTGGCGGCCTCCAGCAGGAGGCCACGGTCGTCGGGCGCGAGCTCCCGGGCGCGGGCGATATAGGCCGCCCCGTCGTCGCCGGCCTCGGCGGCGGCCCGCGCGCGGGCGCGGAGCGCGAGCAGGTTGCGCGGTTCGCGGGCCAGCAGCCGGTCCAGGGGCGCGGCGGCGGCCTCCGGCTCGCCGTCGTCCAGCAGCAGCACGCCCAGCGCCTGCAGCGCCCGCGGATGATCCGACGCCAGCGCCAGGGCGGCGTCGAGGGCGGCGCGCGCGCCCGCGGCGTCGCCCAGCCGCTTGCAGGCCAGCGCGAGGTTCACCCGCAGCTCCGGATCGCCCGGCGCGGCCGCCACCGCCCGCTGGTAGACCGCCACCGCGCCGGGCAGGTCGCCCAGGTCCCGGAGCAGGTTCGCATACCCGTTGAGCACGCCCGGATCGCCCGGCGCGGCGCGCAGGGCCGCCTCGAAGTGGCTGCGCGAATCCTCCAGCCGGCCCTCCCGCCGGGCGATCACCGCGGCGACCTGCCGGGCGAGCGCCAGACCGGGCGCCTCGGCCACGGCCTGCTCGGCGAGCCGCCGGGCGGTGGCGAGGTCGCCGGCCGCAAAGGCCGCCTGGGCCTGGGCGAGCGTCGTCCGGGTCCGGTCGCCCAGCACGGGCCGCCGGTCCCTAGTCGTCGCGGCGGGCGCGGACGCCGCGCTGGCCGTCGACCTTCATCATGAAGCTGCCGAAGGCGGCCTTGCGGATCTCCACCGCATCGCCGGGCCGCGGCGCGCGCATCGACCCGTTGTCGATCTGCCGCCAGACCGCGCCTTCGGTGAGCGTGACGACCCAGCGGCCGTTCTCGTCCCGCCGCGCCTGGTCGACCTCCCCCGTGACGCTCTCCAGGGCCTGGCCGCCGGTCGCGCGATCGAAGATCTGGAAGCTCGGGATGCTGAGCCCGAAGGCGCCGCGCTGGGCCGCCTGGGCCTCGCGCTTCTCGACGATCACCACCTCGCCCGTCCGCACCGCCTCGCGCAGCGCGGCGTAGGCCGCATCGTAGCAGGCGGCCTTGCCCAGCGGCTCGGCGAGGGCCGCGCAGGCCGCCAGGGGGCTCAGCGCCGCCTCTCCCGCCGGCTCGGCGGCCGCCGGGCCGGCGCCCAGGGCCAGTCCGCCCGTCGCCGCCAGAGCCACAATCCGCAGCATGTCCACCCGCCCTCCCGATCGGCGCCCGCCCGGAACCTAGAGCGCGGCCCCGGCGCCCGCAAACGCCAACCGCGCGACCTTCCGGCGCAGCTGTAACGGCGATCTTCCAAGCTGGGCCGTAACAGTGTTACTGCGGTTTCGGGGAGTTACCGAAGGTCTTGGGGGCGTTCTTGGGTTCGGGAGCGATGAGTGATGCGTGCGCAGACGCCCTGGCGGCCGCGATGCTGCGTGAGCTGAGGGCGCGGGCGGACGGCGACGGCCTGCCCTGCGCCGCCAAACAGGTGGCCATCGTGGCGCTTTGCCTGCACGGCGAAGGCCTGACCGGGGAGGACGCGCTGCAGGCCGCCGCGCGGGCCTTCGGCGCCCTCCAGGGCTCCACCCGCGGCGGGCTGAAGAAGATCACGTCGGAGGCGCGCGCGGTGCTGCAGTTCGGCGTGCCGGCCGGCGTGCCGGGGATCTCCGCGGACGAGGCGGCGGTCGATCGGCTGGCGCGGTTCGCCGCCGCGGTGCAGGCCGTCAGCCTGCGCCAGGTCACCCAGGCCCGCGCCCTGACCCTGGCCGGCGTGCGCGGCGGGCGTCCGACGGAGGGGGGCCGGGGCGCCTACGCCGCCGTGCAGCGCCTGCTGCGCCAGGCCCAGGAAGGCGACACCCAGGCCCGCACGGAGCTGCGCGCGATCCAGGAGCTGATGGTCACGTCGTCGCGCCCGGCGCATACGGCGGGTCGTCGCGCAGCCACCCGGTGATGCTCAGCCGGGGCGCCGCGGCATAGGGGGCCACGGGCGCCACCGAGTGGCTCATCGGCACCTTGAAGAGCGTCAGGACATTGAACCGCGGGGCGAGCCCGCGGGAGACGTCGCCGCGCGCGTCGTGGAACAGGAGCTGGCCGCCCCAGTCGGGCCGCCAGGCGCGGGTCAGGCCGATGGTGTAGGCGGCGCGCCGCTCGCCGACGCCGCGGTCGTCGTGCAGCGTCAGGAAATGGCCGGGGCGGTAGTGGGTCGCCTGGGCGTCCACCTTGACCACCGGCTCGCCGGTCACCGCATGGGCGAAGGCCATGAACTCGGGGCTGTTCAGGAACTCGGTCAGGGCGTGCAGCGGATGGCCGGGATCGCGGCCGTCCAGGTAGGCGTCGATCATCGGATAGACGAGGTAGACATAGCCGAAGCCGCGGCTGGCGCGGCGGGCGACCTCGGTGAGCCGCTTGCGCATCTCCTCCGCGCCCGCCGCCTCCAGCGCCTCGCGCCGCAGGATCACGTGCTCGCCGGCCGGCCCCGAATGCACCAGCGACCAGGACGTCCCCCGCTCCAGCACCCCGGCCAGGAAGTCGGCCACGGCGGGCGGGAACACGCCCTCGATCTGGACGACGCCGTCGCGCTCGTAGGTCGCGCGGTAGTCCGCGGCCCGCAGCCCGGACGCCAGGGTGATCTGCAGGCCCACGGGCTCAGTCCCTGCCGATCAGCCAGCCGGTGAGCGAGAGCCGCGGCTGGGTGGCGTAGGCCGCCACCGGGGCCACCGAATGGCGCTGCGGGACGCGGAAGATGGTGAGCACGTTGAAGCGCGGCGCGAAGCCCCGGCGCACGTCGCCGTGCTCGTCGTGGAAGAGCAGCTGCCCGCCCCAGTCCGGCCGCCAGCCGCGGGTGAAGCCGAGGGTGAAGGCGGCCAGCCGGCGGTCGCGGCCGTGGCTGTCGTCGTGCAGGGTGAGGAAGTCGCCCTTGCGGTAGTGGGAGGCCTGCACCCGCACGCCGTCCACGGGCGCGCCGATCACCGCCGCGCCGAAGTCCAGGAAGGCGCGGCTCTGCAGGAACTCGGTGATCCGCGCCGCCGGATGGTCGGGCGCGCGGGCGTACTCGTCCTGCAGGGCGTACGAGCGGTGGATGAAGGCGAAGCCCGCGGAGGCGCGCCGGATCGTGTCCTCCAGGAACGAGCGCACCTGCTGCTCGCCGAATCGCCGGACCACCTCGTCGTTGATCACCAGGGTCTCGCCGCCCGGGTCCGGCGCCACGATGACATAGGGCAGGCCCGGCAGCAGGGCGCCGATCGCCTCGGCCGAGGCGGCCTCGAGGAAGTCCGGCGCCTGCACGACCCCCTCCTCGCCATAGGTGCGGGCGAAGGGTTCGGCCGAAAGGCCGGAACGGATCGCGATAGGCGGCAGACTCAAGCGGACGCTCCGTGGCGGCGGGAGGCGAGACTAGGCGGCCGGGATCCTCCGACGCGAGCCCCCGCACCGTCGCAGCGTGACCAATATGTAACAGTGATACGCGTTGTCACGCAAAACGCCAGTATCGCGACCGTCTGCGACTATGGCGACCTTGACCGTAACCGGTGACGCTTTCACGCCGGATAACAGAGCTCGCCAAACGGGTTGGCGGGGGGGAGCAGCGTTTCAGCCAAATCCCGGGGGGATGCGCGCGACGCTGCGCGTCATTTGGAGCCTTTCATGCACATCAGATCGAACACCCGGGCACGCCTGCTGGCGTCGACGGTGCTCGGCGCGGTCCTCGTCTCTGCGCCGGCCCTGGCGCAGGAAGTGGACGAAATCGTCGTCACCGGCTCGCGTATCGTCCGCCAGGACCTGACCTCGGTCAGCCCCGTGGCCACCGTCGGCGAAGCCGAGATGCGCGCGCAGGGCGTAGTGAACACCGAGAACCTGCTGGCCACGCTGCCGCAGGCCGCCCCGGGCGTCACCGGCACCGTCAACAACGGCAACGGCGGCGTCTCGACCGTCAACCTGCGCGGCCTGGGCGCCATCCGCACCCTCGTGCTGGTGGACGGCAAACGCCAGATCCCGACCACCTCGACCGGCACGGTCGACATCAACCTGATCCCGCCGGCGATGATCGACCGGATCGAGGTCATGACCGGCGGCGCCTCGGCCGTCTACGGCTCGGACGCCATCTCGGGCGTCGTGAACTTCATCCTGAAGCGCAACTACGAAGGCTTCGAGGCCCGCGCCGGCGTCTCGATGACCGACGAGGGCGACGCCAAGATCTACGACTTCTCCACCACGGCGGGCGCCAGCTTCGAGCGCGGCAACGTGATGGTGAGCCTGGGCTACAACAAGCGCGAGCCGTTCTTCCAGGGCGACTCCCCGCAGGAGAAGCTGCACCTCTCCCTCGGCGAGCCCCCGGCCAGCGCCGCCGGCACCCTCATCTTCCAGGGCTCCGGCTCGGAAGAGAACGGCCGCGTGAACCCGTTCGTGGCCGGCCGTTTCGTGACCCTGCCGGGTCAGGCGAACCTGGCCGCCAACTCGGCCCTGTTCCTGCAGAACGGTGACGTGCGCCTCTACCGCGGCGCGCCGGACACCTACAACTTCGCGCCGGTCAACTACACCCAGACCCCGCAGGAGCGCTATTCGGTGACGGCCATCGGCCGCTACGAGATCACCGACACCATCGAAGCCACCCTGAAGGGCAACTTCGTCAACAGCCGGATCACCACCCAGCTGGCCCCGACGCCGATCGGCAACCGGACGTTCCGCTTCACGCTGGACAACAACCCGTTCCTGTCGGCCGCCGCGAAGCAGTCGCTGAACACCCTGGGCTCGGCGACCCAGTACACCATTCCGGCCTCGTCCTCCTGGACCGCCGGCACCTTCACCGACGTGGACACCGACGGCGACGGCCTCTTCGACACCGTCACCGGCGTCTTCAACCGCCGTCTGACCGAAGTCGGGCCGCGGATCTCGAACTTCAACTTCTACGGCTTCCAGATGCAGGGCGGCCTGACCGGCCAGGTCGAGGCCCTGAACGGCCGGTGGGAGCTGGGCTTCCAGTACGGCAACACCCACGGCTCCAACTCGCTGCTCGGCGACACCAGCCTGGCCCGCATCCAGCAGGCCCTGCTGCTCAACGCCGCCGGCACGGGCTGCCAGGACCCGTCGGGCGGCTGCGTCCCGCTGAACCTGTACGGCCTTGGCCGGATCAGCCCGGCGGCGGCCCAGTTCATCTCGACCCGGATCAACTCGACGCAGGACTTCGAGGAGATCATCGCCCAGGCCTTCCTGAGCGGCGACACCGCGAACTTCTTCAGCCTGCCGGCGGGCCCGATCGGCTTCGCCCTCGGCGCCGAGTACCGGTCCGACGAGTTCGCCTTCCGCCCCAGCCAGGACCTGGCCGTCGGCAACCTGACCGGTTTCAACGCCTCGCCGCCGGTCAGCGGCTACATCGACGTCTATGAACTGTACGGCGAAGCCCACGTGCCGCTGCTGAAGGACCTGCCGTTCATCCAGGACCTGAGCCTGGAAGTGGCCGGCCGTCTATCCGACTACTCCTCGCAGGACGGGATCACCCAGACCTACAAGATCGCCGGCGACTGGCAGGTGATCGACGACCTGCGGATCCGCGGCTCCTACAACCGCGCGGTGCGGGCGCCGTCCGTGGGCGAGCTCTTCGCCCCGGTCGGCAACAGCTTCCCGACCTCCACCGACCCGTGCTCGGCCCAGGGCAACCCGAACGCCGCCACCCGCCAGGCCTGCATCAACTCGGGCGTGCCGGCGAACCTGGTCGGCGTGATCCAGGCCAACCAGCAGACCCAGACGCTGACGGGCGGCAACACCAACCTCGAGCCGGAAGTGGCCGACACCTACACCGCCGGCGTGGTCTGGACCCCGAGCTTCGTGCCGGGCCTGTCGGTGACCGTCGACTACTTCAACATCAAGATCGACGACTACATCGCCTCGTTCGGCGGCAGCACGGCCAACGTGCTGAGCGTCTGCTACCGGAATGCGACGGTGAACGGCAACCCGAGCTCGCCGTACTGCCAGGCCGTCCGCCGTCTGGCGAACGGCAGCATCGACTTCGTGTCGCTGCAGCTGCAGAACGTCGCCAAGCAGACCACGGAAGGCGTGGACGTCCAGGTCACCTACCAGTTCGACCTGGCCGACGTCGGCCTGCCCGACTGGGGCTCCCTGGCGGTGCGCAGCCTGTACACCAACACCTGGGATCTGACCTTCACGCCTGACGAGATCTCGGCCCCGCTGAAGTGCGCGGACAAGTTCGGTCCGAACTGCAACGGCGGCGGCACGGGCATCACGCCGCGCCACAAGATCAACACCTCGATCGTGTGGAAGTACAACAACTACGGCGTCAATCTGGTGTGGAACCACCTCGACGACGTCACCGACGACAACCCGGGGTCGAACTTCACCGTCGAGCGGATCGGCGCGAAGAACTACTTCAACCTGTCGGCGGACTGGGAAGCGACCGAGAACGTCGCCTTCACCGCGGGCGTGCGGAACCTGACCCAGGAGAGCTATCCGGTCCTGGGCGGCAACGCCTCGCCGTCGAACAGCGGCTACCCGAACACCTACGACGTTCTGGGCCGCGTGTTCTTCGCCAACGTGACCCTGCGCTACTAGGGGGAACGCGACCGGCCCGGCGCGTCCGGGCCGGTTACTCCGGACGAGCTGAGGGGCGCCGCGGCATCGCGGCGCCCCTCTTCTTTTGTGCGGACGGCTACGGCGCCTACTTGGCGAGCTTCAGCTCGGCCTCGATCTCCAGCTCCACCTCGTCGCCCACGCCGGGCAGGTAGGCGGTGATGCCGAAGTCGCTGCGCTTGATCTTCGCCTCGGCGTCGAAGCCCAGGGAGTAGGTCTTGTCCACCGGGTTGATCCCGGCTTGGTTGAACTCCGCCTCCAGGGTCACCGGGCGGGTGACGCCGTGCAGGGTCAGGTCGCCGGTGATGTCGGCGGTGCGCTCGCCGGTCACCCGGATGCGGGTGGCCTTGAAGGTGGCGGTGGGGAACCTCGCCGTGTCGAGGAAGTCGGCGGTCTTCAGGTGCTTGTCCAGCGCCTCGTTGAGGGTGCCCACGGAGTTCGCGTCCACCGTGACCGCGAGCTGGCTCGCCTCCGGCCGGCGCGGGTCCAGGGTGAGCTGGCCGTCCACCTTGGCGAACTGGCCCACATAGGTGGAGAAGCCCATGTGGCTCACCGACCAGGTGATCTTCGAGTGGGCGGGATCGAGGGTGTAGACGCCGGCGCGGACCTCGGCCGGCGCGCGGGTGAACGGGTCCTGGGCGATCGCGGCGCCGGAGAGCGAAAGGACGGCGGCGAGGCCGGCGGCGGCGAAGGCGAGCTTGCGGGACATGGGAGACCTTCCAGACAGGGAAACGGGGTGACGGCGCGCAGCCGCGCCATCGCGCCCTTCCAGATGGCGCCCCACGCGTCCCGCGGGAATGCCCCGTCTGCGGAGCACACTGCTTCCATTGCGGAAACAATCGGCAGGCCGGGCCGCCTCAGGCCTCCAGCTCGATGTCCCAGTAGAGGTAGTCGAGCCAACTTTCGTGCAGGTGGTGCGGCGGGAACCTGCGGCCCCGCTCCTGCAGCTCGTAGGCGGTGGGCCGGCGGGGCTTCATGTGCGGATGCATGTGCGCCTCCGCGGGCGTCCGGCCGCCCTTGGCCAGGTTGCAGCGGGCGCAGGCGGTGACGATGTTCTCCCAGGTCGTGCGCCCGCCCCGCGAGCGCGGGATCACGTGGTCGAAGGTCAGGTCCTCCGACACCGAGCAGTACTGGCAGCTGAAGCCGTCGCGCAGGAACAGGTTGAAGCGGGTGAAGGCCGGCGGCCGGTCCTGGGCCACATAGCTCTTGAGCGCCACCACGCTGGGCAGGCGCATCTCGAAGGAGGGAGAGTGGACCTTCTGGTCGTAGGTGGAGACCACGTCCACCCGGTCCAGGAACACCGCCTTGATCACCTCCTGCCACGGCCAGAGGGAGAGCGGGTAGTAGCTGAGCGGCCGGAAGTCGGCGTTCAGCACGAGGGCGGGCCAGCCGGAGGGCGGGTGGCTAAGCACCTGCATCGCCGGACCTCCCGCGGCGCGGAGCCGCGCCTATGACGTACGCCTGTGGACTGAAGACCGAGCCCCTTTTTGCGATACGCGCCAGCCTTTCCGGCTGCATAAACGACGATAGCGGAGATTCGGAGACATCTCCATGACGCCGGCCCCTGATCGGGCCGAGCGCCTCGCCCGCGGATCGGGTGCGGGCGAGGCTTACCGGCCTGACATGCGTCAGGCGCCGAGGACGGCGGTGGCGCCGGCGAGCGTGAGGCCGAGCGCCACGATCGCGTAGGAGGCCACGACGTCGAGGATCCGGTTCATCAGGATCGACATTGCCTTCTTCCTTTCTTTCGTTCGCGGCGGCCGGGGGATCCGGCCGCCAGGTCCATCTGGACGATGTTCAGATAGCACATATCTAAACACTGCCTAGATGCAAAATTGCGGCATGCCGCTATGCATTTCTGAATGTGCTGCCAGGAAGGCTCGACGGCGCGCCGCAAAGAAAAAGGGCCCCGGGGAGGGGGCCCTTCTCCGGCTCGACCTTGGGGTCCGGGGCCTAGACCCCGAGGGCCACCGTGGCGCCCGCGGCGGTGAGGCCGAGGAACAGCAGGAGGGCGGGAGCGATCCGGTCGAAGAAGCGCTCGAACTTGGAAATCGCGAGAGACATGGAGACACACACCTTTCAGTTTGAACCCCGGGGGAGCGGGGACGTTTCTTATTTGAACATCGCTAAGATAGCGCCTATCTGAGCGGCGTCAAGATCATCTTTACGGCGATCAGATTGAGTTTTACAGTGGAGCTGATGAGAGAATCTCACGCCGCCGAAGCCCGCCCCTATCACCACGGCGACCTGCGCCGTGCGCTCGTCGACGCCGCGCGGCGGCTGCTGGAGTCCGAGGGGCCCAGCGCCCTCTCCCTCCGCGCCGTGGCCCGCGAGGCGGGCGTCAGCCCGGCCGCCCCCTATCACCACTTCAAGGACAAGGGCGAGCTCCTGGACGCCGTGGCCCACGAGGGCTGGGAGATGCTCGACGAGGCGCTCGCCCGGGCCAAGGCCGGCGCGCCCTCGCTGAAGGAGAAGATGACCGAGCTGGGCGTCGCCTATGTCTGCTTCGCCCGCGACAACCCGGCCCTCTACCGGATCATGTACGACACCGCCCGGGACAAGGAATCCCTCCCCGATGCGGTCCAGGGCAAGGACGACGGCGCCTACTGCAAGGTCCGCGACACCCTGATCGAGGCGGGCGCCGATCCCGCCGCGGCCAACGATCTGGAGCTCGCCACCGTGGCCGCCTGGTGCGCCGCCCACGGCCTGGCGGAGATGCGCGGCTTTAAGCAGTTCGAGCCCCTGAAGGAGGCCATGGGCGGGGAGACCGCGTTCCTGCGCGCCGTCTTCGACCACATGGGCCTGTTCCCGAAGCACCTGGAAGACTAGACCGGCCCGGGTGAGCCGGACCTTCGTCACCCGTTTCGCCCCCTCCCCCACAGGCTACCTGCACCGCGGGCACGCCTTCTCGGCGCTCACCGCCCACGAGGCCGCGCGCGCGGCCGGCGGCCGCTTCCTCCTGCGCATCGAGGACATCGACCGGACCCGCTGCCGGCCCGAGTACGAGGCCGCCGTCTACGAGGACCTGGCCTGGCTGGGGCTCGCCTGGGAGACGCCCGTGCGCCGGCAGTCCGAGCACATGGACAACTACGCCCGGGCGCTGCGGGAGCTCGCCGAGCGCGGCCTGCTCTACCGCTGCTTCCGCACCCGCCGCGAGATCGCCGAGGAGATCGAGCGCGCCCCGCACGGCGCCATGGAGGTGTTCCGCGGCGGCCCCCTGCCGGCCGACGAGGAGGAGCGCCGCGTCGAAGCCGGCGAGGCCTTCGCCTGGCGCCTCTCCCTCGACGCCGCCGAGCGGACCCTGGGCGGCTTCCAGGACCTCACCTTCGTGGAGGAGGGCGAGGGCCCGGCCGGCGAGCGCGGGGTCCTGCAGGCCCGCCCGGAGCTGGGCGGCGACGTGGTGCTGGCCCGCAAGGACGTCGGCGTGGCCTACCATCTGGCGGTCGTGGTCGACGACGCCCTGCAGGGGATCACCCACGTGATCCGCGGCCAGGACCTGTTCGAGGCCACCCACGTCCAGCGCCTGCTGCAGGCGCTCCTGGCGCTGCCGACACCGGTCTACCGCCACCACCGCCTGCTCACCGGTCCCGACGGCAGGCGCTTCGCCAAGCGCGACCGGGCCGAGACCCTGCGGGAGCTCCGCGCCCGCGGCGTGACGCCCGCCGACCTGCGCCGGGAGATGGGGCTTTGACCGAGGCGACACAGCGGTGGCGCGCGCTCGCGGTGCTGTTCTTCGGGGCCACGGTGATCGGGCTCTCGCCGATCTTCGTGCGCCTGGCGGACGCGGGTCCCGCCGCGGCCGGCATGTGGCGCCTGGCCTTCGCCCTGCCCTTCCTCTGGCTGATGGTCCAGCGCACGCCCGGCGGGCCGGGGCGGCCCTCGCGTATGGGCCTGATCGCCGGGGTGATGTTCTGCCTGGACCTCGGCTTCTGGCACTACGGCATCACGCTCACCTCGGTGGCCAAGGCGACGGTGCTCACCAACCTCACGCCGGTGGTGGTGACCGCCTTCTCCTGGATCTTCCTGCGCGAGCGGCCGAGGGCCCTGTTCCTGGTGGCCGTGGCGCTCGCCGTCGGCGGCGCCTGGACGATGGCGGCGGCCAGGGGCGTCGGCGCCCAGGGCCCGAACCCGCCGCTCGGCGACGCCTTCTCGCTCACCACCGCCCTCTGGTACGCGCTCTACATGCTGGCCATCGGCCAGGGCCGGAAGACCGAGACCACGGGGCGGCTGATGTTCTGGTCGGGCGTCGTGGGGACCCCGCTGATGCTGGCGGCGGCGCTGGTGCTGGGCGAACGGCTCCTGCCCGCCACCCTCGGCGGCTGGGCCGCCTGCCTGGGGCTAGGCCTGATGCACGTGGTCGGCCAGGGCTCCATCGCCTGGGCCATGGGACGGCTGCCCGCCTCCACCGCCTCGGTGGTCGTCCTGATGCAGCCGGTGGTCGCCGCCTGGCTGGGCTGGGTGCTGTTCGCCGAGGCGCTCGGGCCGCTGCAGGGGCTGGGGGCGGCCATCGCGCTCGCCGGCGTCGTCCTGGCCC
>Ga0163219_100366_pt1 | contig 12260 bp, 17 predicted proteins | sample MSEWel2016_04_06_FD_113150 | JGI IMG/M metagenome (GOLD analysis project Ga0163219, IMG submission 113150) | Subsurface microbial communities from deep shales in West Virginia, USA - MSEEL Well Study Marcellus 3H_2016_04_06 ...
GTTTGAAGTTTAGCATTAAAGATTTTAATTTATCTGATTTTATATTTAGGTAAATACTTATACTTTTATTTTCTTATATAATAATGGTGGATTTTAATCGGCGATATTTAAGAAAGATAGATAAGGGAAAGAAGATTTCTCCAGCTATTAGTTTAATTAAATATGTACCTTTAGGTTTAATTGTTTTAGATTTCATTCTTCTTGTAACAGGATTAAATAGAGGAATAGATAAATTTTTTAGGGACTTTTTGTCATTAGTAATAGCTTTAACCATTTATTTTCAATTAGATCAGATAGGAAGTATTTTTATAGGTGAAAATTATATTTATTTTGATTATGAGGTTATTAGTATCAATTCATTAAATGGATATCAATTTAAGGGTAATAAAGAAGTTGTTTTTTGCAAAGATGATGGAGGTATGACAAGTTTTAATATAGCTGATTTAAGTGTGAAAAGAGAAATAGAAGATGAGTTAAATAAAAGTAAGCTTTCTGAAATAGAGAGTCAGCTCTTCTATTTTTTAAAAAGCATGGTCACTTAAAACTATACTATAGTATAGTTTTAAGTGGAAATTCGAAAAAAGTTTGTACTATAGTATAGTTGAAATTTGAAATTAGTAAAAAAACTGTACTTTCGTACAGTGTACATTTAAGGTAAAAACAGGTAAAATTATGATAAGGTATCTTTTAAAACCATTTATACAAATTTTAGGTACCTATATAAATAAAGAAGGAGGTAAACTCTAATGTCTGAAGTAAAGAATCAAAAGAAAAATTTAAGAGAAATTCAATTATCAACAGCAGAACTAGAGGAAATAACAGGTGGTTTTAGTACTAGTTTCTCAGAAACTGATATGGCTGAGGCGTATATGCTTATGGCTTATGCAATTATGTTACCAGAAGACATGAAATTAGCAATAGCAAAATTAAGGAGTAAGACAGATGGATAATATTAAAGGAAAGAAGTTATCGGTAGAAGAGCTAGAAGAGATAACAGGTGGTTTTGATATGCCGTCAAAAGGTGACATGAATTATATTCATATGGCTATGGATTATGGAGTTTTGCCATATTGTCCAGCACCTGAGTATGGGGTGTTAATACCAGAAGTTAACCAAACAGGTAAAGATTAGGAGGAATGAGCAAGATGGCTAATATTAAAGAAAAGAAGTTATCAATAGAGGAGTTAGAAGAGATAACAGGTGGTTTTAAAATGTCGCCAGAAGAAAATGGGAAACAGTTAGATCATTATTATATTCCGGGAATGAAGTATGGTGTTGTATTCGTACCTCACAATGATGAAGTTTCCTACCCTTTTCTGGGAACGAAATATGGTGCACGCACCAAAAGATAATTAAAAACTTAAATTCTTAGGAGGGTTAAGAAAGATGGATAATACTAAAGGAAAGAAGCTGTCAATAGAAGAGTTAGAAGAGATAACAGGAGGTTTTTCCCTTGGAAATATAGATTGGGGAAATCCACCTGTAGTTATGTATTATGGAATTAAATATCCAGAACCGATAGAGGTATTAAAACCAGGAACATTAGTCTCATTATATGCAGTACAACCACCAAAAGATTTGTATTAATTAATGAATAGAGGTAACTTACACAAGTTACCTCTATATCTAAAAATTAATTTTAGAAGGGGGAAATTAAATTGAAGTATAATCCTATAGCAAGTGTTTGGGAAATAACAATGGGGTGTAATATGAGATGTAAACATTGTGGTTCTAGTTGCGAAGAAGCCTTAGAGGGAGAGTTGACAACGGAAGAAGCTTTGGATTTGTGTGACCAATTAGGAGAATTAGGTTTAAAATGGATTACACTATCAGGGGGGGAACCAACCACAAGAAAAGATTGGCATTTAATTGCTAAAAGATTAAGAGAAAATAATGTTATTCCTAATATTATTACAAATGGCTGGCTTTTAAATGAAGAGATACTAGATAAAGTAGTTGAAGCAGGTATTGGAACTATAGCCATCAGTATAGATGGATTGGAAGAAACACATGATTTTATAAGAAAAGAAGGTTCTTTTCAAAGAAGTATGTCTGCTTTTGATTTAATGAAGGAGAAAGGAGTCTATTCAGCTGCAATAACAACTATAAATAAAGATAATATAGACCAGTTAAATGATTTAAAAGAGTTATTTATAGAAAAGGGAATCAAGAGATGGCAGGTTCAAGTAGGCCTACCAATGGGAAATTTTAAAGAAAATAAAGATATGGTAATAGACCCTGAGCAGGTAGATGAGATAATTGATTTTGCTTATGATGTAAGCAAAGAAGGTAGAATCATTATAGATTTGGCTGATTGTTTAGGATATTATAACTTCAAAGAAATTGAAGTTAGAAAAAAATCTGCTGCTACCGAAGGTTCTACTGGTATATGGCAAGGATGTACAGCAGGAAAGTATAGTTTTGGGATATTACATAATGGGGATATATTAGGATGTACTTCAATTAGAGATAAGGAATTTATAGAAGGAAATATAAGAGATCAATCCTTAAGAGAAATTTGGGAGGATGAAAATAATTTTAAATGGAACAGAGAAATGAAGAAAGAAAAACTAGATGGTCTGTGTAAAATATGCCATTTTGGAGAGAGATGTTTAGGAGGATGTCCAAATACTCGTTTGGTAATGGAAGGGGATGTACACGGAGAGAATAAATATTGTTCTTATAATATTGCTATACAAAAGGGAAGAGAGAAAATAGACAAGGTAAGTGATTTTGAGGAATTAGCAGTAAAGGGTAGAATATTAGCTGAAAAAGAGAATTTTCAGTTAGCAGAAATATTGGTATCTAAAGCTTTAGATATTAAAGGTAATGATTTAGAACTTATGAAGCTTTATGGATATATAAGCTTTATGTTAGGAAATTATACTGATTCAAAAGAAGTAAATGAAAAGGTATTAGCTCAGCAATCAGAAGATGTATATGCCAATAAAGGAATGGGGTTATCTCTTGCTAAATTAGGAAAATTAGAAGAAGGAATAAGATTTTTAAGAAAATCAATAGAACTAACAGATGAAAGCTATATGGACCCTTATTATGATTTAGCAGTAACTTTAGTGGAACATAATAGGAAAAATGATGCTATTTCTGTACTTGAGGAAGGAAGACAAGCATCTGAGAAGTTTATAGAACAAAGTGAGCAATTATATAATCAATTAATCAGCTAGAAGTTATTCAATAATAATTAGAGTTCTAAATCTTATTATGAAAGGAGGTGAAACAGGTGGCTAAAAATAAACAAACCGAATTATCATTAGAGGAATTAGAGGAAATTACAGGTGGTTTTGATAAAGTTTCAAAAGATATTATTTCAGATGTTTTAGGAGATTATTCACCATCAACTGAATATATTGGCCACTTCTGTTATGGAATCACGAAGCCAAAGTCAGATTGGTTATCATTCAAGCCTAGTGTATTAGTAAAAGAGGATGGTTAAAAAGAAGGTTTTGGAGAAATAAGTGGGATTATTAATATTAAAAATTCAAGCTCTATTATGAAAGGAGGTGAAACAGATGGCTAAAAATAAACAAACCGAATTATCACTAGAGGAATTAGAGGAAATTACAGGTGGTTTTAATAAAGTTTCAAAAGATATTAGTTCCAATAAGAGTATACCCCTTAGTCGCTATGGAGTTATGATGCCAGATATGCCTCTTAGCCGTTATGGAGTCATGCTACCAGATTCAGATTGGACAGAACGAATTAAAGATTTATTAGGATAATTGGGAATATCTAGTAAAGATAATAGGGTTAATTAACCATTATAATTTTAATATTATTTTTATTGTAAAAGGAGGTGAGATAGATGCCTAAAGATAAAAAGCTAAGTAAAAAAATTGAATTATCATTAGAAGAATTAGAAGGAATTACAGGTGGGTATAGTGTTGGAAATTCTACAAGTACTAGATTTAATCCACCAATGCTTTCTGGTAATATTATTATGTTGCCCAAAAATCCTGAAGTAATACTTACTAGAACATCTGGGGCGATTGCTATGTCAAGAGATTTTTAGAATTATTCTTTTATTGTGAAAGGGGTGAAATCGATGGTTAAAGAGAAAAAGGCAAGTAAAAAGCTGAGTAAAAAAGTTGAATTATCATTAGAGGAGTTAGAAAAGATTACAGGGGGTTATACTGGAAGTTCTACGGATTCTATATTTGGAACCGTTAAGCATCCAACACTTTCCGGTGTGATTGCTATGCCACCAACTGAACCTGATGAAGGACCATTCAAATTCTAGTAGTATGATTTTATTATGAAAGGGCATTATAATGCCCTTTCATAACTTATTATTCCATAGAAGAATCTAAAGTTTTTGAACTTAGAAGTGTGTTGACTCTATAACTGGATATTTTGTTTGAATAAGTGTTATATATGCTATATAGAAACCAATAAAGATTTCATATTAGAAATTTTAAGAGAAAAAGAGCAAACAAGAATGATTTTTTGCCACGAATCACACGAATTTGCACGAATAAGTTCAGAAAAATTATTTATTAAATTAATTTTTTGCTTTTTTTATTCGTGTTTGATTAGTGTTAATTCGTGGCTAAAGAAATTTAAATTCTTTTTCGTATTGTATATAAAGTTGCTTTATGTAATTAATATAATCAAGAGAGGGGCATTTTAATGAAAAAATTGACAAGAAAAGAACTAATGATAATAGATGGAGGTTTCCTAGCGATTTCTTATGAATCTGTTAAAGGTCAGACAGAATTGAGTAGAGAAGAGTGGAATGAACAGCAACGACAAGCTGGTATATGGTATTGGAATCAGTATAATAAGGCTATAGAAATTCTGCAACAGATGAATAAATAATATTATGAAGGAAGATTAAATTGATGGTTAAAAATAAACGAAAAGAATTATCACTAAAGGAATTAGAAGAAATCACAGGTGGTTATGGTAAACAAGAAGATTTAGCTAAACTTCCTATATCTGGTGATTTCCCACACGCTCTTTCTGGTAGAATTATGATGCCTGTATCAATAATACAAAAAGAGCTTAGTGAAAAGAAGAACTTATCTTCTAAGGTAAAATGATTTTAATGATACTTTTATTATTAAGGAAATTATGCTTTTTTAGAAGGGGGGGAATAACTTAATAATAAAAAATTTTATTAGCCACGAATTACACACGAATCAAGGTCAAAAGAAAGAATATTTAGATATTAATGTCTTAATTTTTGATTAGTGAAAATTAGTGAATATTCAGCCCAAGACTACTTCTTCAGTCATAACTTCCTTCAGGACGCGTGGCCAAAAATATTTTGAATTAATTTTTAGTAATTTTAATTGTTAGAAAACTGGTTGATAGCCCACTTTGTTCTAAAGATGATTAAGATAAAAATTTGAGAAAATAATTTCCCTGATAGTTTTTATATTTAAATTGAACTAGTACAAACATAAAAATAGGATGTTTAATAAGGAAGGAGAATTGATATGGATTATAAAAGAGTATTAGCGGTGTGGGAGATAACAGGTATTTGTGATATGGGATGTAAGCATTGTGGCTCTAGTTATAAAAAAGCCTTAGCTGACGAGTTAAGTACAGAAGAAGCACTTAAATTATGTGATGAATTGGCTAAAATGGGTCTTGAAAGGATTGTTATTTCTGGCGGGGAAGCCATACAGAGAAGAGATTGGAAGTTAATTGTTAATAGGTTAAAGGACAAAGGATTGACTGTGGGTCTACTGACAAATGCTTGGTCTTTAGATAATGAGATGAGGGTAGATGAAATAATAGGTGCTGGAGTTAGTAGATTTGGAATAAGTTTAGATGGTTTGGAAGAGACCCATGATTTTATGAGAAAAGAAGGTTCTTTTCAAAAAATAATGAGGGCTTTAGATTTATTAAGAGAAAGGGATAAAAGTGTAGTAATAGCTACAACAATAACTAAAAAGAATTTAAATGAACTGGAGCAGATGAAAGTCCTATTAAAAGAGAACGATGTCAAAGAATGGCAATTGCAATTAGGGTTACCTATGGGTAATTTCAAATCTTTAGATAGTTTAGTAATAGATCCTGCACAAATGAAAGAGGTAATTGACTTTGCTAATAGAGTAAGTAAAGAAGAGGATAATATGATTGTTTATCTTGGTGATTGTTTTGGTTATTATAGCTTCCAAAGGCTTGAAGTAGATAAGATAAATTATAAGAAACTTTATAATAAAGATTTGGAAGAAAATAATTTCTTATGGAGGGGCTGTGCAGCTGGTAGAGAAACTTTTGCTATATTACCCAATGGAGATATAATGGGATGTGTTACTTTTAGAGAGAAAAATAAAGAGTTTATAGAAGGAAATATAAGAAAAAGACCTTTAAAGGATATTTTAGAAGATCCAGATAGCTTTAAGTGGATAAATAAGATAAATAAAAAAGATTTAAAAGGATTATGTGCAAAATGTCAATATGGAGATGAATGTTTAGGAGGATGTCCAAATCCTAGAGTTTTGATTGAAGGAGATGTTTACTCCGAAAATAAATATTGTACTTACAATGTTGATATGAAAGAAATAGAAGGTAAGATAGATAAAGTAGATGATTTTGAAGACCTATATATGAAGGGAAGGATATTATTTGAAAAAGGGAATTTCCAAGTAGCAGAGATTTTACTTGCTAAGGCTTTAAGAATTGATAGAAATAACATGGAAGCTTTAAATTTGTATTCTCAGACTCACTTTATGTTAAAAAACTACAGTCAAGCTATAGAAGTAAGTAAGCTGATTTTAGAAAAAGATGCTAATAATATTGAAGCTCATAGAGAAATTGGTTTATCACTTTGCAAGCTAAAAAATGAAGAAGAAGGAATAGAATTTTTGAAAAAGTCTATAGAATTAACAGATACTGATTATATGGCTCCTTATCATGATTTAGCAGAGACTCTAGTAGAGTATAATAAGATAAAAGAGGCAATTAATGTATTGGTAGAAGGGAGAAATAAATCAGAAGAGTTTAAAAAAGAGAGTCAAGAACTATATGAGCAATTAGTTGGATAGAGAATAAATATTTCCGGTCTTTCTCGATTTTTGTCAAAATGTATTATTACCCCCTTCCTTCAAGTTTTACAGACTTTTCGTGATTAATCCGCCACAGGTTTTAACCTGTGGTGGCTCTATAGATTCTGCCTCAACTACGGGTTAAAACCCGTAGCTAGATAATAATTTAAATTTATTATTATTTGTAATCACAAAGTTTGTTGTTGAACCATTAAAAACTATAAAAGAAAGGAACTTTAACATGAGAAAAATATATAAGCAATTAGCAATTATATTATTATTTTTATTCTTAACAGGTTGTCAATCAGCTAAGGAGGAAATGATTAAAACTGTTCACCCCGACTGGAGTGAAAGTGAAGTTAGAATGGCTGTCTCAATGTATGAGAATCACCCTGACTGGTCTGAAGAGAAGATAGAGTTGCTGGTTAAGCATCCTAATGCTTTTAATGATTTTGTAAATTTTTGTAAAGAGGCAAGTTTTGAAGAGATAAAAATAGCAGTGAATAATGGAGCAGATGTTAATGTCAGAACAAATGATGGTATAACTGCATTAATGATAGCATCTAATGAGGGAAATCTGGAATTAGCCAAATTTTTAATAAGAAAAGGAGCTAAAGTTAATGCTACAACAAATAAAGGTGATACAGCATTGATGTTAGCCGTTCAAGAAGGAAGTTTAGAAATAGCACAATTATTAGTAGAATCAGGAGCAGAGGTTAATACTCCAATGAATAATGGGTGGACAGCGTTAATGTCAGCAGTTTATAATGGAAAATTAGAGGTGGCAAAATTTTTGATAAAAAAAGAAGCAGATCTTAATGCTACAATGAATAATAGATGGACAGCATTAATGTTAGCAGTTAATAAAGGAAATTTGGAATTAGCAGAATTTTTAATAAGAAAAGGAGCTAAAGTTAATGTTACAGTGAAAGAGGGATGGACAGCATTAATGGAAGCAACTAAAGAAGAAGACTTAGAAGCAGCTAAATTTCTAGTAAAGAAAGGAGCTGATGTTAATGCTAGAAAAGAGAATGGTGCTACTATTCTAATGGTAGCAGCACAGAAGGGGAGTTTAGAAGTAGCTGAATTTTTACTCAAAGAAGGTGTTAATGTTAATGCTGTAAATCAGAGTGGTGATACTGCTTTAATGTTAGCAGCTCAAAAGGGAAACTTAGAAGTAGCCAAATTATTAGTAAAAACCGGAGCAAGAGTTAATGTGAAAAATGACAGTGGTGAGACAGCATTAGTGTTAGCATCTAGACAGGGTAATATAGAAATGATAAAGTATTTAATAAAAGAGGAAGCAGATATTGATGCTACAATGAATGATGGATGGACAGCATTAATGGAAGCAGCTAAAGGAGGAAACTTAGAAGTTGTCCAATTATTAATAGAAGCAGGAACTAATGTTAATGCACAAAAAGGCAGTGGTGACACAGCATTAATGTTAGCAGCTGATAAAGGAAATATAGAAGTAGCGAAATTTTTGGTAAAAGAAGGGGCAGATGTTAATGCTACAATGAACAATGGATGGACAGCATTAATGTCAGCAGTTTATAATGGTAATTTAGAAGTAGCAGAATTTTTATTAAAATCAGGAGCAGATGCTAATGTTACAATGAATAGTGGATTTACAGCATTAATGTCAGCAATTGATAAAGAGAACTTAAAAGGAGTCAAATTATTAGTAGAAGCAGGAGCAAATATAAATGCTAGAACAGCTGATGGTAAAACTGCTATAATGGGGGCAGCATATATTGGAAATTTGGGAATAGCCAAATTATTAGTAGAAGCAGGAGCAGATATTAATGCTACAGAGAATATTGGTGGAACAGCCTTAATGTTAGCAACTCAAGAAGGAAATATAGAAGTAGTAAAGTTTTTAGTGGCAGAAGGAGCAGATGTAAATGCCAAAAGAGATGATGGTGGAACTGCTATAATGGCGGCAGCATATAATGGCAATCCAGAGTTAGTGAAATTTTTAATAGAAGCAGGGGCAGATGTGAATGCCGCTAAGGATGATGGCACTACTGCTTTAGATTTGGCAGAGAAGATGAAAAATTATGAGGCGATTAAGATATTAAAGCAATATATTGAGTGATTGAGGTAGAGTATACTTACAATATATGATGTAATACTTTTATTTTGGTGGTTAGGTAGTTAGAAGGTAGGTAGTTAGGTTGATTTAGTCCTCTAATATCTTCCCACCTAATATCCAAAATTTATTAATATACTTATAAAAACATAAAGTTCGTTGTTGAGGCAATATTTAAATTTAACTAAAATGATAGGTTAATTTATCTAAAAAGTAAAGAAATAATATCTAGTTTTGATTAAGATAATGGTCACTTAAAACTATACTATCGTATAAATAGCTAGTCAATAACTCAAAAAGTTTATACTATGGTATAGTTAGAAGTGGAAATTAGGTGAAAAACTATACTATAGTACAGTATACAAATTAATATTTATATGGTAATATATAGTTATTGGTTCTTCTCAAAGGCTAGAAATAATTCGGGAAGGTGGCGATTAATAAAACAATTAAGTGAGTAAAAATCTGAGAGTGATTAGAGTTCCTACTATAGAACTATGATTTTATAATAAATTAATTAAAGAGGTGAAAATATGAGAATAAAAAGATTAACAATTACATATTGTTTGCTAATAATAGCATTTGTGCTAACTACTAATCAAGTATCTGCTAGTAATACAGATATAACTAAGTTGCTAGCTACTGCACCTTCTCAACAGGATTATCCCCAAGCAGGAGCAGTAATTTTAAAAAATGAAACAATAGCTGATTATACAGGAGATCAAGGTAAGATTCATGAGAGAATTATAATAAAAGTTTTTAATAAAAGAGGAATAGATAAATTTGGGGAGTTTAAGATTTGGTTTGATAAATCAATAGAGGATATTGAAGTATTGGAAGCAAAAACAATTAAGAAAGATGGAACAGTAATTAAGCCTAAAGAGGATGCTATTAATGAAATAACAGATCCCGAAGCTGCTCAAGCAAGTATTTATTCTGATGCTAGAATAAAAGTTATATCCATGTCAGGGGTAGAGCCAGGTAGTATTATAGTTTTGGATTATATTGATACAATAAAGAAATCTGATATTAAAGGTGAATTTTGGTATCAAGAAATGTTTCAATCTATTGAACCAATAAAAGAGAAAAGATTTGTACTTAAAGTACCTATAGATAAAAAGATAAATTATAGAGGGCGATTTACAGATTTAAAACCAACAATTACAGAAAATAAGGGTGTTACGGAATATGTTTGGGCAGATAAAGATATAGCAGCTATTATTAAAGAATCATGGATGCCTCCTTTAATGGATGTTGCTCCTATTATTAAATTTTCTACTCTTGATTCATGGAGTCAAGTTAGTAAATGGTATCAAGGATTAATCGATAATCAATATGATGTAAATGATGAATTAAGAGATAAAATTAAAGAACTTATTAAGGGTGCTAATAGTGAAGAAGAGAAGATTAAAGCACTATATAATTATGTGACCTCGCAGATTAGATATGTAGGTTTGCAGTTTGGTGAAAGTGGTTACAAGCCATATCCTGCTGTAGAAACTTTTGAAAATAAGTATGGTGTTTGTAAAGAAAAGGCTACATTATTAATTGCTATGTTAAGAGAGATTGGAGTTGAAGCAGAACCTGTAGTGATAAATCGTAGTTATAATCCTGATTTAGAGATAGTAAGTCCTAGTCAGTTTAATCATATGATTGTTTATTTGCCTAAAAAGAATCAATATTTAGACCCAACCAACAATGGAACTATGTATGGTGTTTTGCCTGGTGATCAAAATAAGAATGTTTTTTTACTTGAAAGTGATAAATTAGCTAAAACACCTATTAGCAAGGCTGTAGAGAATAAAATTATTAGGGAACAGAATGTAAAGTTGAATGAAGATGGTAGTGCAGTGATTGATTATGTTAGAAAATCTAGTGGGGTTGATGATTTTGGATTTAAAAGTTTTTTTAATGAATATAATGAAGAGCAGAGAAAATTAATTTTAAAGCAAATGATTAGTCCTCTTTTTCATCAAATTAAATTAAATAATATTAAATTTGAAGGGATAGAAGATTTGGATAAAAATGCCAAAATAGAACTTGATTCTATGCAAGTAAGTAATTATGCTAAAAAAATGGGGAATTTATTTACTATACAACCATTAAGATCTACTATTGATTTAAGCGAAATAATGGAACCTGATAAAAGAATTTATCCAATTGATTTAGGAAATACAAGAAATGATAGTAGAAGTGTTGAAATTAAAATACCACAAGGATATAAAGTGAATTATTTACCTGAAAATATAAAAATGAAAAATAATGTAGGAGAATTGAGATTAGATTATACAAAGGAGAAGGATAAAGTTATTGTTAATTTTGACTTAAAGATTAATAAAATTAAAGTGGAGGTTAAAGATTATCAGCAATTAAGGGAGTTATTGAATAAGGCAGCATCCAGTATAGAGAATCAAATACTAATAGAAAAGATATAGTTTTTAGAGAAATTAATTTTATTTAATATTTAGATATTGAAAGGAGGTGAGCTATAATGAGAACATTAACTGAGCAGGAATTAATGGCTATTAATGGTAGTGGGAAAAATCACTCATTAACTGTATCAGGTTCTGTTGATAGTCATGGGCACAAGAAGGTTACAGTAAAATATTCTATTCATTTTTAATTATTCTAAGATAGAAAAAGTTTAAATTAATCTAGAGGAGTGCAATTTTTATTAAGGTTTATGGTCACTTAAAACTATACTATAGTATAGTTTTAAGTGGAAATAGTCCAAAAATTTGTACTATAGTACAATGTACAAATTAAAACATCTATGGTAATATATAGTTAAGATGCTTCTCGAGAGGTAAAAATAATATTTGAGGAAGGGTGAATGATTATGAAGGGATTAAATGAGAAAGAATTGATAGATATTGATGGTGGTGGCTTTTGGGCAGGATTTTCTGCAAGTGTTGCTATTGACGCTGTTTCTGAAATGATAACTGGTCGAAGTGTTGCTAGCAATGTAGCTAGAGGAATAAAGAATTATGTAATTCCTGCTGCAAATGAAAGTGCTAGAAGGCAACATGAAAGTGGAACATGGTATAGTAGATAAAGGGTTATTATATTATTAAGCAAATCGGAATGGATATCCATTCCGATTTGCTTAATAATTAATTTTACTTTAAATTAAAATTACAGAATTATAA
>Ga0163219_100367_pt1 | contig 12231 bp, 16 predicted proteins | sample MSEWel2016_04_06_FD_113150 | JGI IMG/M metagenome (GOLD analysis project Ga0163219, IMG submission 113150) | Subsurface microbial communities from deep shales in West Virginia, USA - MSEEL Well Study Marcellus 3H_2016_04_06 ...
CTTAATCCCTCTCTCTTGACCAACAATCTCTTTTAAAGCTTTTGGTCTTAATAGATTATTTGCTGAGACATTAAGCCCTTTATTCTCCAAATATTCAAGCTCAATATATTTCTTTAAAGTCGCCGGAGTATCAGCCCCATCATCTTTACTCTCTTCATTTATAATCTCTTCTTTTATCTCTTTAATATACTCTTGATGCCTTAATTCCAACTTCTTGTTGATCTTCTCTTCTAGCTCTTCCTTAATTGATTTTTTCGCTAAATCATCAACTAAAATATCTTCTAACTCTTTTAAAAGCTTTAATTTATCTTCAAACTCATCAGGAACTTTATCTAACATCGGATGATCTAAAATTATCTTCTGTAAAGCAACCAATTGATCCTTAATATCTTCAGATTCTAATATATCTAATATATCTAATTTACCTGCCTTTAATAATAGCTTTTCTGTTCCATATATTTCTGATAAAAGGTCAAAAAGGGCAGTAACTTTATGCTCTAACTGCCCTTTCTCATCTTGAGTTCGTTTATCTAGCATAGAATCCCCTTTCTAAATCATTAGGCTTCGGTCACTTTAACTTTCACATCAGCAGTTACATTTTTATGTAACTTTATGCTTACTTTCTTAGTTCCTAAAGTTCTGATATTATCATTTAAATCTATTTTACGTTTATCAATCTTTTGACCAGTTTTCTGTTCAATCTTATCAGCAATATCACTAGTCGTTACTGAGCCAAATAATCTACCATTCTCTCCAGCCTTAACCTTAAATGTAAAGATTTTACCTTCTAAGGACTTCGCCTGCTCTTGTGCTTCCTCTAACTCTCTTTCTTTTTTTCTCTTTTTAGCCTTCTTCTTCTGCTTCAAATTATGGATATTTCCTTCATTAGCTTCTTTAGCTAAACCACGTGGCAGAAGATAATTTCGTGCATGTCCATCAGAAGCATTAACAACTTCTCCTTTTTTACCTAATCCTTTAACGTCTTTTTGTAAGATGACTTTCATAATACCCCTCCATTATCTGTTATTATATAATAACTACTTAATCTTGACAATAATCTATTAATAACAAGAGACTAACTTTTATGTAATTTACGAAAATCAATCCAAATATCTAAAAAACCTATTAATAGACTCAAATAATTAATCATTGGCATAAAGAAAAATATAGTTAGTAAAATTAATGCAATCAATCTCTGATTCCTAAATTTTAAAAAATAATAATAAAGAACAGATAACCCTTCCATAAATAACAAGAATGTAATTATGACACAAATGTTCTTAACTAATATATTATTAAAGAAAATAATAGATAATATATAAATAATAGATAATATTCTAGAAAACCTAATAGCCCTAAAAGAGAACTCTACTTTATAATCATATCCTAATTTTTTTAAAGTCAAACTACTGAAATAATAGTTAAATAATGAATTAATTATAGCAATACAGAAAGAAAATGCTAGATAGGTATCCTTTAAAAAATTAATAGTTTGATTTATAACTTGATTTATATTAAAGAAACCTTCTTCTGACAATCCAAATTCTTGGTATAGATCAGAAGATAATTTTAATATTCCTTTCAATTCAGCAAAAATATCTATATTTAAAATATAAGTCAATACACTTAAAATTAGTAAAATCGATATAAAAGAAGTAATAATTCCAATTACTATAATTATCTTTGAAGAAAATTTCTCCTCAAAAGCAGCTCCCATAACAACACCCATAAATCCAATTGTCAGAATAAATACTAAAGAGACCACAGGATCAACTAATATAAATAATATAAATGCAGCTAAGATACTAGCTATTATAGTGAATTTACTCTCTCTTCTAACCGCTAAGATAATTAATGGGACAGGAGCTATAATCCCCAAAAAAGGTAAGAACAAACCCAAAACTACTAACATAACTGTAATCATCGCAAATAATATAATCTCTATTATTATTTTGCTTTTCACTCTTACACACCTCAAGTCCTATCTTTTAGATGTCCTAGTAACTCACTTAAATCACCATACCACGCCTCTATCTGATGCTTATCATTAATATTTAATTCTAATTGTTTTTCTAATTTTCTATCTAGTTGATCAAAGGAATATCCTAATCTCTTAGCTAATAAATATGTAGACATAATTATATTGGTCAAAATTTCTAATAATTTTGCTTCATTCTGTTTAATCATCAATTTAAATAGTAAAGAGACATTACTCAATATTTCTGTCTTTAGCCATTCTATTATCTTCAAATTTTTAGTTATAGAACCCTCGATAGAGTTGAACTTCTTCATGAGGAACCTCCTAATAAAACAATATCACAATCAATCATTATCTATAACTTAATTCTTCTTACGTCTAATTTTTCCTGCAAAGTAAAAATAAAAGGAGGCATAGATTGCCCCCCATTTATTAATCAATTTTATAAGGTAATAAAGCGATATTTCTCGCTCTCTTAATAGCACTAGTTAATTCTCTTTGGTGCTTTGCACAATTACCAGAAATTCTTCTTGGTAAGATTTTACCACGATCTGTTATATATTTACGTAGAATATTAATTCTTTTATAATCAATCTTATCTACTTTATTGGCACAAAAATCACAAGATTTTCTTCTTCCTCTAGCCATCTGTTTTCCCTCCTTTTAAATTTTTAGAAAGGGACTTCTATATCTTCTTCCATAGATTGTATGTTGTTATTATTATTGCTACTGCTATTATTATCACTTCTATTAGAATTACTGTTACCCCAGTCTAAGAAGGTAACATTATTTGCTACAATCTCTGTAACCTTTCTTCTTTGTCCCTCATTAGTCTCATAATAACGAACCTGTATTCTTCCATCAACAGCAACTAGTCTTCCTTTTTCTAGGTGGTTTGCGCAATTTTCTGCTTGCTTTCTCCAAACAACAATATCAACCCAATCTACTTCCCGTTCACCTTGGGAATTTGTATAATCTCGTTGTACTGCCAGAGTAAAGTTACATACTGCGGTTCCATTAGGAGTATATCTTAGTTCCGGATCAGCTCCCAATCTACCAATTAAAACAACTTTATTAAGCAAAATAAAACACCACCTTGTTATTATTCATCTCTTAAAATTAAGTAACGAAGGACATTATCATCAATCTTAAAGATTCTTTCTAATTCCTCAACAGTTGCAGGCTCACCTGCAAAGTTAACTAGTACATAGTATCCAGTCTTATCTTTGTTGATTTCATAAGCTAACTCTTTAGTTCCCATTTTATCTAGATTAGCTACTTCACCACCGTTGCTAGTAATAACACCAGTCATCTTCTCAATTACTGCCTCAGTAGCTTCTTCACCTAAATTAGACTTAATAATAAACATAGTTTCATATTTTCTCATCCGTTTCACCTCCCCATTTGGTCAATGGCCCTGTATAGAGCATGGAATAACATAATAAATTATAACACTAGCTTGTCTAGATTTCAACTATTTTTTATATATTTAGCTTTCAGTTCCTAGCTACTAGCCATTGGCTAAAAGCTAACAGCTAATTACACATTAAATTTAAAGTAACATACATCTCCATCTTCAACAATATAATCCTTACCTTCAAGCCTTAAGGTTCCAGCTTCCCTTGCTTTAGCAAAAGAACCAGCTTCAATTAAATCCTCATAACTGACTACTTCTGCCTTAATGAAACCTCGTTGCATATCAGTATGTATAACGCCTGCTGCTTCTGGTGCTGTAGCGCCTTTTTTAACAGTCCATGCTCTAACTTCCTTCTCCCCAGCTGTAAAGTAGGTGATCAGACCCAGTAATTCATATCCAGCTCTGATTAATTTATCCAAACCAGATTCTTTTATACCTAACTCCTCTAAAAACATCTCTTTCTCTTCTCCATCTAATTCGGCAATCTCTGCTTCTAAGCGGGCACTGATAGTTACTACCTTGGCATCTTCTCCAGCCGCCTTCTCTCTAACTTTTTTAACTAATTGGTTGTCTTCCTCTGTAATTTCATCTTCTCCTATATTGGCAGCATAAAGCACTGGCTTTAAAGTTAATAGATTCAAATCACGAACTAGTTTCTCTTCATCCTTAGATAAACCAGCACTTCTAGCAGGATTTCCTTCTTCCAATACTGGAACCAACTTATCTAAAACAGCCATCTGTTCTTTATAAATCTTCTCCCCTGTTTTAAGCATCTTTTGAGTTCTATCTCTTTTCTTAGTAGCACTTTCCAGATCTGCTAAAACAAGCTCTAATTCTATAATCTCAATATCCCTTAATGGGTCTACACTACCTTCTACATGGGTAATGTTCTCATCATCAAAGCACCTTACTACATGAACAATTGCATCTACTTCTCGAATATTACCCAAAAACTTATTACCTAGACCCTCTCCCTTACTAGCACCTTTAACCAATCCAGCAATATCAACAAACTCAATTGCTGTTGGTACTGTCTTTTTAGGATCGATAACCTCTGTTAGTTTATCCAATCTTCTATCTGGAACCTCTACAATCCCAATATTAGGATCGATTGTACAGAAAGGATAGTTTGCTGATTCAGCACCTGCCTCTGTAATTGCATTAAATAATGTTGATTTTCCTACATTAGGCAAACCAACGATTCCACATTTCATTCCCATCTAATAAACAGCTCCTTTATATTTAGCTTTTAGCTACTAGCCACCAGCTATCAGCTAGTCACCAGTCACTTTCTTTTTAACACTCTTCTCAAATTTAGGACGTGGGAGCATAATCACTCTACCACATTCTATACATTTTATTCTAAAATCCATTCCTGTTCGCAAAATCTCCCATCTATCCTCTCCACAAGGGTGTTTCTTTCTAAATTGAACCACTTCACCAACAGAAAATTTCATCATAAATTCACCCCTTACACTTAAATTACAACTACTAGTATACAGGGAAAAAATAAAAAATGCAAAATAAAGTATTAAGAAGGACTGAAGATAATTATAAGATTATAAACTTTAAATTTATTCACCTATATTATCTTTAAAATTCACTATAATTATTTAATAGATCAAATAATATAAAGGCAATGAGATATTATCTCATTGCCTTTATATTATTATTCAGCCATTACATTGCTAGATTTTTCAGATGACTCCTCAACATTTTTTAAGATTTGATCTACTTTCTCAAATGGTAACCAATTAACTTTACCTGTAGAAACATCATAAATAGCTCCTATAACTTTAACTTTTCTATCTCTTACTAACTCCCTAGTAATTGGACTAGCCATAAATAAATCTTCAATACTCTGCCATACATTCTCTTCTATAGCATATGAAATTATTTGATCAGTTTCTAAATCTGGATGAGCTTGTATAGTAGATTTAACAGCAGGTTCTATATTATCTACTAAAGCAGGAATATTACGCTCTAAAGCATGAGCTCCTCCTTGAATACTATGAGTTACCGCTGTAACTGCTCCACACTGTGTATGACCTAACACTACTAGTATAGGAGTATTTACATGAGCTAGACCATATTCGATAGAACCTGCTTCATCAGTATCTATAACATTTCCAGCTATCCTAATTGTAAATATATCCATTACTCCCGCATCAAAAATTAGTTCAACTGGAACTCTAGAATCAGAACAAGCAATTACTGTTGCATAAACATAATCCTTTTGATCTTCTTTACCTGCTTGTTCAAAACGTTTTTTTGTGATATCAGGATGTTTAGATTCTCCTTGCCAAAACCGTTTATTCCCCTCTTTTAATAAGTTTAATGCTTGCTCTGGACTGGGCTTATTGCCAACTGGCTTCTTAACCTCTGATAATTCTTTTGAGTCAGCAGTATCTCCACCATTTTGCATACTACAGCCCATAATACCTATCAATAATAACAAACTAATTAAACAAACAATTCCCTTCTTATTCATATTTATTCCCCCTTAAAATTATTTAATTATAGGATTTGTTTGTATATATATTATATTTAATCTATTTTTTCCCTTCTTTTAAATATAACAAATCAATATTTTTCCATTTTAAAATAAAAAGCAGAGAAAAGCTTCTCTACTTTTTAAGTAAATATTACTGCTTATTCACTATTACCATATGATTATAAGGAATCTCGATTCCCTTCTCATCAAATCTCTCTTTTACCCTCTGCCTTATTATCCTAGCAATCTGCCATGACTCCATCGGCTCTGCCATAGCAACTAATCTGATATTAACACTAGATCCAGCAAGCTCTTGTACCCCTTGCACTGTAGGTCCTTCCTTGATTTGAGGAAATTCTTCCTTTAACTCATTGGCTAACTCTTTTAAGATATCAATAGCTTCTTTAATATTTTGGTCATAATCTATTGGAGCATCAATAACAATCCTTCTAGTCTCTGAGCTAAGATTGGTTACTTGTTCTATCTTACCATTAGGGATAATATGCAAATCACCATCAAAATTTCTTACCTTAGTTACCCTTAATCCAATCTCTTGAACAATTCCCTCAATCCCTGCAACCTTAACATAATCACCGATAGAAAATTGTCTTTCAAATAAAATAAAGAACCCTGTAATAACATCACGAACAAGGTTCTGAGCTCCAAAACCTACAGCTAGTCCCACTACTCCTGCACCAGCTATAATAGAGGTCGTTGGCACACCAAGTACATCCAGCCCCATTGTTCCTCCAAGAAAATAAAGAATATACCTCAAAGCACTCTTTAGAACAATCTGTAAAGTCTTATTTCTCCTTTTAACATACTGGTCATATTTTGTTTTCTCTTCAAATAAGCGATCAATTAGATAATTACCTAGCTTTAAAAGTAACTTTCCTACTATTAAAATACCTGCTAACTGCAATAGCCCTACACCAATTTTCATCAATAAATCAGGATCTAGAATCCTCTTGATAAAACTATTAAAAACGCCTTCAAAATCTGTAAAATCTCCCATAAATATTACCCCTCCTTAAATCCAATAACTTTCTTATCCTTATAAAAGACTCTAGGCACCCTTAAAGCAATTCTACAAACTATCTCATAATTTATAGTTTTTAACTTACAAGCTAGCTCATCTGCCGAGATCTCCTCATCTCCTTCCTTTCCTATTAAGGTTACTACATCTCCTATCTCTGCTTTCATTCCAGATACATCTATCATCATTTGATCCATACATATATTTCCAATTACTGGAACCCTCTGTCCTTTAAATAAAACCTCTACCTGACCAGATAAAGCCCTAGAATAACCATCATGATAGCCAACAGGCAAAGTAGCTACCTTAGTTCTAGATTGAGTTATATAGGTTCCTCCATAACTGATTGGTGTTCCTGCATTTACCTCCTTTAGATGAACAATCTTGGCCTTCCACTCCATAGCAGGTTTTAACTCTATCTGATCAGATAACCTTGGGTCAGGATATAATCCATATAAAATTATCCCCATTCTTACTAATTTATAATTGGCTTTAGAAAAATTGATAATGGCTGCACTATTAGAAGTATGTATTAATGGAACTTCAATCCCGTTATCCTTTAAAAAACCGACTAGTCGATTAAATCTATCTAATTGCTTAGCAGTATAAACCTTGTCTACATCAGATTTAGCAAAATGGGTAAAGAGACCCTCAATTTGAATATGAGGTAACTTAGCAATTTTAACTATCTCTTCTCCAGCCTCTTCATCAGCTAGCAGTCCTATCCTTCCCATCCCTGTATCTACTTTAATATGTATTTTTATATCAATCCCTAGTTGAGATAACTCCTTAGCTAAAGCATAAGTATAAACCGTTGGCGTTAAATCATATTCTACTATCTCGTCAATTTGGTTGGTCAATAGAGTTCCTAAAATCAAAATAGGCACTTCTATTCCTGATCTGCGTAATTTAACCCCTTCATGTACTGTAGCTACACCAAGCCAGCCTACTCCCTCTTGCACAGCCACTTTAGCAATTTCACTTGCTCCATGACCATAGCCATCTGCCTTAACAATTGCCATTATCCCTGTTTCTGAACTGATTCTTTCTTTGACCTGTTTGAGATTAAACTTGATAGCATCTAAGTCTATATTTAACCAAGTAGGTCTTAAATTTTTAAGCTCCATAACCTCTCCTTCTTTCATATTATTATAAAAATTTTTAAGCATATCTTCTCAATAAACCTGTTTAGGGTGAAATTTAAATATAACATTATAGATATTACCACTCTTTACGCCTAAGGCTAAGATTAAGGTTAAATATTATTTAACCTTAATCTTAAAATATCACAACATCCCCATCAAACTCAATTTTATAATCGGACATCTATATAAATTTACAAATGCCTATTAAGATTTCTAACATAACTAAAGATTAAAAATAATAATAATCCTAAACTTAATTTTCCTAACTGTGGATAAATTAATTCAACTAGCTTAGAAAAAGGCATTTTTACAAAGGGAAATACAAAAATTAAAATAATAAAAATAACCTTTCTCTCCGATAATCCCAAACTGTCATTTAACCTGCTAGTTAGAGCATATAAGTTACAACTAGCCGTAGTCAACATCGCCAGCCATAAAGTAGATGAGTATATATAATACAAATCATACTTATAACCTGCAATTATATCTATAATAGGAATCTGGCTATTTACTATCTCATTATAAAATTGATACAAGAGATAATAGAGGAAGAAAGCTACCGTTCCTAAAACTATTCCTCCCATAGAAATTCCACAAAAAAGCTCTTCCTTTTCTACCTTTAAACTCAAAGGAACTAATACTGTTAGTGCTAAAATCAGATTATATCCAGTATAAATAAAAGAAGAGGCTATCCAATTTACTTTTAAGTAATCATGGGGGAGAACAATCCTAAAATCATCTATAATACCTAAAAGTACAGCTACTATAATAACTAACAAGAGTGGAATTAAGATTAAATTAAGCTTCATAATACCTTCTACCCCATAATAATTTGACCAAATAATAACTATTATTGTTAATATCAATCCAAAATTTATCTTATAATTAAAGAATTGATTAAATATCTCTTTACTACCTGCTAACATTACAATTAAACTACCTAATAAGAATAAAGTTAAAATTAAATCAGCTATGAATCCAAATTTCTTTCCAGCAATACTATAAAATAATTCTTTATAATTATTTGATTTTAAAGTATGACTTATCTGAACAATAAGAAGGCCTAAAATAATGAATAGTAAACCAGAGAATATTATCCCTAATAAACCATTACTACCATAAATAACGAAGAACTGTAATATTTCCTGTCCTGAAGCAAAGCCTGCTCCAATAACTGCTCCAATATAGGTTACAGCTATCTGTAAACTTTTATTTATCTTCACCTTATCCCCCCTCAATCATTTATATGAAGGGAAAAAGGGATAAATTTAGGTAAAAGTTTACAGTTTAGATAAAAGTAAATTTCCACATCTTAAAAGAGTAACTAGTTTATAGTCAAAACTATATTTTTAATTAAAAAGTGGTGGATAAAAATGGATAAATTTATTTCCAATAAAGAAAAATATCATAAGAAGATTGATAATAATCATGAAAACATAGCATCTACTAGCTTTAACAGACAGGAGTTATTAGAACAAGACAGAGTGCATATTGATGACCCACTAGCAATTAGCCATCTTAAAAAGATTATCAGACATAAATTACAGACAAGATATAATCCACAAGCCCAAGAGTTAATAGTAATATGTATTGGAACAGATCGCTCTACTGGAGATTCTTTGGGTCCTTTAACTGGTTCTAAGCTATTAGATTTTCGTTTTAGAAATAACACAAAAATCTTTGGCTCTCTAGAAAAACCTGTTCATGCTACTAACCTAGAAGAACACCTAAATTATATTAATAAGAATTACTCTAATCCATTTATTATAGCAATTGATGCTAGCTTAGGAAGAAGTAGCAGTGTTGGTTCAATCAGTGTCAATAATGGACCTTTAAAGCCAGGTTCTGGAGTTAATAAGAATCTCCCTCCTGTAGGAAACATACACATTACTGGCTTGGTAAATGTTTCTGGATACATGGAATATTTCGTACTACAAAGCACTCGCTTAAGCTTAGTTATCAAAATGTCCAAAATAATTGCTTATTCTTTATTCCAGGAATTAAGGGAATACAATAGCTAAAGGCTTTGATTTATCTTATTAAATCAAAGCCTTTACCTTTATAATATTTTATTCATCTTCAGATGTTCAATACCTGCTTCTTCAATTATATCCTCTGAAAGTACATTAAAGCCATTATTCTTATAAAAAGCAACAGCATGGGTTTGAGCATGTAAAAGCAACTCCTCTAACCCTTCTTTTTTAGCAAAATCCATAACCTCAGATAATAATCTAGAGCCTACTCCTTTGTTACGATACTCTTTTTTAATTGCCATTCTCTGTACCTTAGCCAAATTATCATTAACCAATAATAATCTGCAGGTTCCAATAACTGCTTCTGGTGTCTGAACTATAAAATGAATTGCTCTCTTATCATCTTCATCAAGCTCCAATTCAGCTGGAACACCTTGTTCTCCAATAAATACTTCTCTTCTCAATTTGAAGGCCCTTTGTAAATCTTTTTCCCTAGTTACTATTTTAAATTCCATATTAGTCATTCTTCTTATCTTTATCTTCTTCTAATCTTTTAAAGCCATTATTAGAGTTATTATTAGAGGATTGCTTAGATTTATTATCAGTTACTTCTTCTTTACCTTTCTTATCTAAAGTTTTTTTAGATTCAGATATCTTCTGATCAATCTCTGCCTTAGAAGTACTATTACCTTGGAAAGTTGCTCCATCATGAATAATTAAGTTAGAAATAGATATATCACCTATCAATTTACCTGTTTCTACTATCTCTAATTTACCTTCAGCCTTTACATTACCTTCAATAACTCCAGCAATCATGATATTATCACCTTGGACATTGGCGGTTAGCCTTCCTTCTTTACCTACATAAATATCACCATTTACAATTAACTGCCCTTCTAGTTCTCCATCTATTCTAATTGATTCAGCCACTTCAATTACACCTTCAACCTTTGTCCCTGCGCTGATAATTGTTCCTATACCCTTTGCTTTTTTCTTTTTCTTCTTTCCGAACATCTATAGCCCCCCTATTTATCATATAACTATTTTATATATTCCATTGGATTAACTACTTTTCCTTTATATCGAATTTCATAATGTAAATGAGGTCCTGTACTACGTCCAGAATTACCTGATAAAGCAACTACATCTCCTCGCTGAACCCATTGTCCACTCTTTACTAATACTCTATTATTATGTGCATATATGGTTCGATAACCATAGCCATGATCAATTACAACCTTTCTACCATAACCATCATTCTTATTTCCTGCAAAGATTACTCTACCCTTTCCAGTAGCAATAACCTTATGATTATACCAGATACCAATATCTATACCATCATGAAATAGCCTTTTTTTCAATACTGGATGGTAGCGATATCCAAAAGGTGAGGTAATGCGTCCTTGACCATTCCTAATTGGCCACCCTTGAGGTTTAGCCTCTATAAATCTATTATGTTCTACTACCTTCTGCTTTAGATCATATAAATCTTCTTTCTGTTTTGGCATTACTTCCTTTAACATAACCAGATTGGCCTCTATATACTGGATCATATCACTGCCTTTATCCTCTGAGTTTTCAAAGTCATAATAGCCAATATTATTGCTCATATTAGTTTGCATGTCATTACTTTCACTAATATCATCTTTCCCATTAATTAATTCCCTTATCTCTTGTTTCTCAGTTATAATATCCCCAAATTCATTATTTATCTTCTCTATCTCGTCAATAAATTTCGATAATCTCTGCTCATAATACTCTTTTTCTTCCTTAAGAACTTGATTCTTCTCTTTATAAGGAAGCAGATTACTAATCTCATCTTTGGCCTGGCTATATTCTCCATAATAATACCATAAAAAGCCTACCACAGTAATAACAGAAATAAATATAGACAAAAAGATAAACTTAATACTACTCTTAGATATACGTAAGGTTCGGACATCACCATCGGTATGGGGAACAATTGTTAGAGTTATTTTCCGCTTTCCCTTATGATAAGACATAATGCTGTCCCCTCCATTTTATAGATTAAATGTGCTTATTAAAACCAAATACCTGATTAAATAGTCAAACTTATTACAATTATTCTACATAAAAAACATTTTTCCTTTTTTTTATCAAGATTTCAAATTAATTATTTTTATTAAATAAACTTCATATTATTTAAATTAAAAGTACTATAATGGTC
>Ga0163219_100370_pt1 | contig 12201 bp, 11 predicted proteins | sample MSEWel2016_04_06_FD_113150 | JGI IMG/M metagenome (GOLD analysis project Ga0163219, IMG submission 113150) | Subsurface microbial communities from deep shales in West Virginia, USA - MSEEL Well Study Marcellus 3H_2016_04_06 ...
ACTAATAATATAGCTGCTTTCTCTTTGCCAGTTAAATTCGCCATCTCTCTTCCCTCCTATCAATCCTCAGATAACCAACTTTTAATTAATCCAGCAATCTCTTCTGGTTGTTCACTAATTATATTGCGTAATTGATTCTGTAATTTCTGCCTTTCTCTCTCTTCTGGTGTCAAGTTATTAGACACAGCAAATTCTTCTTCTGCTTCATCAATCAAGTAATTAATATTCTCTCCTGCTTGATTGCTATCATCTTCAAATTGAGACCTTCTCTTTCTAACCATCATAATCATTAATAGAATAATTAAAAATCCTACAATACCTAATAATGAGAATAAGAAAATTCTCTTTCTTGCTCTTTCTGCTTCAATCTCTTGTTGAGTCATAAGGTCTAAATCATTGTTGAAGTCATAACCGATAACAGTAATTTGGTCTCCACGATTAGAGTCATATCCTACAGCAGTAGAAATTAATTGTGTAATCGCATCTTTTTTCTCTGTACTTAGCTCTTCTTGAGCAGTATCAACACTTACAGCCACAGATAATCTCTCAATAGTCCCAGGAGATTGAACATACCTCTCTACTTCTTCATTGATTTCATAATTTACTATCCGCTCTTCTTTGTCATGCTGGTTCTGTTGCTGATTATCTACTCTATATTGAGGTATATTGGATGTAGTTCCTGGTACACCTTCTGGGTTAATAGTAGTACCCACACTACTCTCTTCCTTGGTCTGCTCACTACGTACAATACCCTCATCACCTACAACTGGCTTATACCTCTTACTCTCTACATTTCTCTTATCAAAGTTTAAATCTGCATTAACTGTCAAGGAGAACTTGTCCACCCCTAACACCTTTGTTAGCATTACATTTAAATCTCTCTCGATATCATCTTCAAGTTTCTTCTTTAAGTCCAATTTATCACTGACATCAGACTTCTCTTCATTCTTCTCTAACATAGCTGATAATAGGTTTCCTGATGTATCTACAATAGTTACTTTCTCAGGAGCTAATCCTTCTACACTACTAGCAACTAAATTGGCTATAGCTCTAACCTCTTTAGTTGTCAATTTGCTATATTCTTTTAACCTTACTACTATAGATGCCTTTGCTGGTTCTTCATTATCAGTATAGAGGCTAGTTTTACTTGGAGTAATCTGCACTTTGGCATAAATAACCTTATCTAATTGTTGAATAGTTCTTGTCAACTCACCAGATAAAGCACGCATATGATTAATCTTCATTTCATAATCAGTAGTCCCTAATTGATTACGATCAAATATTTCAAAGCCTACACTACCACCTGTTGGCAATCCTTGGCTGGCCAAATCCAATCGTAAATTGTGAACCTGTTTTTTAGGAACTAAAATTGTAGTACCATTACTCTCAAGTTTATAAGAAATCTGCTTCTCTTGTAATTTAGTTACAATACCACCAGCATCTTTTACAGTTAGGTTGTTGAATAAAACTGTATATTCTGGTTTACTAGCCCAATTTGCTAATAACAACATCCCAACAAATGTAAATAAAACAGATACAATGATTACTACTTTAGCTTTTTTGTCAAAATTATTCCACAAATTTTGCATCTGTTCCCTTATCTGCGATAAATTTTTAACCATGTTTACACCCCAATCTCACTGAACAAATACATTAAACCTGTATCCTCATAACTTCTTTATATGCATCTATCGCCTTCCTTGTTATAGCAGTTGTTAGTTCTAATGAAGTTTTTGCTTTCTGACCAGCTATCATTACCTCATGAATACTATCAACTCGACCTAAAACCAAATCTTGATTTGCTTTGTCAGAAGCCTCTTGTAATTTATTTACCTTCTGTAATGAATTCTTTAACATATCAGTAAAAGAAGATCTTTTACTATCTTGATTATTGTCAAATGCATCTATCTTTAGAATACTTTGGTTAGTTATATTGTCAACCTTCATCAATCATACCTCCCTCTAAATTTAACCACCAATCTTTAGAGCACTCTGAGCCATTGCCTTAGCAGAGTTCATTGCAGTAACGTTAGCTTCATAAGCCCTAGTAGCTGAAATCATATCGGTCATTTCAGAAACTATATTAATATTTGGCATCTTTACATATCCATTCTGATCAGCTTCTGGGTGGTTTGGGTTATACATCAACTTAAATGGCTCTTTACTATCTTTAATAGCAGCAACCTCTACACCATTACCAGTCGTTTTGTTATCTTTACCGATTTTACCCATCTCTTCTTGTAGCCTGGCAGCAAAGACAGGCATTTTACGGCGATATGGCTCTCCATCTTCAGATTTAGTAGTATTGACATTAGCAATATTACTAGAAATGAGGTCCATCCTTAACCTCTGAGCAGTTAGTCCTGAAGCACTTATATTTATCCCATTAAATAAACCCAATTAAATCTACCCCCTTGCTTGTTGTATAACCATTTGTAAATTTTTAAACTTACCAGATATTCTCTGCACCAGCGCCTGATATTCTAAAGTATTTTTAGCCAACATGGACATCTCAGCATCTATATCAACGTTATTCTCATCACTTCTTGCAGAAGTATTCTCTTCAGTCAGCACCTTTCCCTCAAAAGAACTTAAATCTTTAGAATTAATAGAAATATGCTTCTTGTTAGTTACTGCCAAATCATTTCTATTCTCTAACAAATTCGCCAATTCACTCCTAAAAGATACGTACTCTCTTTTATATCCAGGTGTATCTACATTGGATATATTATTAGATATAGCATCATGATTCTTAGACAATGCATCTAAACTCTTTTCTAAAACCCCAAAACTCCTATTATTAAATATTTTCATCTAATATCCCCCCTTTTTTAATTAAGTCATAAATAAGTTGATTTAATAAGTAGAGTTTATTTTATAGCAAGCCTAATATATTCCTTTTATTACAATTTGTTACAATAAAATTCTGCTTAATATAATGTGAATATTAAATTATTAGCCCCCTTAAAACCTGCTTACTCTCCTAATTTCGACTTTACTTTTAAAATTCCTGCAAAAAAATATAACCAAGACTCATATATAACTAGTAGAAACTGGATTTTTTAAATTAATATTAGTCATAAATGCTCTTATCTTCTATAAATGTAAGGGCTATTCTGATAAATAAACCAATATATGTTAGTTGTTGCTTGAATATTACTTCAACCTACCTAATACTACTTAAGGGGGCTAAATACTCCTTCTTTAGTCTAGTATTTTCTACATCTTAAACCAATAATTAATTTTTAAAAAATTCGACCCAAACTATTATAACTTTATCTAATAGCTGAAGAATCGATTTATTCTTACTAATTATCTTAACTTTCTTTATAACTATATTAATAATAATGTCTACAGAAGAATAAAAGATAGCTTACATATGATAGTGCATTTTATTAAAATATCCCATTATCAAACTGTCCTATTATTAATTTATTTACTTTAAAGTATAATATTTTACTCTTTAATTTTATAGGTATCATTATAAATTGTCAAACCTAATAAACCCCATTAAACTAGTACATTGTTATAAAGTTTAAATATTAATCCAAGGAAAACAAAAATTATATTAGTCTAGAACATATTACCTAAAAATCACCATATTTTTTAGAATAAATATTTAAAATAAGATCTTTTAATAAACTACTTAATAGATGTATGAATTCAAACATAAAAAAACTATCCCCCCCAAAATATATGAAAGGAATAGCATAAGCTATAGACCCTAACTTTTTTTGGTAATCTGGCAATCATAGTATATAGTTATACCTTAGACCCTCAGTTTTGCGACCTCACCTTTCAGTAAGTGTGCCCTTTGCAAAAAAAAATTATTTGAAATCCATTCCAGTATGATTTTATCAAAATATCATAATTTTTTCAATAAAAATAATTTTTTAATTAAATATATATTGATTTTCAATCATTAGGCTATATTATTCCGTGTATTATTATGGATTATAATCCATAATAATACAGTCAGCAATTTTATATAATTTCTATAATTATGAGTGTTATTGTGAATAATTTATGATTTTTATGATATTGATTTTTTATAAAAACAGTTGAAAATAAAAGGATAAAACAATTAATGATTCAATAAAAAGAGAAAGTATAAGAGTACTCTTATACTTTCTCTTTTTGTCTTTAAGCAAATCTTACTTAAACTTATCTAATCCCTCAATTAGACGATCATTTAAGATTTTAATATATGTCCCCTTCATTCCTAAGGATTTAGACTCTATCACACCAGCACTTTCAAATTTTCTTAAAGCATTAACTATCACAGAACGAGTAATACCTACTCTATCTGCAATCTTACTTGCAACCAATAACCCCTCTGTCCCATCTAATTCTTCAAAAATGTGTTCAACAGCCTCTAATTCAGAGTATGATAGGGTCTGTAAAGCTATATCTACTGCTGCTCTTTTACGAGCCTCCTCTTCCATCTTCTCACTTCTTAACCTTAATATTTCCATACCGACTACAGTAGCCCCATACTCTGCTAATAGTAAGTCATTAGAATCAAACTCTTTACCAAATCTAGCAGCTATTAAAGTACCCAATCTTTCTCCACCACCATTGATAGGCACAACAGTTGTCAGCTTATGTTTAAATATACAGTCTTCTTTATCTTTGAATACACAAAGCCCTTCTTTTTGTTCATAATTAGAACGAGTATGATAAATTCCTAATAACCAATCATTATAATTTTCAGGGAACTGCTCTGAACTAATAACCTCTTCAAACATCAAATCACATTCAAAAGCATCAACTAAAGTATAGCCTAACAATTTTCCTTTTTCATCTACTATGTAGACATTAGCCTCAATAGTCTCACTTAAGACATGAGACATCTCCTTAAAGTTAACAGGATGACCAGCAGACCTTTGAATCAACCTATTTATCTTGCGGGTTTTATTTAATAACTCTTCCATAGACTTTTCCCCCTTGACTCTCACCCATTTTACATTGGAGTTAATCAAATTATACACAAATCATACTTTTATTTCAAATAATTATAGTATATATTTACTTAAATCTTTATCTTCTACTATATTATCTAACTTATCCTTAACATAGTTTTTATCTATAACTATCTTCTTCTCTTCAATTTCTGGGGCTTTAAAGGATAATTCCTCTAATAATTTCTCTATAATAGTATGTAACCTTCTTGCACCTATATTTTCTGTCTGTTCATTGACTCTAAAAGCTATCTCTGCCAATTCATCAATAGCATCTTTGGTAAAGGTTATATCTACATCCTCAGTCTTGAGTAAGGCTTTGTATTGTTTAATTAGTGCATTCTGTGGTTTGATTAATATCTCCTTAAAATCTTCTTTTGATAAGCTATTTAATTCTACTCTAATTGGAAATCTTCCTTGTAACTCTGGAATTAAATCTGTAGGGCTAGCTACATGGAAGGCACCTGCAGCAATAAATAGGATATGATCTGTTCTCACTGGTCCATATTTAGTCATTACAGTAGAGCCTTCTACTATAGGCAAAATATCCCGTTGTACCCCACCTCTGGAGACGTCTGCATTAGAAGATACTTTTTGCCCTGCTATCTTATCAATCTCATCTAAGAAGATAATCCCTGACTCCTCTACCCTCTTGATAGCCTCTCTACTGACTTCATCCATATCAATCAATTTATGTGCCTCTTCTTCTTTTAAAATAACTTTAGCTTCTTCAATAGTTACCTTACGCTTCTTCTTTTGATTTGGAAACATACCTCCAAAGATATCTTGGAAGTTAACCCCCATCTCTTCTACACCAGCTCCAGAGAAGATTTCAACCATCTGGGAAGGAGTATCTTCTATTTCAACCTCTACAATTCTATCATCTAATTCTCCCAATCTAAGCTGATAACAGAGCTTATTGCGCTGCCTTTCAAAACGCTCTTCCTGCTCATCGTTAAAATTATCTTCCTCTTCTCCTTCTCCTTCTCCAAATAATGCACCAAAAGGATTCTTACCTCTCTTTTTAGGTCTTGGTAAGAGTAGGTCTATAATCCTCTCTTCGGCTAGTTTGATTGCTTTATCTTCAACACGCTCCATCTTCTCTTTCTTTACCATTCTAATGGCAGTCTGTAATAAGTCTCTAACCATGGACTCAACATCACGCCCAACATAACCAACCTCTGTAAATTTAGTTACCTCAACCTTAATAAAAGGTGCTTGAACCAATTTCGCTAGCCTTCTAGCTATCTCAGTCTTTCCAACACCTGTTGGTCCCATCATTAAAATATTCTTTGGTACAACCTCATCCTTTAGTTCAGCAGGTAGCTTCTTTCTTCTATATCTATTTCTGATTGCGACAGCAACTGATTTTTTAGCATCACTTTGTCCAATAATATATTTATCCAAACTCTTTACTATCTCCTGAGGAGTCAACTCTTCCATTTTATAACCTCCCTATTAAATCTCCATCACAGTAATATTATCATTGGTATAAATACAAATATCTGCAGCGATCTTCAAAGCCTTCTCAGCAATCTCTGAAGGAGTCAAGTCAGAACATTCTATCAAAGCCCTAGCAGCAGCTAAAGCATAGGATCCACCTGAGCCAATAGCTGTCACACCATCATCAGGCTCAATTACATCTCCAGTTCCTGAAATAACAAGTAAAGATTCTTTATTAGCAACGATTAACAAAGCTTCTAACTTCCTTAACATCTTATCGGTTCGCCACTCTTTAGCCAATTCTACTGCCGCCCTTTGTAGATTACCACGATACTCTTCTAGCTTCATTTCAAACTTCTCAAATAGGGTAAATGCATCGGCGGCTGCTCCTGCAAATCCAGCCAATACCTTCCCATTATAGATCTTTCTAACCTTTCTAGCTCCATGCTTCATAACAGTATGCTGCATAGTAACCTGACCATCGCCAGCTATAGCCACTATATCATCTTTCTTTACAGCTATTACAGTAGTTGCTTCAAACATAATCTTCACCCCTTTTAAATTCAGTGAATAGTTAATAATGAATAATGAATAGTAAAAGATTTAACAATATCTTTTTACTCTTCACTCTTCATCCTCAACAATCTTTTCATATCCGCACTCTTCATTATTACAGTATAATTTAGTCTCTTTTTTAGTATTCTTTCTCAACAAGAAATTATTTTCACACTCAGGACATCCCTCTTCAACAGGCTCATCCCAACTTATAAATTCACAATCAGGATAATTGCTACAACCATAAAAGACCTTTCCCTTCTTACTCTTACGTTTAACTACCTCTCCATCACCACACTCTGGACACTCTATTCCTACTTTATTCAAAAAAGGCTTAGTATTCTTGCAATCAGGGTATCCTGGACAAGCCAAAAACTTGCCATAGCGACCATATTTAACTACCATATTCTTTCCACATTTTTCGCAGATTTCATCGGTCTCTTCTTCCATAGATATACTTTCCATATTTTCATAGGCTTCTTCAAGTCTGTGTTCAAAAGGGAAGTATAGATCATTCAATAATTTGACCCAGTCCACTTTGCCTGACTCAATCTCATCTAAATCATTCTCTAATTTAGCAGTAAACTCTATATCGGTAACCTGGGGAAAATGATCTGATAATAGTTCATTAACTATCTTTCCTAAATCTGTTGCAATGAATTTACCACTCTGCTTTTCTACATAGCCACGGTTTTGGATAGTTCCAACAATTGTTGCATATGTACTTGGTCGACCAATCCCTTTCTGCTCTAAAACCTTTACCAGCTTTGCCTCTGTATAACGGGCTGGTGGTTGAGTAAAGTGCTGTTCAGGAATAATCTTAAGTAAATTAATGGCTTCCCCTTCTTGCAACTCTGGTAGCAATTCATCTTTAGTGCTTTGTTTACTGGTATCTACCTTCAAAAATCCAGCAAATAGCTCTATTGAACCTTTGGCTAATAAGGAATATCTGCCGCCTTTAATGTTGACAGTTAAAGTCTTATAGACTGCTGGACTCATCTGGCTTGCTACAAAACGTTCCCAGATTAATTTGTATAGCTTATATTGTTCCTTATTTAAGTAATCTTTTATCTTATCTGGAGTCCTGTGTACAGAGGTAGGTCTGATTGCTTCATGGGCATCTTGAGAGCCTGATTTAGCCTTATAACTTTTGGGCTTTTTAGATAGGTACTTATCACCATATTCTCCTTTAATATAGTCCCTTAATTCCCCTTTGGCTTCATCTGAAATTCTTGTAGAATCGGTTCTCATATAGGTAATTAAACCTACAGTTCCATCAGCACCTAATTCTAAACCCTCATATAATTGTTGGGCTACATACATAGTCTTCTTAGTTGTAAAGTTAATCTTATTAGCAGCCTGCTGCTGCAAAGTACTTGTGGTGAAGGGTGGAGATGGATAACGCCTTCTTTTCTTCTCTTCAATCTTATTAATCTTTAACTCTTTTTCTTTTAACTCTTGAGCAATTTTATCTGCTTCTTCTTGACTAGCTATTCTAAACTTCTTATTGTCGATTCTATGTAACTTAGCATCAAATTCTTCTTTACCCTCTGCCTGAACTTTAGTATCTATTGTCCAATACTCTTCTGCAACAAAATTATCAATCTCTTCTTCTCTGTCACAGATAATCTTAACTGCTACAGATTGGACTCGCCCAGCACTCAATCCTTTTCTGACCTTCTGCCATAATAATGGGCTTAACTTATAACCAACCAATCTATCTAAAATTCTTCTTGCTTGTTGAGCATTTACCCTATCTAAATCGATAGAGCGAACCTCTTTTAATGCCTTCTGTATTGCACTTTTAGTGATCTCATTAAACTCTATTCTACATTCACTCTTCTCATCTATCTTTAAAGCGTGAGCTAAATGCCAAGAAATAGCTTCTCCTTCACGGTCAGGATCTGTTGCTAATAATACATCTTCTGCTTTTTTAGCTTTCTTTCTCAAATTTTGTAGAGTCTTTCCTTTACCTCTAATAGTGATATATTTAGGCTTAAAGTCATTTTCAGTATCCACACCCAATTGACTTTTAGGTAAGTCAATTACATGGCCCATTGAGGCCTCTACTTCAAATCCTCTGCCCAAAAACTTACTAATTGTCTTGGCTTTAGCTGGAGATTCTACAATTACTAATTTCTTCTTTTTCTTGGATTTAGGCATCTTAACACCTCCATAACTGAATTAATTTAAATATTTATCCTTTGTATCAATAACCTCTTGAAATTCACTAATTTGATTGGCAATTGCCAAAAGTCTCAAATCATTGTCAACTACTTCTTCTAATATGTTCCAAAATTCTGTAACATCAATAACTCTATTCTGCTCAACTAATGATCTGGCTATTATTCTTTCTAATTCATCTTCTTTAATCAATCTTAAAGTATTAAGCTTGATGATAATCCCTTGCACCTTTAAACTAAACTTAAATTTTTCCCTAAAGTCAAGTACCCTTTGTCTAAACTTATTGACCTTGACTTTGGTCTTTTTTTGATCTTTTTGCGGTAAATCTATTATTTCCGAAGAAGAAAATATAAATTCAAAGGCTTGATTAATCTCATCTAAATCATAACCTTCATCCCTTAAAGAATTAATTAAACTCTCCTCATCTCTCACAATATCTCCATCATATAATAATCTTCTTACTAGTTGACTAATTATTTCAAATATATTCTGATTCATATTTATGTATGTGTATGATAAAATTGTTTACCATACTTCCTCCTTCCCTTACCTTTAATAATTCTTCTTTTATGTAAAACAAACATTCTAATATAGCTGTTAATTAAGGTACTATACTAATAATCCTACTTCTTAATTATCCTATTTGAAGAATAGATATAGGATAAATTGCATTATAACTATCTATGATAATTAATCTTTAAATATAAAGATATCATACTCTGACAATTATCTGCTAAGTATAACTCAACTAACTAAACAAGGTTGCTATAATATGATTACCTACTCCATTATTAATATAATTATGTAAAGATATCTAGAATAGAATTAATTTCAAAAATTTCATAATATTAATACACAAATATCTAGTTAGCTAATCTAAATCTCTTGCCAGGTAACTGCTCTATCATCCCTTTAATCTCTAATTCTAACAAAACTGTATTTAACTGTGCTGAATTCAAAGAGATAGTATTTAATAAATATTCAAACTGCTGGGGGGTATAAGATAATCTCCTATATACTATTTTCTGCTTTTCACTTAATTCCTTCATCAATTTATTCTTTCTGTTTTCTAGACTATTGTCCTTCTGTAAATTTATACCATATTCTTCATCATAACTATTTATACCCTCTAATAAAGGCAGCTCTTCTAAAATATCATCTATATTTTGTACTAATTTTGCTCCAGACTTAATTAACCTATTGGTACCTTGACTCTGCTCTTTTGTAATATCTCCTGGAATTGCAAAAACTTCTCTACCTTGCTCTAAAGCCATATCAGCAGTGATCAATGACCCGCTTTTTCTGGTAGCCTCTACAACAATCGTTCCTAAGCTTAAACCACTAATTATTCTATTTCTAGCAGGAAAGTTCTTAGCAAAGGGTCTAGTGCCTAGATGAAAAGGGGTGAGAATAGCTCCCTCTTTAGCTATCCTTTTAGCAAGAGCAGCATTTTCAGGAGGATAAATATGATCAATGCCTGAGCCTAAGATTGCATAGGTTATGCCACCTTCTAAAGCCCCTTGATGGGCAAAAGTATCTATTCCTCTAGCCATTCCACTAACAATATTAACTCCTAGCTCAGTCAGCCTCTTACTAAGCTTATTAGCTATCGCTTTGCCATAAGTAGTATACCTTCTAGAACCAACAATCGATAATGATGGTCTATTAATCTTGGATAGATCACCTTTATAATATAGTACAGGAGGAGAATCATATATCTCCTTTAATAATTTAGGATAACATTTATCTACCAAAGTTACAACCTTAACTCCAAATTTATTTAAACTTATATACTCTTTTTCAAAGTCAAATTTGCCTTTGGAAGTGATAATTCTGTTCCCTAAAGAACTTCCAATTCCTTCAATAGCAGTTATTTCTTCTAGATTGCTTTCCCAAACACCTTTAGCATCTGTAAAATAATCCAATAAATTCTTAACCTTGATCGGACCTAAACCCTTAATTTGATTTAACCAGACCCAGTAAAGTTTATCTTCCATAGCTTTCTACCCCCTATTTAATTCTAAACAACAAATATTTATTGCCTTCTATTTAGAATTTTAAAATTAAACAGTAGGTTATTATCCCAATTATGTCCATATTTATACACCAATTCAAAGATATCCTTCTTAATTCTCTAAATTAACTAAGGGCTACTTCAAATAAAGATAAAAAGAAGTCTTATTTTAATAAGACTTCTTCCTTCTATATTCCTCTAAATCTATTATCTTATCTTTGAAATTCACTTTTGCTTGAGAATAGGAATTGTCTTGTTTTTGATAAGGTTCTTTATTTTCCAAATCATCTAATAGTTCTTCAAAAAAGTCCAATAATCCATCCTCATCTATCTCATCATTACTCTTAGCTATAAATAACTCATTCTCTGGGAATAAAACATCATAAAGTTCCCTCTCTTTTGAGGACAATCGACTCTTTATAACATCTTGTACCTCTTTTTGTTTAGAGATAATACTATCAAATATGGCCTTATCCTCATTAGGTAGCTGCTCTTTAATTTGATTCTCAAATAATTGACTTAAAAATAACTTATTATCTATTATATCCTCTAAACTCCAATCACCTACAAATACCTGCTGGAACTCCTTAAAATCATTATAATTACGGGTCAATGCAATCAAATCATCACATTTAACTATCTCCCCATTGGGAAATATAATCTTAATTTTAGCAGAATTAAGCATCAGATATCTCCTTCCCTAATAGCTCAAAATAATCTTCCATCAATTTATCTTTATTCAAATCAGCTCTAAATGTGACTTCTCAACAATTAAATAATAACTTCTCTACTCTATCTAATACGATAAAAAGAATTTTTCTCCTTTTATCTTAGAGAAATTTATTAATTGCTTTTAAAATATTGCAAATCTATCAACTTTATTTTAACCACATATTTTTCTATAGAAATCCCCTCTTTATTATTTGATATAAAAACTATAAATATTGTATAATGATAATAAAGAATTAAAAAAGGAGTTAAGTAATGAATATAAAAATTGTTGTAGACAGTGGTTGTGATTTCAATCAAGAGTTGACGGAGAAA
>Ga0163219_100372_pt1 | contig 12196 bp, 13 predicted proteins | sample MSEWel2016_04_06_FD_113150 | JGI IMG/M metagenome (GOLD analysis project Ga0163219, IMG submission 113150) | Subsurface microbial communities from deep shales in West Virginia, USA - MSEEL Well Study Marcellus 3H_2016_04_06 ...
ATAAAATACTGGGCGGTGCCCATTTTATTCTGCTAATTATATAAAAATTACTTAAATTATATGATCTAGACATAAATTGTCCATCACCTAATGGTATTATATAAATCAAGAAGTGGGGATGTGTTTATTAAAATTATAAGTTGGGGTGGATTATAATGATTTATCATATTATTTTAATTGGTGTTTTATTACTTCTTATCATAAATAATCTTAAGTTAAGAAATAGGGTTAACTACTATAAAACAGAAGCTGAAAAGATGTATCAAAGAGCAATTAGAGATGGAATGACTGGAGTTTATAATTATGAGTATCTTGTATCTAAGTTAAGGAAAAACAATACACCATACTCCTTACTTATGTTAGATATAGATAATTTCAAGGAGATTAATGACCAATATGGTCATCAGGTAGGAGATATGGTGATTAAGGATATAGCTAATAAGGCTGAATCAGTTATACGTAAAACAGATTTAGTTGCTAGGTATGGAGGTGATGAATTTATTATTGCCTTATTTAACTGTTCAGCCAAAGAAGCTAAGGTAGTAGGAGAGAAATTACATAATAAGATTAGTCAAGCCTCTCTTTCAATTTTTGATGAAGAGATAAATTTTGCAGTATCTATTGGCTGTTATACATTAGATGAGAATAGTATAAAGACTGAAGATGCTTTAAGGAGAGTAGATACAGCACTTTATCAAGCTAAAGAAAAGGGTAAGGATTGTATAGTAAATTATTAATTAATTTGTGGAGGTGTATTTATGGAAAGTTTATATTCAAGAATCAGAGAATGTTATTATGAATATATGGAGTTTTATGATCAATTTCATAGGTATATAGACGAAATTGATAAAGAAGATAGTGGTATTAAGCATAAGCTCTATGATTTAGAGTATACGATGGCAGAATTAAGTTGGACAGTTGATTCTGGCTATATCAGAACCAGATGGGAGGAGATAACTAAGCAGACTGAATTTCGCTTTAATTATCGTGTAGGTGATGAGGTTATCGTTACTTTTCCATCCTGTAATGTGTTTAAAGGGAGAATTATAAATTTAGAAGTAGATGAACAGGGGCTATGGTATCAAGTTTTAATACAAACAGATACTCAAGAGCGAGAATATAGATTACCTGCTGAATCGTTATCAGGTTATCTTGGCTGTAAAATTGATTTAGAAGCTATAAAATCATTATATAATATTCAAGATGAGGTTGGAATTGAGGAGTTTATTAGAGATAATTTTGATCAAAAGATGTATCAGCTATTGTTAGATGCACCTAAGGAAATTAGAGATCACTTTGGGCAGTGTCAGGTAGCCTTAAATGTATGCTATAACCCTAAAGGAGAATATCTTTCTGCTAAGATATGTAGTAGTACTAAAGAGCTATCTGATTTTGAAGACTTCGAGTGGTATCAGAAGCAGAGTCAGAAGTTTAAAAATAGATTCAGTCTTAGATAATCTAGAATAATATTAAATTCTAAGGGGGTAATAAGATGTTTGGTGAGGCTTATAGGAGGAAATTATGCCAAGTTGCTTGTTATGAATATGGAGTATTTTATGAAAGATTTAAGAAAATCAAAGATTCAATAAATTTAGGAGAAGAATTTGAAGAGCAATTTACTGACTTAGAATTTTCAATGAAGCATTTATATTCTGTTTTAAGTAAGGAGAATCATCATGATAATAAAGACTGCGTTGATAGTAAGAGGACTAGATTTAAATATTCTCTACAAGAGCAAGTGATGGTTAATTTTACTGATCGTGGCTTACAAAAAGCAATAATTTCTAAGCTAGGTTTAGATGAGTCGGCGATCTATTATAAAGTAACTTTAAAAACTTATAACCAGAAGAATGTTGAATGTAAAGTACCACAAGAATGGGTAGAGGATTACTTGATTTCTGGTATAGATTTTGAGAGTTTATCTTCTCTGTACTATGAGGAAGGGACTGTAAATCCTATAAAATTTATGGCAAATCATTCTCAAAAAAAGATTTATAAACTAATTAGAGGGTTGAAGAACATTTGTAATAATTTATCTTAAAATAGTATAATTTTCTAAAATAATTAAAATAACAATTAGAGATGGCTAATAGCAAAATATTAGCCATTAATTTTATCTTATATAAAGGAAATTAATGTTTTATATAGAAATTTTATAATAAAAATAAACAAATAATAAGTTAAGATATTTTAAATAAAATTATAAAAAAGAGGGTGAGTATAATTAATAGAGGAGATTCATCAAAGCCATTAAGATTATTATCTATTTTTGAAAGATTAAATCAAGGTAAAATTTTAAATAAAGCCGAAGAAGCTGAGCGATTTTCGGTAGATAAAAAAACTATTCAAAGGGATATTAAGGAGATTAGAAATTACTTTGTAGGTGCTTATAATTATAATGACAAGATTAAGTTAATCTATGATAGAAAGAAGAAAGGGTATAGATTAAAGAGAGAGGATAGTAGTTGGTTAACACAAAAAGAGATACTTGCTATTAGTAAGGTATTATTAGAAAGTCGTTCTTTCAATGAAGCAGAGATGAATCAATTATTAGATAAGTTGATTTTACAAGCTGAGCCTGAAGAAAGGAAGCATATTACAGAAGTAATTAAAAGTGAGCGTTTTTATTATAATCCACTAGAGCATGGTAAGGATTTATTTGAAGTTATTTGGGATTTTAGTAAGGCAGTTAGGGAAAAGAAGGTTGTAGAGGTTGATTATATTAAGGCTACCTCTTCAGAAGTAAAGAAAAGATGCTTAAAGCCAGTAGGAGTTATATTCTCTGAATTCTACTTTTATCTGATTGCTTATATATGTGATTCAGACTTAGATTTTCCGATAGTATATCGTTTAGATAGAATTCAGAACTATGAAATTAAAGCAGAGAGATTTAGGATTCCTTATGTTAAGGATTTTAAAGAAGGAGAGTTTAGAAAGCGAGTACAGTTTATGTATACAGGAAAATTGATGAATATTAAGTTTAAGTTCTGGGGTAGATCTATAGAAGCTATATTAGATAGATTGCCAACAGCAGAGATAGTTGCTCAAGAAGATGATAAATATATTGTAAAAGCTGAGGTTTATGGAGAGGGTATTAAGATGTGGTTATTAAGTCAAGCAGAGTACTTAGAGGTAATAGAGCCACTTAGTTTTCGTAAGGAGATGAAAGAGACTGTGGAGAAGATGATGGGGAATTATAATTAAATTAACTAATAATAGTAGCATTAAAGGATATATAAGATATATATAGAATAATAAGTATAAATGGCAATAAATTCAATGATTATCATGGTTTTTACAATAATTGGAAGTGGGGTTTGGTAGGCTTTCTGCAATAAACACTTCTTAAGAGAATATATTTATAATTTTTACAAGATTAGCTATAGTTATAGAATCTATATTAAGTTATTTGAAGGGAGGAAATCGCTTTAAATTAGCGATGTTAATCTATGACAGAAGATAAGGTATTTGTTACACAGGAAGGGTACAATAAATTACAAGAAGAGTTGCAATATTTAAAAGGACCTAAGAAAAGGAAGCTGGCAAAAAAGTTAAAGGAAGCAAGTGAACATGGTGATCTAAGAGAAAATTCGGAATTCTTATATACTAAAGATGAGTTAAATATGGTGGAAGCTAGAATAAGAGAACTTAAAGACACTTTAAAAAATGCTCAAATAATTAGTACAACTAATGTTAGTACGGATAAAGTTAGGATAGGAACTACTGTTAAAGTTAAAGATTTAGAATTTGGTGATACTATTGATTATATGATTGTAGGTAGTACAGAATCAGACCCAGAAGAGGGTAAAATAGCTAATGATACTCCTATGGGGAAGGCTTTATTAAATAATAAAGTAGGAGATATTGTTAAAGTTGAAGTTCCAGTAGGAACAATAGAATTTGAAATATTAGCTATTAAGGATAAGTGATTTATATTAATTATATATTTATAATATTCTAGATTAACTAATAATTATTTAAAATTAATGGAGGTAGGATTTATGAAAAAAATCGCTTTAGTAGTGCCACGGTCTTATAATCCTAAGCGAACTTATAGTGAATATCCATTGGGTGTTGGATATATAGGTACTTTACTAAAAGATGCAGGATATGAAGTAAGAATTTTTGATCAGAATCTAGAATTTCGTAATAATAAAAGGTTAGTAGAAGAATTAGATAAATATGCCCCATTTTTAATAGGATTCTCAATTATTACGCCAACCTACCCAACCGCAAAAGAGATAATTGATTTATTAAAAGCTGACGGTTGTGAGTCACACTTAATTGCTGGTGGGGTTCATGCTACGTTATTCCCTAAAGATTTAGTAGAAGATGGTTTTGATATTGTTATGAAAGGTGAGGGAGAGACAATAATTGTTCCCTTGGCTAAGAACTTAGAAACTGGTAAAAGCATTATTGACTTTCCTGGTATAGTTTATAGAGACAATGATAGAATTATGGAGAATAATAAGAAGCAGATTTTAACAGATGTTAATGAGTTACCTTTAATTGATCGAAGTATCTATAATTTAGATTTATATACCCATCACTCTATGGTAGGCTCGAGAGGTTGCCCTTATAAATGTAAATTCTGTTGTAATTATTCAGGGGTTATGTTGAACAAAGGATTTTCAGTACGGTGTGTAGAGAATGTCATTCAAGAGATGATTTATATAAATCAACACTATGGGGCTAAAAATATCTTTTTTGTAGATGATATCTTCTTACTTAAAAAATCAAGAATATTAGAATTCTGTAATAGTATCATTGAAAAAGATTTCAATATTAGTTGGATTGGCCAAATGAGAGTAGATACTATCGATGAAGAAATTGCTTATAAATTAAAAGAAGCCAATTGCGAAAAGATATATTTTGGTGTTGAGTCAGGATCTAATAAGATACTGACAAATATAGGAAAAAGATTTAACCGTAATAAGATAATTCAAGGAATAAGATATGCCAAAGAAGCAGGATTAAGGGTTAAAACAGGTTGGGTTTATGGTTTGCCAGGAGACTTAAAAGAACAGTATAAGTCAATCTCTTTAATGTTGGAGACAAAACCAAATGAGATTTCTATTCATCAATTAATACCTTTTCCTGGTACCGAATATTATAATAACCCTAGTAAATATGGAATTAATATTGCTGATCCTAAAGATTTCAAAGAATTCTGTTATGGAGGGTTAAACCGTAATATAAGCTTTGATTATCTGAGCCAATCACAATATCTAAAGTTATTAGAAGATACTATTGATTCTTTAAATAAAGCTGGCTATGTTTCTAGTGATCAAAGTAAAGGTGGAAGTGATTATATTTATACTACACCTTTAAATAAATATTCAATAACTGAATTTGATAAATAAAGGGGAGAGAAAGAATGGAGGAGAGATTAAAAGAACATAATTTGGCCATAAATAAATTTAGTATTCCCAAAGTCTTAAAAGAGAATAGAGATAAAAATAGTCCCTTTTTAATCGCTGTGGAAGGTCCAAATGGTGTAGGAAAGAGCACCCTTTGTAAGAGAATCTCTAAAAAATTTAACGCTAAATACTGTTTCAGCACACCAGATAAATGGATGGAGTATGATATAAAAAAACGAATGATTTTTGATGCCTCTTGGCTGTCTTCAGCATTATACTTCTTCTCTGGGACAATGGAGATAAAAAGGGAGTTAGACAATGAACTTTCTTGCAATGACCTTGTGATTATGGATCGCTCTTTTTGGTCTACTTTAGCAGTTAATTGGATTGCTGATTTTGAGCGAATCGACTTTCTGTTATCAATAGTATCCAAAGGTAGTGAGTTTTTACCTATTCCTGATATTATTATCATCTTAGATGCTGACTATGAAGTATGTGAAGCTAGGATTAACTCTAAGACAGATATAGGGAAAAATCTAGACCAAGTTAGTAAAGAAAGTTTTTTTAAAGAAAAAACTTATTATGATTGGCTAGAAAAAGAGTTAGATGATGTAATCCGTCTGGATACTTCTAAAAGTAATCAAGATGAAGTTTTTACTAAAGTGTGTTCAATGATTGACAATAGATTGATTTTTAAAAAATAAGGTTCCTACACGACTTTTGTGAAAAATAAACTTGCAAAAATGAAAATAATATTAATGAAGTAAAATTAGCATTATATCAATGGTATAAAAGAGTTATTAATATTCAAATAACCTTGTTGAATGAAGCTAAAAGAGGAATTTGAAACTGAGAAATAGAAATTGTAAATTACTTTGAAACTAAAGTAACTAATGGTTTCGCTGAAGAGTTTAATAATATAATTAATCTTAACCTAGAGTATTTAATGCTCTAATCTAAATTAATCAAAAACTACTATGACTAATTAATTTGAGAGAAGATATTGTGCATAACATTTGAAAGAGAACCAAAAAATTAATTAATTTTTACTATTAATTAGTGATTGTTATTTATATAGACATTATTTGTCCAATAGGACAAGCTATAATTATTGATAGAAGAAATAATAAAGGAGGAATTATAATATGGAATATAAATATCCAGAAGTTAAAAAGGAATATGAAAAGAGATTAAAGGGGGTTGTTAATAAAGTTAATGATTTATCAAATTATTCAGAAAAAATCATGTGGAATCAAACAGTGAATAATTATGTTCAGACTATGAATAAGATGAAGTTAATTCTTAAAGATCAAAATATTGAAGAGTATGCTACTGATGGTTTAATGAAAAATCTAGATACTTTTGTAGAAAAGTGTAAAACTCCAGAATTTCATATAGCTTTTGTTGGAGCAATTAAAGCAGGAAAGTCTACTTTAATTAATGCTTTGTTAGGAAAAGAATTAGCATCCACTTCCGTTACACCTGAAACTGCTGCACTTACTAAATTTAGATCTTCTAAAGGTAAAGACTATATAAAACTTAAATTTTATAATAAATATGAATGGGATAGATTATGGAAAAGTGTAGAAGATTCAAATGCAGAGGTCTTTAAAGAAGAATATTCTGAACTTAATGCTGAAAATCAAAAAAGAAAATGGATAGGTTCTGAAGATAAGTATATAGAATTTGATAATGACCAAAATCTTATTAATGAGATTAAAAGATGGACTTCTTCTAAAGAGGCCACTCATTATTTTGTCAAAGAAGTAGAAGTTGGCTTAAAAGATTTCAATTTACCTGAACAGGTTGTATTTATTGATACGCCAGGTCTTGATGACCCTGTAAAGTATCGTTCTGACATTACTAGAGATTATATAGATAAAGCAAATGCTGTTCTTGTTTGTGTAAAGGCTGATGCTATGACTGGACAAGAATTAGCTACTATTTATAGTGTTTTTGCTAATACCAGATATAATCCTGAAAAAGTATATATCGTAGGAACTCAGCTTGATACTTTAAATAATCCAGAAAAGAACTGGCAAGAACAGAGAAGGGAATGGTTAAAGCATTTAAGACAGAAAGATTGTTTTGGAAGTATAAGTTTAGCAGAAAAAAACTTAGTTGTAGTTTCAGCTTATTTATATAGTTTGTTAAATAACTATGATAAGTTAGATGAAGATACTATTTATTTTGATGTAGAACCGATTGCAAGAAAGTTTAGAGTGAGAAAGATAGAAAAGAATATGGATAAGTTAAAGGAAATAACTAGAGTGGATGCTTTAAACTTTAAACTAGGAGAAGAAATTATAAATAAACACCAAAAGATATTATTAGATGATCTTAAACAAGGGTATCTAGATAATAAAGAAGACCTTATTAACTTCTTTAATAATATTAGAAATGAACAACAAGATTTATTAGAAACTGCTAATCAAGATATACATGAGATAAGAAAGAAAAGAGAACAGAGTCTACAAAAACTAGAAGAGAGTCAGAATGAGAAGGCTGAATTGGAAGAAACACTAGAATATATTAAAGAAGTGACTACTAAGAGAGCTAATGAATTATACAAAACTATAAGAAATATGAGAAAACAGGGATAGATTAAATTAATTTAGGAGGTGTTATAATGGGTTGGTTTGGAAATATTGTTAGAAGTGTAGGTAGAAAAGTTGGAAAAGCAGTAGAAACAGTAGGAGAAGTTTTTGGTAGTGAAACAATTGAGAATGCAGGAAGAGCTATTCAAGATGTTTGTACTGAAACTTCGCGACAAACTGGTCGAACTAATGAATATGATAAAGAACGAGCTAGGGTTGAAGAGACTAAACGTATTAATAAAATATTAATAGATTTTAGTAATCAACTTAAAGATGAAATGGATGAATTAGAAAGAAAAAGTATAAAAGAAAGTATGAGTTTCTTTGATAATCTAATGAATGAAATAGAAAAACAGAATAAAAAAGGGATTATCAAGATTAATACTAGAAGAATAAACAGATATCGAAATGAAATCGAAAAAGAAATAAAAGGTAAATTAAAGTCACATCTAGCTAAAAGAGTCTCTTTAGATGATAGTGAATGTTTAAAGATTTTAAAGATGCCTTCTGGAAGAGATAAAGAAAAGAAGATGGATAATTTTAGCAGGAAGGTTATTAGGGAAGGTCTTAGCCATTTAAGTGAAGATATCAAAGGGATAATTTCCGAACAAAGAGATTACTTGGAAAATGTTTTAAATGATAAGATGGATGAGATAATAAAGAGTAATGAGAAGAAGTTGTCTGAATTTTCAGAGGTGGAAAGTTTAATGAATAGTAACCAAAAAGGTTATGAATCTAAAAAAGCGGATGTACAGTTAACAATTGATATCTCTGAGTTTGCTATTAATAAATTAGAAATTTAGGAGGTTAAAAAGTGGGATTATTATCAGGTCTAGTTAATGTGGCTAAAACTGTTGTTAAAAAAATTATTAGTAATCCTTTTCCCTTTCCTGGTCCGGGTGGGCCTTTGCCTTCCCCAGTACCATGGCCAAATCCAGGTGGTACTTTAAAAAAGGTACTTGATATGATTTTTGGGAGTGGAAAAAAGAATGATGAATTAGCGGAAGATACAGGAAATACTGATTCTTATGATATGAATAATGCTGAATTAAATGAAACTATTCATATAAATAAAATTTTAGATGAGTATAAAAGAAGAATAGAAGATAAGATTGACCTTTTAGAAGAAAGTTGTATTAATGAGAGTCAAGAGTACTTTAATTACCTTATTGATGAGATGGACAAAATGGAAGAAAAATATAATATTAAGATTAATACTAGAAGGTTTAAGAGATATATAAAGGATATAGAAAAAGAAATCAGAGGAAGTTCAAAGCGTCATATCTCTAGAAGAGTCTCTTTGGCTGACAATGAGTGTCGTGAAATTTTAGCAATGTCAAAAGGCGAACGTAAAAAAAGCAGAATGAAAGAGTTTGCTAAGGAAGTTATAAAAGAGACTCTATTTGAGTTAAGTGATAGTATCAAAGTTATTACTGAGGAACAACAAGATTATTTAGATGATATTTTTAATGATAAGATTGATGAAATAATTAAAAATAATAAGAAAAAATTATCTGAAGTTGAAGAAATAGAAGAACTAATTGATAGTAATCGAAAAGATTATGAAATGAAAAAATCAGAAATTAATTTAACTATAGATATTTGTCAATTAGCTGTTAAAGAAATTAAATTATAAGAGGTGAAGGCTGTGAATCTATGGAATCTGTTTGGGCTGATAAGTAAAGATGATTATAAGAAATTAGATGCTAAATTAGACAGAATTATGCGGAATAATAGTAATAGGTTAGATGTAATAGAAGATAACTTAATAAAAGGTAATAAAGATATTAAGGAAACTATATCACATAATGAAAGTGGATTGAAGAATATATTACAAGAAAATCATAGAGGGTTAGATAAACAAATTCTAAGTACAAATAATAATTTAAAGGCTTTAATCAAAGATAAAATTGAAGTTTCTATAGATAAGATAGATAATATGGAAAAAGCTTTTGAAATTAAATCTAATAATGAATTAGAGCTATTAAAGTTACAACAAGAAAAGTTAGGTTCTTTGATTAAAGAGTCTAATAAATCTCTTGTTAAAAATATTAATAATATTAAAATAGATATAATAAATAAAGAACAAGACTTAGTAGAAACTAAAAGTAAAGAGTTAGTAGATAAATTAAATAGTTTAGAAAGAGAAATTAAAAAGAGTAATCAAAAGATATTTGAGACGATGGAAGATAGGTTAGAAGAGCAGAAAAAGGATTTATATTCCTTAAAAGAAGGAAACATCAATACTATAGAAAATATTAGTATGTTTAAAGAAGAAATATTAGATAAATATCAGAATCAAATAGATCAATTATTAAGTAAGGTGAAAGGATATGAGGAGAAATTTGAAAATTATAACTTAGAAAACTATAAAAAAATAGAAAATTTAAAAGAATTAAATGAAGATGAGAAGAATAAAATTCAAGATTTACAAAAGACTTTAGATATAATACAGCAGCTAATTAAAATAACTTGGGTAAATGATTTAATGGATACAATTGAAGATAATATAGAATAAATTTTTAAGAAAAGGTAAGAAGGGAGTACTGCATAAATGGTATCAGATTTATCTAAAGATAAATTTCAAGCTAAAGAATTTCATATAGCATTTATTGGAGCAATTAAAGCAGGAAAGTCTACTCTAATCAATACATTACTGGGGAAAGAAGTGTCTTCTGTTTCCGTTACTCCTGAGACTGCAGTTTTAACTAAATTTAGGGCATCTAAAGAAAAAGACTATGTAAAGATTAAATTTCACACTCAATTGGAATGGAATAAATTATGGAAAAGTATCGAAAATTCACATTCTAATATTTTTAAAGAAGAATATATTGAACTTAATGCTGAAGCTCAAAAATGTAAATGGATAGGTTTTAAAGAAAAGTATATGGAATTTGATAATGACCAAGACCTTATTAACGAGATTAAGAGATGGACTTCTTCTAAAGGGGATACTCACTATTTTGTAAAGGAAGTCGAGGTGGGATTAAAAGCTTTAAATTACCCTGAATATATATTGCTTGTAGATACACCTGGACTTGATGATCCAGTAAAATATCGTTCTGATATTACCCAAAAGTATATCAATAAGGCTGATGCTATAATTGTCTGTATTAAAGGAGACTCTTTAACAGGACAAGAATTAAGTACTATTTATAATGTTTTTGCAACTAGAGAGTATAAATCTGATAGGATATATGTAGTAGGAACACAGTTAGATAAGTTAAATACTCCAAATGATGATTGGAAAAAGCAAAGAGATGAATGGTTAAAACATTTAAAGAATAAAGAATATTTTGGTAGTATAGACTTAGCAGAAAGAAACTTATTTTCTGTTTCTGCTTACTTATATAATTTATTAGTTAATTTTTCTTCTTTAAATAAGGATACAATTGACTTTGAATTAACCCCTATTATTAGAAAATTTAAATTTAGAGATATTGAAAATAATATAGATCAGTTAAAAGAATTATCAGGTATAGATAATTTAAATAATAGATTGAAATCAGAAATTATATCTAAATCTAAGCAATTTATGCTAGAAGAAGTAAAAGAAGATAAGAAGGGATTAGATATTAATCAGGCTACAAAAGAAGAATTAGAAAGACTGACAGGAGTTGGCCCTTTATATGCAGAAAAAATTATTAAATATAGAACTGATAATAATGGGTTCAAAACAATAAATGAAATAAAGAAGATTAAAGGAATTGGGCGAAGAAAATATAACCTAATAAAAGAAGAAATTACAGTTAATTATAGGAAACTTGATATTAATGCTATTAGCTTAGAAGCCCTTCAAAAGTTAGAGGGTATTGGTAAAGTCTGTGCTAGAAGAGTTATTGATTATAGAACTGAAAATGAGAAATTTAAAAATATAAAAGAGATTAGAAAGGTTAAGGGTATCGGACCATATAGATATTCTTTGATTTATGATTACATAGAGTATTAATATTTATGATTTTAAGAAATGAAGATAGAATTAAGATGTATGTAGATAAGTTTTCAGAGAAAGGTTTAGATTTAAACGATATTATTGATAACAATAGTAAGGAGGTTAAAGGTGTTAAGCTAGAGGCTGAAAAAGGGTTAAATTCTAATATGAGTAATATAGATATTTTAAATATGTTGAAAGAACAAAATTAATCTATAACAATATCTAAGTTAAAAATTATATATCTAGAAGTTAAATATGGATAAAGTTTATTACTAAAAAGGATGCTAAATAATCAAATAAAAAAC
>Ga0163219_100376_pt1 | contig 12145 bp, 24 predicted proteins | sample MSEWel2016_04_06_FD_113150 | JGI IMG/M metagenome (GOLD analysis project Ga0163219, IMG submission 113150) | Subsurface microbial communities from deep shales in West Virginia, USA - MSEEL Well Study Marcellus 3H_2016_04_06 ...
TTCAAAACTATATAACGGCCAAATAAATGATTGGCTTATATATAACGGTGTGAATCAATTAGTACACAAAGGAGAGAGTAAAAAGGTTCTGGAACAAAAAGAAGTTTACGACCATAAAGCAATAAACTTTCTGGTAAAGCACTAAACTAAAAAGTTTATCTTTAAACCCTGTTCAAAAGAGCAGGGTTTTTTTATACCTTATAGTACCAGAATTTAAACCAGAAACACACCTATTTTAATTTTTTTATCTTGTTTCAGGTTCTTACTCCAGATTGATGGTTAAAGTCTTTAAATAAGCTTATTTTGAATCAGTGTTAATATACGTTAAAGAATTGGATATTGTTTGGATTTTAAATTTAAAGCATTATCTTTGTATTAGTGTTTAACCAAAATGATTGAGATATGAAAGTACTTAAAGAAAATAACACACATAAAGCAGTTGAGGATATTGGAGTAATTTCAATCTATTCCAAGGGATGTAGCAAAGAAAATTTTGATCAGGAATTTATTGATAAATTTCCTCACATGTTTGAGGATGATTTTCTTTTCTCTGTGGATTATGAAGAGGATTTGTTTGCAATCTTTGAACAGTTTGAAGAAAACAGTCGAATCTTGCTTAACGAAGCAAGTGCAGAATTTAAATTATGTTAACCGGGATGGGGGTGTCTGTTTAACATAAGATACCCCCCTACGTATCCCCCCCTCTCCCCCTCCCCCCTATGGGGGTGGTTTTGGGGGTGGGGGTACAACACCCATAAGATATTTCAAAAATTTTTTTATAAAATTTCACATTCTATAAAACCCTTTTTATAAAAATTTATATATAAAAAATCAGAATTTCAAAAACCAAATTTATAAAAAATTATAAAACAATATAGGGGGGGGGTGTTTTTTTCGAACCTCAAAAAAATTTATATAAAAAAATAGGATTCTGAAAAGGTGTTTTTATAAAAAAATATAACATAAGAAATAAATATTATCTACATCTATTTCTCATGTTATATTTTTATTTAAGGGTGTTGTATTTATTTAGTCATTATCAAAAGACACTTCTAACCAATCATTTTTAAGCATATCTGTTTGTGATGGTGACCAACCATTAACGATATTTCCATTAGCATCTTTAAGGCATAAATATGAAGTGAATTTAATTTTAACACATTCATCTGCCGGATACATTCTTTCACCGTTATCATTTAGGGTATCTTGTTTAAAATATTCTTTAACGTTATCGGGTAATGATTTTACTTTATCGATAACAGTATCAATATGTATTTCATCATCTGGTCTTAAAAATACAAACATATCTTTACCATTCCAACCTAATCTTTGCACCAATTTACCTTTTCTTATTAATTCTAAGGCTTGGCTAAAATTTAAACTATCTTTAAGTATTTTCATATTATTATTTATTTTATATTAAATCATTTCTTTTATTAATTTCATCAATACGTGAATCAATATCAGATAACTTTAATAATATTGAATATCTTTCATATTTATCAAATATTTTGAAATCGAATCTAATTAAATCTTTATAATCATCTTCCATTGACGGATGCCAAATATTAAGATCAAAAATATAGTTAATATCCATAATACAATTAGAAAATGTTTTAACATTATGTATAACAGAATCTAATGTTTTTATTTCACCATCAATATATTTCTTCAAGAAAAAGATTATCAAATCTTGAACATATAGCACTTGTATTTTAGTTAAAAGTTTAGTCATTTGTATATTTTTATTAAAATATCCCATCAATATCAATAGAATTATTTTTATCTATGGGTGGGAAATATTCATCGAGATTATTCATAAGGGTATCATAGCATTTATCTGAACAAACTGGAGGATCTATAGGCATACCCATACATCCACAATTAGTTCCATCACAACAGACATCTAATTCTATGTCTTTATTACATATAATGCAATTACTTTTCATATATAGTAAATTTATTTTCTATTATTCCACATTTCGACTACTTTATGATATGAGTTACAATTCCAATCAGCACCATCTTGTAGATAACAATCCTCATTAGTACATCTTATATCATAGTATATTTTATTAATATCACAATCACCTATACCTTCACGTTCTAATTTTTCAGCATTAGAACCACAAAAAGGACAAGGTAATAAATTAAAAACATCACACTCATTCATGTATTTACAGGTTGCACACCAATGACCTATTGGGTTTTTAAATTTAATATGTGGATTTAAACAACCATTATTATTAGATTGATTTGAATCCTCCATTTGATTGAAACATTTTTCAAACTGTTCTCCAAGGTCTTCATTATTATAATCACAATCGTACCCAATTGGTTTTTCATCCATCCAATCCAAATACATTGTTATTATTTGAGATATTGTATATTTCATGTTCTATTTTTAATTAAATAATATTAATAGACATAATAAGAATAAACTTATAGCAAAGATTATTATAATTGTGTTTGGTAATTTATGGTAACCATATTCGAATGTTGCTAATTTATCCTTATCGACTTTAGGTATTTTAATTTTATTTTTTGTCATTCCAAATGTTTATAATAAGACCAAGTATTATTACCGTAAGTAATGTTATACTTATCAATATAAGTAAATTCAACACCACCATTTTTACCCCAGAATAATGTTATATTAAAATCTGATAGATATGGTGATATTTGAGCATATTGGGTAGAAAATTTATTAAATATAGAATGTAAATCTGATAAATTTTTTGCATACCAAGTAATTTTTGGTAACCCCTTTTCTTGTATGGCTTTGCTTAATTCTGAATAATTAAGATTATTTAAAAATTTTATAAATAATTGTTTTTCCTTTTCTTCTTTCTCTTTTTGTTTATTTGAAACATCGTTTAAAACCTCAACCAGTTTATCTTTTAAATTATTATCCATATAGATTACAATTTATTAACTTTAATTATTTGTTCTACATCTTTCGGAGTTATTTCTTCATCATGGATAATATCATAGTGAACAACTTTTTTATCTTTAAATATCTTAAATTTAGACCCACCGTTATCATCACAATTATAATCACTGATTAACCATTTATATTGTTGGTTATTTACCATAATGGTTCTAAGGGATTTCATTCTATTTTTGTTTGTATTCATAGTAATATTATTTTAATTAACAAAATTTAACTATTATATCTTCGGCCAATGATTTTTTACTAGCTTCATAAATCCATTCTAATGACATGAATGAATATTCTTCTTTCATAAGATCACCAGAATCTTTAATTATTTTTTCTAAGTAATTAGCTAATTCAGCTTTACTAATATATTTATCTAATCTTTTATATGAATCATCCATAGATTTATTTTAAATTGTTAAACCAATAATTATTGGTATTAGAATAAACATAATTATTATAAATTTTCTAGGGGAGATTGGGAATCCAATATCCCATATATTATTTTGTTTAAAATTAAAGAAATTGTCTTTTTTCATTTTAAATTTCTTTAATATAATTGATTGTATATCTATCAATATCATCATTAGTAATATCATCAATTTTTTCTCTATTACCCCACCACCAAGTTCTAAATTTGGTAATAATTTCTTTATGATTATATGATTGGTGTTTTGTCAAATATTTTTCAAATAGATTCTCCAGATCAGTAGAAACACTTGGAGCATCAGGGGCATCTTCAGTTATATTTTCTCTTGGAATTTCTTTTACAAGATTATATATTTTATTCCAGAGTTCACTATGATTTTGTTTGTTATGATTATCCATACTTATTTTAATTTACTAACAAAATTATTAAATTATTACCCATTAAATTAATTACCATTTGTGCAATTTTATGTGATGTAAATTTAATTTTTATTTTTCACCAATCCCAATACAATTAATAAGTGTTTTTAATTTTTCTTTTGTGATATAACCATCATAGTCATAATTGTGTAAACAAATGATATCTGTTATTTTTAATTTATTTTTTTCATCAATTTCACAAATAAAAAGCATCTCATTTGGTGTACCGACACAATTCATACTTAGATCCCTTCTTCTACCTAAGTCATAAGTATAGGTATTTCCTATCGTAAAATGTGGAATTGGTTTAAAACCCATCTCCAATAAATCATCAGTTGTTATCATTTTTTATTTATTTAAGATTTATACAACAAATATATAAATTTTTATCTATTATACCAAATAATATTTATTAAAAATTGTTTATTTACCACAAATATATAAATTTTGTTGGTAATTCTCAACATTAAACTTGAAAAAGAATTTCTTTGTTGGGAATTACCAACTTTTATTGAGTTGATGTATAAAGTAATTTATATCTCTTAATCATATCATCAGCTAACTCAGGCATATAATCTTTCATTTCCATAGCATAAGTTAACGCTGCTTTTTTACATGCATTAAGATGTCTTTTATCTTTACAACCATCATCTAATCTCAAAACAAAATAATCTGAATTAGGGTCAATGGGTTTACCATTTGTTTTAGCAATTTTATATTTACCATATAACCCTTTTGATCTATCCTTAGATTTATATATTTCAACTTCTTTATCGCAACTCACACAAATTGGTTTACCATTGATTAATTTTATCGGTGGTGTTGTAATATTAATAACATTACGACAACTACAGAAGTTACCATCTATTGTTTTTAAATTAGTTTGACACATTTGAATAATTTTATCATAATCTTGATTTTCTTCAGAAAATGGTAAATCTATAATTCGATCAATGTTTAACGAACAAAGATGATTAATATTAAATATTGCATGATAATAAGTATTAGTATTATCATCTTTAAACCTTTTGATTGTATCATGTGTTTTGATGTCAACTACGGACTTTATTTGTTCTTTCCATTTCAAAAAATAGTCTAAATCACGACAAATTACTCCTATATGTTTTTCAGTACCATCCATATTAATCGTTTTTATTTAAAATACTATTAAGGATTTTAGCAACCTCAGAATTTGTTATATTCATTTGTTGCTTAGGTTTCCTACCTATACGTTCAACCTTTATCATGCTATTAATAAAACTCAATGGAATATCATCATCATTATTAGGATAAAGTTCATTGAAAAGCATTTTTGTTGGTACATAACCCAATTCACCTTCCATATATTCAAATGCTTCTTTCTTTTTCATGTCTTTTTTAATTTAAACTTCTCTTGACGTGCTTTCTTACATTCTTTTTTATTAGGCACATGTTCACGAGTTGCTAATTCAGCTTTCAACGCATCATAAATCTTAGTTAATTTAAATTTAACCTCGTCATCATTAATATCATCATGCTCATATTGACTAAGAGCAGTTAGGTCTGCCCTTACAATATTTAATGTAATTAGTAAATCCTTAGTACTTGTTTCTGAATATTGAAACTCATATTCTTTAAAATCTATCATTTCCATTACGTATATATTAGTTTAATTGCAAATATAAGTAAACTTATTATTTATACCAAATAATATTTCTTAAAAAATAATAAAAAACCCCAGAATTAATAATTCTGGGGTTTTTTTATCTTTCATAATCAAAAGGATTTTCTTTAAAGGGTGATTTATTAAAAGAATTATCATCCTTTTCAAAATTCTCACTTTTGGTTTTATTTGGGTTGCCAGCCCAAGGTGGTTTACCATCTCCGGGTTGCCATTCTGTATTCATTATAAGATTTGTCTTATTATCTAAGGAAATGGTTGTTATTGTTGGTTTTTTATATTTTTTCATATTAGTAATAATTTTTATCAACAACCCATCTTTTTAATGTTTGTAAAAATGTTTCAGATTCAATTTTTTTTATTCTGTTTTGATGGAACAAATAATAATATTTAGGATTTCGTTCAATATAATATTTAATCTTATATACACTCCAAGATAAATTAAAATTCCATATTATATAGAGACAAAATAAAAATAAATGCCACATTATATGTATCAAAACACCTAAAACATAAAAAATTCCAGCAAATAAATATTTCATATAATTTCAGTTTTAACCTTGTTCATAATCACAATCAATTAACTCTAAATCACCCCCATTTTCAGATTTAAATGTAAACCAATAACATCTATACCAACCTTGAGTATCTGATTCATTCTGACCGCCAGTTTCAGAAAAGTTGAATGTAATGTTGTCACATACAGTATGAATAATTATAGAAAATTATTCTTCTTCATTCTTCGAGATCCTAATAGACTACTCTCCTGAAGCGTTAATTCCCCGATACTATCAGGTATGTTATTTGTTAATATCTTTATTCCCTCTTTCTTTATGTTAATTGCTGCATTGATATCTCTATCATGACTTTTACCACATTCTGGACATATCCATGTCCTGTCTTTTAAAGTCAAACCATTATTCTTATATCCACAATTATTACATAATTTACTCGAAGGAAACCATTTATCTATTTCTACTAAATCACGATTATACCAATTAGATTTATATCTTAATATTTCTTTAAATCTATATAAACTTAATTCTTGAAGTGATTTAGCTAATTTATGATTCTTAACCATATTACTTACACTTAAAGACTCCATTACTATAACTTGGTTTTCGTTTAGTAATTTATTACTTATTTCATGTAAATAATTCTCTTTCTTATTATTTAATTTTTCATAATATTTTGCTAATTTAATTCTACATTTATTTCTATTATTACTACCCTTTTTCTTTCTTGATAATTCTCTATGTAATTTAGAAATCTTTTTTTGATTGTTTCTTTTAATTTTAATATTATCGAAGGTGAAACCTTCGGATGTAATAATAAAATCTTTAATTCCTAAATCAATACCGATAGAATTATTAGATTCTGGTAATTGTTTATTTAAAGGTAAATCCACTAATATAGATAAAAAATATTTATTAGATTTGGTTTTGGTTAATGTAGCTGATTTAACTATTGATTCGTTTAATTCTTTTTTATATTGGTTTGAACATCTAAATTTTAGATTCTTTAATTGTTTAGTTAATGTTAATTTTCCTGATTCATAATCATTATTTTTACTAATTGCTTGTGCAGGAAACCTGCATGATTGTTGATTATTATTTTTTGATTTGAATTTAGGAAACCCATTTCCATTAATGAAAAATCTTTTATATGAATCTAATAGATTAATATAAGCTTGTTGAAACACCTTAGTATTATGTTCTTTAAGAAAGAAATATTCTTCATCTTTAAGAAGGTTTTGAAATAAAAAATTACCTAAAATTTTGATATTTACAGATTTTTTATCTTTTTTATATTGTTGAATTGCAAAATTAAGAGATTGATTATATACAAATCTATAAGAACCAATAAGTTTATTTATATAAATCTCTTGATCATTATTAGGATATAATCTTATTTTAATTGCTTTCAACATAAATGTGTATATAATACTTTAAATATAAATAGTAAAACAAATAAAAATTTGTAGAAAAATTTAAAATATTTTTAAATAAAATTAAATGATTATTTATTAATTGTTTCAACACATTCATCAAAATCTAAATTAACATCATCATCGTTAAGAAATTGCTTAATTATTTGAATGTGTTCATCATTTTCAATTTCGTCTAATTCGGCTTCCAAACTAACTTCCTCATCCCATAATTCAGGCCAGTTTATGTATTTACTTAATATCATATTACATTAATCATTAGATTTAACAAAACTACCCTCATCAAGTGCCTTACGTATGTAACGCATAAAGATTAATGCTTTATCCTCATCAAGGAATGTTGCATCACCAATATCATCAATTGGTACAGGAAACACATATCCGATGTAATTAACAACTACTCTGTAATATAAATGACCTGCTCGGTAATGACTAAATTTAACTTTATTATCTTTTACAATTTCTTTAACACTAAAATTTTCCATAAATATTTATTTTACATTATCTACTAAAACGAAAACCACATTCAGAACATGTAAATGCTGTTTGTGCAATCATTCAATCATGTTTTTAACCTCAATCAAATTTTCTTCAATTTTATCTAATTCATAATCCATTTCTCTCGCCAATGAAAGAAATATTTCAACAATATTTTCATGTTTTTCTGATTTGGGTTGTTCATGATGCTCATCGCTAATAGGTTCTCGATTCATTAAATTAACCAATTTACCACTATGATTTTTTATAATTCTCAAACGAGTAAGTTTATCATTTAATATTCCATGTGCAACCATTAATGTTGGTTTTTTCTCGATTTCGGGTTCTGGCGCATATGTATTGGATTTATTATTATATTCATTCATATCATAAAAATTTAAAATTAAAAATAATAAAGGTGTCAGATTCGACACCTTTAAAGAATTCTACATATTAGAAAAATTCACTTTTTTAGAAATCAAATCATTAAAATTTGATGAAACAAATTTTTCCAGTTTATTTAGATATTTAACACAAAAGTTAAACAATTCTGTTTCAGAATATTTACCATCTAAAACACTTGTAATAGGGATAAACATTGTTGGTTTATCAGTATTACATCGGTTATATGCAATATCTCTACCCACTTCACGAGAGAAATTATCATCTGGACTACATAATGAAACACCAACTCTAATGTTTTCATTGTCATACATTAGACAAATAGTTCCTCTTTTTTTCTGTGGAATGTCATAAATACTTGTGAATTCCACATCATCCATTAACATGTCAACCATTTTACTTAGATCGACAACTCTAACATGCCTAAACATTACTTTTTTTTCCATACTATTATTTATTTAAATTAATATTAAAATCCGTGTTCTTCAACATAAAATTCATCTGTCAATGTTTCCAAAATAGAATATGGTGTATCATTATCGATGAATAATGCTGCTTTATTAAAATCTATTGATATAACTGGTTTATTATTCATAAAATATCCACAATAATAAAAAACTATATCATTCATATATGTTGTAACAACATAATAATTATTTTTCATTTAGATTCATTTTTTTTGTTAATAATTCCTTATTAATTTTAATTAAAATCATGTTATTCTTTTTTATATAATCATAAACAATTTTTTTATCTGATTTTAATTCTTTATCTCTTTTCATGAAATATGAAATTTTATTTTCATCATCAATATTTTTCAATTCAGACTCAATAATTATTTTTTTTGCTTTATAAAATAATCTCTCGTCTTCATTTGGAATTTTATTAATTACTTTAGTTAAAAAATCGTTATCCATATATTTTACAATATTAGAAATAAAATAATTAGGATCAAATAATTTTATTGTGTTTTTATAATATCTGTTTTCATTGAACGCATACCAATCTTTTTCTCTTTCCTCCCATTCTGAAGATGATACATTTTCATCTGGATCAGATTGATTTTGACAATACCAATCATCCAAATATTCTAATAAAATATTTCTATGTTCAGGTACTAAAATGTTTGGATATATCAAAAATTTCTTATTTAAAAATTCAATTGTTAAATTTAAATGAAGGGTAAACATATTTTGATATTGAGATTTACTTAGAATTCTACCACTTTGTTTTAAAAATGATAAAACACTAATATTTGTTGTATCAATTTTTTTAATTTTTTCTAATAAATCACTATCATTAATAGCATCAAACTCAATATTATCAACGATATTATCATTACCATCAAAATGATTTACAATATCAATCGACAAATTATTAACCAATTTATTTATTGATGCTTCTTTAAAAGAATCAATTCTTTTTATTGTTTCTTCTTGAATATATTTAAATGACTTTTTTGTCATCATTCCGTCATATGCAGTTAAACTCATATATAGCGTTTTATTTGTTCAATGCAAATATATGAGTTTTAAATAGAATATGCAAATAAAAATAAAGAAATAATTAATTTTTATTGAAATGTTTTTCTAATTGTGGTTGTTTGTCTAGTAAATATTTAACTTTATTTTCACCAATTTTATATAAATAATCCTTTAAATATTCAATTGTTTCAGGTACTTGTATTAAAATATTAACCAATTCAATTTCATTTAGTTCATTTAAATAATTTTTTAAATGTTTAATCGTTTTAGGATTAGATCTTATTATTTTAGCAATATTATAACCATTTAAATATTTTAACATTTTATCAAAATAACTAATTAGTTCAGGATGTTCAATAATAATATTAACTATAGAATCATATTCCATTTTATGAATTTTATATTTGAAATATTTTATAGACTCAGGATGTTTATTTATTATTTTTGCAATTTGACTACTTCTTAAAAAATCTAAATCCCCATCCAAATATTTTATAAAATCTGGTTCATTCAATAATATTTCAAAAGCATCTTGTGATTGACTTAAAAAATGTTTAATTAATTTCGGATTATTTAAAAAAACATCTCTTTTTAATACATCAATTAATTTATTTATATCATCAAAATAATATATATGTGAAACTTTGTTTTGATTAATTAATTTTATTATTTCATTATCACTTAGTTTAGTAATATCAAATTTGGTATCACCATAACCCTCATTTTTCAAAATAAACTCATCTTTAAAAAGATTACTTCTGAAAAATACTGTTTGACATCTCTCTGATGGATGTATCCAACCAGAACAATCATCATCATCGAATCCATCAATACCCAATTCCCTACATAGTTTTGAAAACCCATCTTTTATTTTCGATTTATTATCATATAAATATGCTAACACATCATATATAAACATCCAAAATTTATGTGTATTATGTTTTGATTCAGAATAATAAGATTCATATTCATTATTCAACCATCTTTCACACAAATTATTAACCTCATTATTATCCTTATATTTTTGCTGTATCTGTTTTACATATCCATCTAATACAGATTCATCTGTGTAACTATCCAATACATTAACATCATCTTTAAGAATATAAAAATATATACGATCTCTATCAGATCCAAATGGAAATTTTTTTGTGAAATTTTCAATATTATATACCGGAGTATGAATATATTCAGAAAGCTTATAAGTATATAACCCTGTAGGAGTATTAAATTTATTATTTGGGTTTATTTTTGTAACATGTTCTTCATCTCTAAAAGAAACATATGTATTATCAAAACCATATTCATCATAAATATGGTCTAATAATTCGCCAATATTCTCATCTTTTGTTACAACACCTTCAACACTTCTTTTTTCGTAAATAATATTATTAAACTCTTCTTTGATTAATCTTACAATAGTTTTCATTAAACATTAAAATTTTATATAAATAGATTTAAACCTCAAAAATAATTCTATTTTTAATGAAAACAAACTATTTATATAAAAATACAAATATAATGGCAAAAAAAGAATCTACTTATTACAATAGACAAATACAAAAAGCAGGATCTTTCGTAAAAAGACCTAATGAGATAATTAAAAGACCTTATGGTGATGGTGATATGAAGTTAACATTTAAATCACCTGATTTTTATGATCGTGATTTAGTGGTTACTGATAAAGCTTTACTATCCCAAGCACAAAAACAATCAATTACAAAAGAAATTGATGTTACTACTTCAGCAACTACATTAGATTTATCTAATACTGATACAATAGTGCTGAATGTTACCACTGAATCTACAATTACTGAAATATCTAATTTTGATAATGGTAAAACATATAAAATCTTTGTTGTTCAAGATGAAATTGGTGGTTATTCATTAAATATTGATGATTCTTTAGATTATTTAACAGTTTTTGGTGATTTATCTGTCGATACAAGTGCAAATTCTGTGACTATTTTAGAATTTGTTTGTAGTAATGATAAAGTTTATGTGGAAAGTGATGGTCAATATAACAAAATAATCCAAATACCAACTGAATCATTAACATTCACAATAGATACAACATTAGGTTCTAATGCTGGGTCATCATATAAATTACAAACAAAACCTGATTACGAATCAATAACAAAAGGTGAACAATATACATTTAATTATGATTTTATTGTTGATTGGGGTGATGGAACAAGTGACCATATAACTTCTGCAGAACAACCTGAAAATAATCATATTTATTCAACTAATGGTCAATATACAATTACAATTACTGGTCTTTGTGAAGCTTTTGGATTTAGTTATTTTGATGTGAAGGATGTTGAAAATGGATTTATATCACCAGAAAATTTAATAAATTATATATCATCAATGGATTATGAAAA